>Ga0302321_100002110_pt1 | contig 17033 bp, 17 predicted proteins | sample Fen_T0_1_FD_202505 | JGI IMG/M metagenome (GOLD analysis project Ga0302321, IMG submission 202505) | Peat permafrost microbial communities from Stordalen Mire near Abisko, Sweden - Fen_T0_1 | ecosystem: Environmental > Terrestrial > Soil > Wetlands > Permafrost | place: Sweden: Abisko...
TACAAAGGCACAATGTACCCTGACGCTGTAGGGACTGTGGTACGACGTGATGTATGGGTCACTTTCAAAACCGGGCAATCTGCGGCTGCGGAACAGGGGTAAGACATGGCGAACAGTGCTGGACTCACCGACGACTTCAAGACCAACCTGCTGAATGGGTTACACGCATTCGGCACTTCCGTTGTGCGTGGAGCCACCACTGCGGACACGTTCTATTTTGCGCTGTATCAAACTACGGCCACCATTTCAAAATCTACCGGCGCGTACACCGCTTCCGGGGAAGTGTCCAGTTCCGGGTACACCGCAGGCGGCAAGACGGCCGGTGCGTGGAACGCGCCCAACGTCGCTTCCAACATCGCGTTTACTACCCCCACTACTTCGGTATCGTGGACCGCAGTGACCTTCACCACAGACTGCGCTCTGCTGTATAACTTCACCGCTTCAGGCAAGAATTCTGTAGGTAGTTATACGTTCGGTTCGCAGTCTCCGTCAGCGGGCAATTTCACGTTGACCATGCCCGGCAACACCAACTCCACCGCCCTCATTCAGATCGCATAGGAGAACAGTATGAGTGCGCTTTTCGCAACTTCCGCGCGCAAGATGCAGAGTCTTGAAGCTACGATCACACGTGCCGATGGCACGGTGGAACATCTAGGGGTTATCGCGTACTGGCACCGCAACCCGTTGCGTCGATGGGCATGGCGTTTGGGTCAACTACTGAAAGGAAAATAAACCATGCCATTCGGAACCGCAAGTGTTGTGACCAGTGTCGGTAAAGGAATGAATGCCAAGCGTTTGGTCGGGACGACGCCCAGCCAATTGGAACCCAAATGGATCGCCATGGGCGTCGGTGCTACGGGTGCGGCACGTACCGCTGCGGTCGGCGACACAGCGCTGTCGACGGAAGTGGAAACGCGAGCCGTGGGCACGCCGACTAACGTGACGACGAGTGTCACCAACGACACCTACCAGACCGTCGGGACGATCACCGCCACGGCCACGCGTGCCGTCGATGAGGCGGGGACCTTCGATCAGTTGGCCACCGGCGGGAACATGCACACCAGCTTCACCTTCCCGGTGGTCAACCTGTCTACATCCGACTCGATCCAGTTCACGGTCAAGGTGCAGTTCACCTAAAGCATGACGATGAACGTACCAGCGCGGATTGACTGGACCCCGTACTACCTATCCAAGTTGCCGGTCAAATGGCAGGGAGGGACGGGCGGCTGCACGGCGTTCGCAGCAGCCTATGCGATAGAACTGCGGGCGATGATTCAGGGTTATCCTCCGGTGGAGTTGTCGCCGCGCTATATCCTCTGGTGGGAGCAGGGCGGGCCATCGCGGCCGCATACGGTTGGAGAGGGCGGCAGCGGGTATGGCGCGTTGAGCACGGCGCAGTCGCGCGGAGTATGTCGCGAAACATTGATGCCGATGCCAGCGTACAAAGGCGTGGACACGACGACGTTGGCTTATTCGACTTTGACATGGGCGGCGGTGCAGACAGCCCCTAGCGCAGAAGCAGAAGCTGACGCACCGAATCACATGGTGGCAACGCTGGGAACGCTCGGGACATATTCAACGCGCGACGAGATGATCCTGAAGACGAAGACGGCCATCGCCAACGGATTCCCGGTTGTCTTTTTCCTACCTCCTGATCACGAAATGTGCGCTTGGGGTTATGACGACGTGGGGTTGATTGGTCTTGATTCGCGCAGTCAGAACGGGTTGCCGGGATTCCATATCCAGTGGGGCAACGTCGGGTCGATTGATGGCGTGGTGCAAAATGTGCGGTTCGCTAATGCGACGATGGGTACACCTCTTGACCCATTGAATCCGCCCAGCGTTGCATCGCAGCCTCCACCGTTAACAGGTAACGCAATGACTATCGCCACACTGCAACAACTCCTAGCTGCCATGGTGCCGGGGTCGATTACTGCCGCGCAGATCAGCCTGTTTCAAGACGCTGCGGCAAAACTTGTCGCAGACGCCGTTTCCACTACACCGCCGGTTGGCAGTTGGACCATCCTATACGGTGACATGTCGGTATATACGACGGACGACGGAACGAAATGGCAGGCCCATGCGTGGGATTCCTACAGCAAACGCATGAGCATCTGGTGCAACGGATCGTCTGCCGCAGGCATAGCTCCATGGACAGCTTATTACCCCGGCAGCGGCAATACGGTCTACGTGACCAAGGCTAACGGTGTCTGGTGGATGGCTATGACCGCTACATCACAGCGCTACATGGCTGCGAATGAAATTCCGCCGGGATATGTCTAAGGCTGACGACTCTGCTGTTCTGGTGATTGGGTATCCATATAACGGAAGGTATCGATGGGTGGTTCCCGGCATGGACATGACAAAAGAAGTTCCTCATAAACCAGAGCATGTCGATCCAGAACAGCAGGTCATTGATCTGGTGTTTGCGATGGCGGGATCGCTTGCTTCCATAGAAGCGTATTTGAAATCGATCAATGAAAAATTAGGGAGCCGAAATGAGTCTTGACCCCACCAACTACGCTGCGCTCAAGACCAACATTCAGGGTCAAGGATCGTTGACCGGAGCCGTGGCATCATCCGATTGGCCGACCGTCGCCAACTTCTATAACGCAGCAAGCGCAACAGCAGTGTGGATTCCGAATCTGCCGCGTTCTGTGGTGATCGCAAACACGAATTTGGTGGCGTTCGCGACCAAGACTACTCTGCTGCAAGCAACGTTTACCTTGATGCTTCTGGATGGCATAGTGGACGCCACAAACGCTAACATCCGCGCCGGATTCAGCACTGTGTTCCAAGGGGCTGACCTAACTGCGCTGTCTAATATCGCGCAACGGCTCGCAACGCGCTACGAAGCGCTGTTCGTCAGTCAGGCCGGTCCTCCGATTGTGTCCGCAGTGTTTGGTCAAACGCTGACGCCGGATGACGTGCAGAAAGCGATGGGCAAATAACTATGGCCAAATGGCTAGAAACAACCATCGTTACGCTGACCTCAACGCTCGGCGCGTTGGTGACGAACGGCGGCGGCGTGGCGAACGCGACGGCGAATCTGGACTGCAGGTCCGGTGGTAATGCCGAAGAAATGTTCGGCGTGGTGTTTGAACTCTCCGCGTTGCAGTGGGGCACGACGCCGACGAACGTGGTAAGTGGCACGCCCGTTGCAGACCTGTTCCTAGTCCCGGCGGTGGACGGCACCAACTTCGCGGACGTGGACATCGCTAACGCATCGACGGATTACATCAGTCCGCAGCACTACGTTGGGTCGTTCATCAACGACCTACACAATCCAGCGATTAATACGAGCTACCGTTTCGCCACGCAGGCGATTGATTTGTTCCCGCTGCTCTACAAGCCGTACCTTATCAATCGCAGTCCATATACGTACAACTCCAATGCCGTGCTGAAGGCTGTATCGGCCAAGACGCAGTAAGCCATGAGCCGCCCGTATCCCGATACGCATAAGGGCTGGCGACAACCACCACCAAACCAACTGCTGCTCCCGGCGCAAGGGCGCTTGGGAAGGGGGATGGTGTTCCTTGCCGCGCCGGGGATTGCAAGATCAATTTCGACTTGGGCCGGTGGTCCTGCTTTTTCAACCACCATCCCAACCAACGGCAGGACACAGGTAGGTCCGGGGGATGGTCGATACACAGGCTACGCTGATTGGTCAGGAAAGCAACTCGCTACGCCTTATGGTGTAGGTATGACCGCTTCTAGCATCAACGCCGCTCCGAATTTAGTCCCCTACGTTCCATGGACGACTGCACTCAACACCTACACAATGATGTGGTTTGGGCAGCACACGACCGCTAACAATAAAACTGCGTTACAGATTGGGGATGAAGGAACAAACGGCTCTAGTAGTAACTTCGATCAAAGAGACATTGCCCTTAATTGGGTGAATGGGTCATATTCCGCTGGTCATATTGGGTTTGCTGATTATCACGGCGGATACAACACCAACATCGCTACGACTGGCACTCCGCTTGATGGCAAGATTCACCTCATCATCGTGGTTCGCAGTGGGGCGACAGTTACTATCTACTGCGACGGGATTAGTCAACCGCTCACATCTGTCACAGCAACTACAACTGCTTTCGCGCCTTCACCGGGGCTGGCTTTCGGGTCGATCAACTCTAAGAATGGCCCTGACTTATCCTTGATTGGCGCGGCGTGGAACTACGATATCCCGCGCGACATCGCGGAAGAAATTTCCCTGCATCCATGGTCGCTGTGGCACAAGCCAAGAATGCAGCGTGCGTTCCTGTACTCTGGTGTGGCTGGTAGTGCTAACTTCAAGACTCTGACGGCAACCGCATCTAACGGCGTAACAGTGGCGCGTGCAATTACTGCCACACGCAACGCTACGCAAGCAACAACGCCGACTATGCAGCGGGCGATAATCGCTGTACGCAACTCCACGCAAACAACAACGCCGATTACGCAGCGGATGGTGAGCACCACGAAAGCAGTCACCTCGGCGGCTGCGGCAACGGTGGCGTCGCTCAAGGCCAAGCTGTTGACGCTGACGGCGACGGTTGCTAGTAGTGCAGCAGTCCAACGTGCGGTCGGATTAATCCGGCCAGTGACGCAAGCGACGACGGCAACGGCCAAGCGCGCAATCAACACTACCCGTTCGGCCACGCAGGCGAGCACTGCCACCACGATACGGGCGATCAGCAAGTTCTTCGCTGCTGTGGCTGCAGCCGCCGCAACGGTAGCGACACAAGTTAATAGCGGCGCGCATTTCCTGACGCTGACGGCTACAGCGGGCACGACGGCAACACTGAAGAATGCGATCAGCCTTACACGAGCAGTAAGTCAAGCCAGCACCGCTGCAGCAGTACGCGCCGTGACGTGGACACGCAGTATCACGCAGGCCAGTACAGCAACGCTCACGTCGATCAAGGTCAAGCTGCTAACGTTGGCGGCTAGTAGCGCTTCGGTGGCCACGTTGCGCAGACAGATTGGGGCGGTGCGTGCTATAGCGCAATCTACAACTACGACCGCTGCAAGGGTGATAGCGGCACTGCACAGCGTTACGCAGACAAGCACTACCATCAGCGTGCGCGCTATAACGTGGACACGCAGTGTTACGCAAGCGGCAACCGCAACGCTCACGTCGATCAAGGTCAAGCTGCTGACGTTGGTGGCTACCAGCGCTTCGTCTCCCACCATGCGTAAGGCAATTGGGCTTATTCGATCTGTCGTGCAGTCGGCGCTTGCGGTAGTGTCGAACATCATTACTGGTGGCGACAGGACTCAGCAGCTATCAGGACTGCGCGCCACGCTGCGTGCTGGTTTTCTCGGATTGCAGGGCAGCGCTGCCAGCAGTACGGACCTGTTTTTTAGCGCTCCCATCACGGACAGCAGCGCGATCTCTATCGTCAGCGACACTACGGTTTCTACAGTGGTGCCGGATCTTATAGTAAAGTAGAAGGATTATGGCCATCTACTCTGTAGGCTGGGCTTCTTCCGCCTTCACCAACAACACGCCGACTGCGGATTTGGTGGCAGGAAACAAACCGTTTTTGCTATATGAAGTTTCCGGTACGCAGAACAACGCGGCGGGTGTGAACATGGGGTTTGGCCGTCCAGCCAATGACGGTTCTGTGGTGCAATCTTCCCCGACTCTGGCGGTGCCAGAACAGTACGGTGTTGCCAACGGATTGACCAACGTTGCTTCGACGTGGACAACTGCCCCGACCAAGCCTGCGGTGTTCATGCGACAGGCGTTCTCAGTGGCGTTGGGCGGTTGCGGCGTAGTCTGGACGTTCCCTCGCGGATGCTTATGCTTTCCCACCAAGGGTGTTTGTTTGTGGGGCACCATCGCTCCCACCAATACTTTTCAGATGTACGCAGTTCTCGATGAATGAGGAGTAGTCAATGTCTATCTATTCGCAGGGATCGAATACTACGGTCACTACCACAACGGCTCCTGCTTGGGATATCAAGGCATCGGCTACCAACTCCCCCAAGATTCTGGAACTGGCTGTAAACCTCGGCATTGCCACAGCGTCCACGTATGGCCTCGGGCGTCCCGGCAATGATGGCTCCGTGGCACAGTCAAGTCCGGTATTGCTGCAGGCCGAGAACCCCAACGATCCTGCCGCGCAGACGGGCACTGCTGTAGCGTGGAGCACGGCTCCTACAGTGCCTGCGGTCTTTTTGCGGCGTATGGCCATCGCCGCGACGATTGGCGCTGGGGTGATCTGGACATGGCCACGCGGCGTCACCTGTCCGGTATCAAAGGGATTGGTGCTGTGGAATATCGCCGCTAATGCCAACCCGACAAACTTGTGGGTGATCGCTGACGAGTAAGTCTGATGGCGCGCTATTCACTTGCTACAGGAGCGGTGATCGCCACCAATAATGCGGCGGCAATCGATTTCAAATGCACCGCAGCGGCGACTGCCAAACTAATGGAGATCGCCATTAACTATGGCGTCAGCTTCGGCCCGAACATGGGGCTGGGGCGTCCTGCCAACGACGGGTCTGTGGTGCAAACGGGCACGACCGCGTATCAACCGGATGACCCTGCTGATCCTGCTTCCTTGACGACGAGCGCGACTACATGGACTACCGCACCTACAGTCCCCACCACATACATTCGGCGCTTTGCCGTTGCTGGCGCTGCCGGTTACGGGATGATCCACCACTTTCCTAGAGGGATTACGTTTCGACCGGGCGGTGGGTTGGTGTTGTGGAATGCGGGTACAGCAGGTAATGCCAGCACTAACGTATGGAGTTCAATCGATGAGTGACAACTACTCGCGTGATCCTGACGATTTGTACGGCGAGACTAAGGTTGCGGTGATCGAGGTGTCGGTACGTAAGAACGGATCGATGTCAGTCATCGGTGCGATCAATGATCTAGCGTACGCGCTGGCCATGCTCGACAACGCCAAGGATGCAGTGCGTCGGCATCACTCGCGCATCGATGCAGGCCAGCGCATCATCACCCCATTCGAAGATACGCCGCTGAACGTATGAGCCAATTTCTATTTCAGGCCGGTATCGGCTCCCAATACTCCTCAATCCTCGCGCTGCAGGATGAGGACAAGAGCGACTATTGGCTGCCACGGCATGCGTTCATCTATCAAAGTCGTGGGCTGCGTTCGGCAGGTCAGTTCTCATACTTGAACGGCTGGTCTAGGCCGGGCTTTCTGTGCGGCGATCCGTCGCAGACTACGCACATGTTTGGGGGCAACGACGTAGATTCCGTCAGTGGTGGATATGACGATCCTTCCAATGGCGACACTGGCGCGATGCGCAACTACTTCATTCACGGGATATGTGTGGATGGGTCCAGCAACCCACTCGCAGGGGCTACGCTGGTGTTTTATCTAACATCCACGAAGCAGCTTGTTGGCACCTGCACCACAGATTCCAATGGCGTCTATTCAATGGGCACCCCGTACGTTGGGCAGCAGCATTTCGCGTATGCCAACTACGGCCCTGACACATATCTCGGTGGCTCGGTGGACACTCTCGTGCCTGTGTCATCCCCGTGGTAGGTCGTGCCTACTCGCGGCAGTGAAATAATTGTCCTGCTCCCTGCGCAAGCGGGAGCGAATATTCAACTCGGGCCGCCTACTCTACCTGCGCTCGATCCAGCAGTTCAGATTGTACTGACTCCGGTACAGTCTCCCAACACAACCGTCAAGCTCGTCACGCCTACCGTAACTGCGGGTGGGGGTGCTCCTATTTCGCAGAGGTTGACCGGGCTATCGGCGACCGCTATCGCCGGTAACTTGGCGTTAATGCCGGGGCGCATCTCCACCGCACAAGGTACGATTACTGGAGCAATCAGCGCCGCCCCTATCGGGCAGATCGCCACTTCCGCGCAGGGCACGATCACTCCGGAAATTGCGGTCGTACTGACGGGACTCGGTGTTACCACTGCGCAGGGCACACTTAATGTGCTGGGTGGACTGCGTGCTACTACCGCACAAGGTGCACTGACTCCGGTTATCAGTGTTGGCACGGCCAGCAGCACTTCGGTAGTTCCACAGGTGCCGGTGCTTACCGGCGTGCGGTTGCTGTCGAGTGGCACGCCAGATCCGCGCATCATGCGCACGCAATTCCTGAGTGCCAACGGCAAGCTGTACGGCACTGCAGAGTGGATCAACATCACCAACCTTGCGCTGAATTCTCGCCGCACGGGGACGATGATTGTCGATCAGAAAACGCACGAGACGTTTACGTGGACGGAGAGCGGCAGTGCGTTGTCGTCGGCCAACCAGTTGGATCTGGCGGCTAACCCAGCCGTTACCGATCAGCTATTCCCGCGTTTAGGCGCACTGCCATCCGGTCCCGGCATTGGCTGGCCGGTGTACACGACTGCCACGTATCAAGGCGGTTGGCTCTCGCTCGACCCCGACGGCAACATCCAGTCAGCGTATTCGCGCACACTGATCCAGACCACAGGCTTCACTACTGTCAATCCAACGATTCAGAACCAACGTGGCGCTGGGTACACGGAGTTCATGGCGTGGCAGGCAGGCGATCTCGGTGCTGGCAACTATAACGGTCCTGAGTTGTTTCTTGGCCGCAATGTACAGCCTTCAGTCACGCGCACCGTACCCACCACAGCGTCTAACTTCGCGCCGATGGGGATTTATGCTGTAAGCCAGTACGACACGCTGGCGTTCTACACGCGTCCGGTGGATCTGTCCGTGGTTGGCGATCAGATCGGACTGACGTTCTGCAAAGTCACACTCACGTCAGGTGTGATTACACCGCTGGTAGATAACGGTGGGGCAACGCTAGTCGGACTGCGCGCTACCACAGCAGCAGGGACGGTAACTCCGGTAGATGCATCGAGCACCATCTATCAGCCGTTGACCGGACTGCAGGCGATTGGCTGGCCCAAGGATTTCTCTTCTCCGTCGTTCTTCGTCGGTTCAGTCAGTGTTCCGCTGCTGGGGCTGCAGGCAACCACCGCATCTCCGCAGTTCTCTATCGTCCCGCACAATCCACAGCAAGGTGTAGGGGTTGCGTTCCGTCGTTTGCAGATTGTCGATCCCACGCTCAACGCTGATCCTGCCGGGTATCGCTGGGGTAATGAAACGCTGGTCACGACGGTCAGCGGCACGGATGCGATCTGGACACTGCCCGAACATCTGACGGTGGTGCCGTCCGGTTACGGCGACGTGGTGTACGTCATCTACCTGCACTCGCAACCGGATGCACAGCGCACGGAGTCCATCGGTGTACTGGTGATGAACGCCTACACCGGAAACGTCATCTCGAACACAGTGACGACGGCAACGCCATGGGCTACTGCGGGTACTTGGTATCCAAGTCAAGAGACAACCCGTAACGTTACGCAAGAGCGTAGCGTAGCGCAGGTAGTCAAGATCTCCAGCGGCAGCAGCGTCACGCAGTTCCTGTTTGACCGCAACATCGTCAACCTGTCGTGGACTGCTGCGACTGCCACTGCGCCGACGTTGACCATTAAGTCCGGTCCTTCGATCAGCGACTACCTGATCCCCGGCTTCGAGCATCTGGAGACGCGCGGCGATGAAGTGGTGCATGTGCTGTATGGCACCAAGATTTCGTTCTCGCATATCAAAGAAGATCTCGGGCGCGTCTACGTCAATGACGCCACCAGCACTTCTTCGACGTGGACGACGGTAAGTTCCACGGCTACCGTCGATGGTTCTTCCACCACGTTCCTGCAGCCAATCGGTTCATTTGGTGGGTCGTTCGAATACAACAACGACCACTATTCCGGTTCGGGCAGCGGGCAGCAGTCGTTCCTCTACACGCAACGCTGGTCTGAGTTTTTCTCGACCACGCGGGAAGATACGGCAGCGGTGTGGGTGGACTATTGGAATGCGCAGCCGAAGCTCATGTCGGTGGCGGCAGAAGGGCGTGTCGGTCGGGTCGGCACGATTGTCTCCAATCCGGTGTTCCAAGCGCTAACCGGACTGCGCGCCACCACCTCGCAAGGCTCGATCACTCCAGAGTTTTTCATTCGTCTCACCGGGCAGGTGGCGACGACGGCGCAAGGTGTGCTTGGGTTGGGCGACATGTACTCGTTGCTCACCGGGCAGGTGGCGACGACGGCGCAGGGGATTCTCTACACCTACGAGGGGCATCTTACCGGGCAGCGGATCAACACGTTCCAAGGTGCGATGCAGTTCCCGGTCATCCTGCAGGGAATGCGGTTGACGCTTACCACCAACCCGCCGGGGCTGGGATCGATTGTCATGCCGTACCTGCGGGCCACGCTGGTCCCCGGCACGCTGATCGTGACCACGGATGCCGGGGCGGTAACTCTGTCCGGGCTGCGCGCTACGATTGCGCAAGGGGCGCTGCAGAAAACCATCGACAAGGCGCTTACCGGGCAACCGGCGACCACTGGACAGGGCGCGCTCGGGGCGCAGATCGCGCGCTTGCTGACCGGGGGACTGGCGACCACCAGCGCTGGAGTTCTGACCCCCAGCATTGCCAACACGACAGCGCCGAGCGGGCTACTGGCCACGAGCGCGCAGGGCGTCCTGCTGGCATCTGTCCCGGCCGGGGCAACGCTCTCGGGGCGATTGGCGACGATGGCGCAGGGGGTCATGCAGCAGACGATAGATAAAGCGTTTGCCGGTGGGATGGCGACCACGGCTGCGGGCGTGCTCACGCCGCTACTGGCGGTAGTGCTGTCGGGGCTGCGCGGCACCACGGCGCAGGGTGCCCTCTCCGTGGCTGTAGACAGGGCGCTAACCGGGTTACGTGCGACCACAGCGGCCGGTGCGCTTGGGTTTACCTACGACAGTTCGGTCGTGGTCACAGGCGTGCAGGCTACCGGATACGTTGGGGATGTGGCGAGCGCCTTTCCGGCCGAGAAAGCCAAGAACGATCTGTGGGCTGCGGCTGGGGATACCAGTGGCAAATTGCAGACTACTCCACCTGATCTATTCGTGGTAACTTCGTAGGCATACAGGAGGTCAGCATGGCCATTCCGGAATCCCGCCCACGCCCGGCCGCAGTCGGCGTCGATGACGCATCGTTTGGCAAGTTCGATGGCATCATCAACACCAAGTCGCCCAAGGAGATCGGCTGGACTGGCCTCAAGTCTGCGGTCAACGTCGAGATCGACAACGAGAAGCAGATCGTACGGCGCAGTGGCTACACGCTATTTGCAGCAGGTAATTATCGCGGCGCATACGCCAACAACAGCCAGAACTTCTTGATCGCCATCAAGGACGGACTTTGTGTGCGCGTGAATCCGGATGGCTCGACCACGACACTGGCTAGCGGCCTGTCCCTGCTGGGGCCACCGGGCGGCTTCTACTGGACTGAAGATCCAAGCAACTTTATCTACTACACGGACGGGATCGACATGGGGATCGTGCGGCAGGGGACCGATTGGGTGCCGCTGGGCATCGACACGCCGGTCATCAACTCCGCTACGCTCCTGAGTTCCGGTACGCGACAGGTGCTGGCCTTCAACATCGGCGGGCGCTACGTCTCAAATACCTTCCGCGTCTTTGCTACCTACGTCGCGGCCGATGGCCGGGAGTCCGCGCCTTCGGCGATCATCCCCGTGACCGCCCCTCCGGAATCAGCGATAGTGCAGGTGGATGTGCCGGTGAAGTACAAGTACACCAACATCTACGCCTGCCCGCCCGGTGGTGATGAGTACATGCTGGTGGGCACGTTTACCACGCAGACTGTCACCATAACGGTCGATCAGCTATATGCGAAGGGTGGTGTGGTCTATCCCTACACTGTTGCCGTCGAAGCGTACCCCAGCGCTTGCCGCACGATCAAGCATTACAACGGCCAGTTGTACGCGGCTGAGTATGTGGAACAGGTTGGCATGAGCGTGGTGTGGATTAGCTTGCCACTGCAGTATCACCTGTTCAACAAAGCAGAGGACTTCCTGACGGTGATAGGGGAAGTGGTGCTGATGCTTGATACCCCAAAGGGACTCATCATTGGCACTGACAACCAGATCTACCATTGGGACGGCACTACGTTGACAGAGCTTACTCAGTATGGTGTAGTGCTGGGCAGTTGTGGCGACGTGGCTCCTGATGGCACGGCGTATTTCTGGACGGTGCGGGGAATTGCCAAAGCAATGCCGTACGAACTACTCACCGAAAAGACTTTTTCTGGCGACCCCGGCGTGTTCAATCATGCACGTCTGTTTTACTCTCGCGGCTACGGTAAGCTACTGGCTTCCACCGTAAGCGGCAACCCTGCATTCAACCAGAGGATCGAGCGATGACAATTCGTCTGTCTACCGGAATGGTCAACAAGATGTTGGACGGCGGCACCACGGGCGGCATCAAGGGTGCCTTCGGTGGCTTCATGGCGATCTTCGCCGGATCACAACCTGCGGACGCGGACAGCGGATCTGGCTCGGCCACTCTGCTGGGCACCGTGACCAACAACGATGACGGGGTAACGGCGATCACGTTCGATGCTGCCGTGGCCGGTGTCTCCAGCAAGGCCGCTTCGCAGAACTGGAAGTTCCACGGCCTAGCAACTGGCGTGGCAGGCTGGTTCATGATCTACCAGACCGGCGACACGTACACGGGCGCATCGGCCACGTTCGCACGGATCACCGGCACCATCGGCACGGCGGGCGCGGACGCCAACATCAGCAACACCAACATCGTCACGTCTGCGGTCACGTCCGTTGACTCACTCACCATCCAACTGCCGAAGGCGTAACGATGGCCCTGCAACTTTCGACCGGGCTGCGCAACAAGCTGCTCGATACAGCAGCGTTCCGGACAATCTTCAATCTCGGGTTCGTCAAGCTGTATTCGGGAACGGTGCCCGCGTCGGCGGATGCCACACTGACGGGATCGTTGGTACTGACGCTCTCGAATAACGCCACGGCTACGGGGCTGACGTTTGCTTCGGCGGCGGCCGGTGGTGTGATTACCAAGACGCTGGCCGAAGTGTGGAGTGGGAACGCAGTAGCCACAGCCACGGTGACGCACTACCGCTTGGTGACATCGACTGACTCAGGTGTGCTCAGCACCACGGATGCGCGGGTGCAGGGGCTGGTGGGACTGTCGGCCGCAGAGATGATCCTGCCCGTGGTCGCGTTGGTGAACACTACGTTGTATCCCGTTGACACGTTCTCCATCGGCCTGCCGACCTTGTAGCCTTGGAGGGTCCGCATGCGGTTCCACGGCCGACTGACGGACCCTTCCTTCGCGCCCTACTTCGAGGTATTCAAGCGGCGCGTCATCGCTATCTACAACTCCGGTGTTCGGCACTACGACCACTGGACTGGCGATGGCACATTCAACGTGCAGATGCGCATTACCGGCGAGGACGTGTACGTCACGCTGCTGGGACTTGGCACCGGCTACTTTGAGTTCCAGACGACCGGGATGCCGTTCGAGCAAAACCCTGACTTTCCACCGACGTTCGGAGTCAGCGTTCCGCTGGTCAACGTGGTCACGGTTGATCTGACTGCAGGGGTAGGGGTACAGGCCGTTTCACACATTGCAGGTGGCGCGAAGAACGCCAACGCATTCACGATCTCTCCCATCGGTAGGCCGCAGCAGGTGCAGTTGGTCGATGAGCCGGTGCGCTATCCCGGCCCGGTGGGTCCGCGCAAGACGTATCCGAACGTGATGTTCGAATCCTACGCGCCGCAGCACTCGCACACGGGACTCTACATGCGTGCGTATCAGTGCGCTTACTTGCCGTACCATTTCAACAACACCACGCCGAATGTGTGGGCGCACGAGAGCCGTGACGTGGGCTACGATGAGCCGTGGGCGGACAACAGCAATCGCAATCACTGGCGCGGCACAGCTACGCCTGTCACCACGCGCGGTATGTGGTCCCCGGTTTATCAGTCATTGGCAAATGGCGCGGACTGGCCACGCCGGGCGGGACAGCGCACGGTGGTCAGTTCCACGTGGGGCACGCGCGACTTCGCGGTCAGTGTCGATGCCTTCGATCAGGTCAGTGTGTTCCCCAAGAGCAGCATCACGCAGCCACTTGGAACTGGCATCCAAAACGTAACACAAGCAGATGTGCAGATGCATCGTGTGTCGTTCCCCGGCTGGACGTTTGCCAAGACGCAGCGCTTCAGCGACTACTTCGCAGCGCCGGATGCCGGGGACTCGTTAGGTACAGGCAATCTTACGTTTCCGGAGATCGACTGGCACCTGCATCCAGATTGCATGGAGATGTGCGCCGTGGTGCACGAGCGCGTGGAAGCGCAACTTGACACTACGTTTTTTGGCGCGTTCGCCACCGACACCGGCACGCTTGGCCCCGGCGATTTCTATCCGACCGCGACTTCGTTCTACCAACTGAATTCGCGCGGCATGGGTGTGGAAGCTATGGCGCGTTCTAGCACCGCATCGGTGATGGGAGACAAGTGGTATCACGTCGCGCCCGGCTTGCTCAAGGTAAGCATTGACATCGTACTTACGGGCCTCAACCCCGGAGATTTCACGGTGACGCTGACTACTACGGAAGTACGGCGACCGACGACAACGCCTTACTGCAGCTTTGTTGCTGGGTATGTGTTCCACGATGTGTTCGGCAAACGCAAGGATGATGGCACGATCCCCAAGGACGCTGCGCGTGGTGACATGTGTGTGCTTGACATCGAGTGCTACGGCGACACGACCACGGGTTATAACGGGCAATTGTATTCGGTGAAGAACTTGACCACTGGCAAGGAGATCCGCACTTTTGGCGCGGCGACCCAGCACACGTCAGCTATCGTCGCTGCCGACAATCCGCTCACTGGCTCCTGTCTGCTGCTGGCTTACTGTATGCAGACGCTCTCGTTCGTGACCAAGGATCAGATCATCGTGCGGGAGATTGATGGCATCGACGCGGCCTCGCAGCCAATCATGAAGATGACGCAGCACTTTGGAGTATCGGTGCGCGTGATGGGGGCGTACAAGGAAACGTTCTTCCCGACAATTCTGGCACCTGAGTGGCGCTCGATCATCACCGCCAACGCACGTTGGGAAGATGCGCGTGCGCTGCTGTTCGCGCAGTTCGGCGTGATGTCTCTTATGCCTCTGAACGACCTGCGCACATGGGGGGATGCCGATCTCGACTCGCTGCGTGAGTGGTATTGCCGCGCCTTCACGCACCAGACGTATACGCCGGGCTTTGACCCGTTCGAGAACTGGTCGCAGATGGAGACGTTTGGCAACAAATACTACAAGCTCGGCGCACGCGATCATCCGTTTCCTTCAGCCACCACATTGAACTGGTACAACAGTTGCATGGCGCAAGATAACTTCCGGCCGTTCCCCATGTTCGATGTGACGGAACCGCGCCCCGGTTGGTATCTATACGCTTACCAGATCATGTCGAAGCTGTACATCTCGCCAAGTGCGAACTGCTTCTTCACGCACCCCAACGGCACGTGGGCCTACTTCAATCAGGAGTTCATTTATAACGCGAACGGTGTGCGCGCCTCGTGGACTGCGCCGGGCGGCAACATTCGTGGGTCCACCATCGCAGATCTTAATCTGGACAAGTTCGAGCACTGCATCTTTGACCGCATCCATTTCGTGCTCGCTGGCGGCATGGGCGGCGACCAGAAGAAGGACACCTCGTTTCTGGAGCAGTACAACAATGCGGTCGTGCGGGACACGCGCACTGGAGCGATCACCGACGACACGACCACGATGGCCAAGGACTACTCCGATATGCGGATCAAGTTCTCGGTGACACCCGTCAACGACGTGTTCGACTATCGGGTGAGCTACGCCAAGGTGCAGGGTGACTGGTACAAAGGATACACCTTCACCATGCGCGATACCGGGTACTTTGATGGGGAGAAAGTGTGGGCCAATACGTTCGACTCCACATCAGATGGTTCCTTGGTGGCTACTACGCTGTGCGCTCGCTGGACTACAATCCCACCTGTGCTGTCGCAAATCATGCCAATCATTGACAACTGGCAGGCGCTGACATTTTCCACCTGCATGCTCATCACGCCATAGGATAGATCATGGGTATCTCCAGCAACACGCAGACCCTGTTCTTCGAGAGCACCGCCAGTCGCACCACGGGCGGCAACCACATCTCGACCGGGCAGACGAATCAACTGCTGCCCGCGACCGGCGCGGCGATGGGTAACAACCACATGAGCGCGGCCCTCGTCTTGCCGAAGCTCAGCATGAATGCGACGATGCACGCGCATCCCGGCATGAACGCCAAGCTGAAGCTGCCGTCTGTTACTGGAATCGCATACTTCGGCAACAAGATCGCGTTCAAGTTGCCATCGGTCAAGCTGACGATGGGGATGACGATCCCGAACATCCTGCGTGCGACCATCGTCCTGCCGTCAGTAACCGGCTCGGCGACCGGCACCACGGGTGGGCTGGCAGAGTTCCCCATCGTCTTGCCGAAGGTCACTGGCGTTGCGTACTTCGGCAACAAGATCTCCATCGTCCTGCCACGGGTGATCGGTTCCGCCAAGGTCACAGTGGGCGAGCACATGACGGCGGCGATCCTGCTGCCCAAGGTCAAGCTCGTGGCGGTGGGGCACCGCTCGCAGGACACGATAGCGGCGACGATCATCCTGCCCAAGTTGCGCACCGGGCAGCAGTCGCGCTTCAACAACCTCGTACTGCCCCGTTTGATCGTCGCTGCGTCGATGACCAACAATGCTGTGGTCACGTACCAAGGCTGGGTCATGAATCTGGAGAATAAGGCAGTGACGCAGTTCAGCAACTTCCCGTTCCGCGCGTTCGTACGCTGGCGGGACCACTACTATGGCGTGGGGATGAGTGGCGGCCTGTACCTGCTCGAAGGCGACACCGACGCGGGCACCGTCATCCCGTGGTCGTGGGAGACTGGTCTGGACGACATGGGGAGCAATGCCGAGAAGGGCTGCTCTGGTGTGTACATCGAGGGCACCATCGAGCCGGGTGCCGATGTCACCATCATCAACGACAAGAAGCAACGGTACGTGTACCCTACGCATGCAGTGACATCAGGGTCAGATCGCCAGCGCTATCGTGTGGTAACTGGCAAGGGTATCCGCAGTAGCAACTTCGGCTTTGCCATGTCCAGCCTTA
>Ga0302321_100002111_pt1 | contig 17021 bp, 14 predicted proteins | sample Fen_T0_1_FD_202505 | JGI IMG/M metagenome (GOLD analysis project Ga0302321, IMG submission 202505) | Peat permafrost microbial communities from Stordalen Mire near Abisko, Sweden - Fen_T0_1 | ecosystem: Environmental > Terrestrial > Soil > Wetlands > Permafrost | place: Sweden: Abisko...
CCGTGAATTGAAGGCCGCCATCGACCTCAACAAGGCGAAGGCGGGTGGCCTTGTCATCCTCGACGTGAAAACCGGCGAGATCCTGGCCATGGCCAACTGGCCCACCTACAACCCGAACAGCCGCAACAAGGTCTCGCCTTCGATGATGCGCAACAGGGCGCTGACCGACACGTTCGAACCGGGTTCGACGATGAAGCCGTTCACGATTGCGGCGGCGCTCGAAGCCGGCCGTGTGCGTCCGGACACCGTGATCGAGACCGCGCCGGGAACGCTGACGATCGGGCCCGCGACGATTCACGACGCGCATCCGGAAGGCGCGCTCACCGTCGAACAGGTCATCCAGAAATCATCCAATGTGGGCGCGGCCAAGATCGCGCTCAGCCTGCCGTCGGCGACGCTGTGGGAAATGTTCTCGAGCGCAGGTTTCGGAACGCTGCCCAAGACCTGCTTTCCCGGCGAAGTGTCCGGACGGCTGCGTCCTGCCAAGTCCTGGCGTCCGATCGAACAGGCAACGATGGCTTACGGCCACGGCATCTCGGTGAACCTGGTGCAACTGGCGCGCGCCTACACGATGTTCGCCACCGATGGCGAAGTGAAATCCGCAACGTTGTTCAAGACCGACGGTTTCGTCGCGGGCCGACCGGTGCTGCATCCCGAAACGGCGCGCGCGGTACGGCATATGCTCGAGCTGGTGACATCGCCAGGGGGAACTGCACCGCGTGCGCAGGTTCCGGGCTATCGGGTCGCGGGCAAGACCGGCACGGCGCACAAGGTGGAAGGGCGAGGCTACGGCAACAAGTATGTCGCGTCGTTCGTCGGCTTCGCGCCAGTATCGAATCCGCGCCTGGTAGTGGCCGTGATGCTCGACGAACCCTCCGCTGGACAGTATTACGGCGGCATCGTCGCCGCGCCGGTGTTTTCGAGCGTCACCGGGTCCGCATTGCGCATGCTGGGTGTGCCGACCGATGCGCCGCTCAACAACGTGATCCTGCCGCCGGAAGGCAGCGAGATTCGCGAGGAAACCTGACGGACAGCGCGATGGCCATTCTTGCCTCCCACACTGCCGATGTGCCTGCGCTGCTCGCGAAACTGCACGTATCTCCGCGTCGCATCACCGCCGACAGCCGCCGTGTCGAACCGGGCGTGGCTTTTGCCGCGTATCCGGGCACGCATGCCGACGGTCGCAAGTTCGTGCCGGAGGCGATTGCGAGTGGGGCCACTGCCGTGCTGTGGGAGTCGGCAGGATTCGCCTGGGATCGCGGCTGGCAGGTCCCGCATCTGCCTGTCGAAGGTCTGCAACAGCGTCTGGGCGCCATTGCCGATTTCATCTACGGCAGCCCGTCGAGGGACTTGTGGATGATCGGCGTTACCGGTACCAACGGCAAGACGTCCTGCGCGCACTGGATCGGCCACGCGTTCGATGCGTGCGGCCGCCGCGCGGGCCTCCTGGGCACGCTGGGCAACGGCTTGATCGGCGGGCTCGCGCCGGCAACCCACACCACGCCGGACGCTCCCGCGCTGCACGAGTTGTTGCGCCAATTCAAGGCGGCCGGTGCGAAAGCCGTGGCCATGGAAGTGTCCTCGCATGGCCTCGATCAGGGTCGCGTGAGCGGCATCAAGTTCGACATTGCACTATTCACCAATCTCACCCGCGACCATCTCGACTATCACCACACGATGGCGGCGTACGGGCAGGCCAAGGCAAAACTCTTTTCCTGGCCGGGACTGCGCACGGTGGTCATCAACGCCGACGACCCGTTTGGCCAGAGCCTGATCGATGCCGCGCGTACGCGCGGGACGCGCCTTCTGACTTATGGTCTCGCGTCCGCTGACATCGCAGCGACGGAAATCCAGATGACGGGCAATGGCATTGCGTTGTCGGTGAACACTCCCTGGGGCAAGGCCGACTTCGCATCGATGATGATCGGCACATTCAATGCGCAGAACCTGCTGGGCGTGCTCGGCGTCCTGCTGGCCAGCGACATTCCGCTCGATGCCGCGACAGCGGCAATCACGCGCCTGCAGCCGCCGCCCGGGCGCATGCAACGTCTGGGTGGTACCGACCGACCGCTGGTCGTCGTCGATTATGCGCATACGCCAGACGCCTTGGAGAAGGTGCTGGCGGCGCTGCGGCCCGCGGTTACTGCCCCGGGTGAATTGATCTGCGTATTCGGCTGCGGAGGCGACCGCGATGCAGGCAAGCGACCGGAAATGGGCCATATCGCGGCGCGCTTTGCCGATCGCGTCGTCGTGACCAGCGACAACCCGCGCAGCGAAGACCCGTCGGCCATCGCCAACGCGATCGCGCGCGGCGTGCGCGACGAAGGCAACCGCCGCTGGACGATCGAGATCGACCGCGCTGCTGCGATCCGCAACGCAATCGATACCGCCAGGATGGGAGATGTCGTTCTCGTCGCCGGCAAGGGTCACGAGACCTATCAGGAGCGCGACGGCGTGCGTACGCCATTTTCGGACGCTGTCCTGGCCGCCGCCGCATTGTCGACGTGGACCACCGCATGATGGATACGGCAACTGCCGCGCGGGCTGTGGATGGGCAGCTGATCGGCGAGAACGTCGCGTTCCGGCGCGTCGTCACGGACAGCCGCGCGCTCGAATCCGGCGATCTCTTCGTTGCGTTGAAGGGCGAACGCTTCGACGGGCACGAGTTCGTTGCAGCGGCGCTGGCGCAAGGCGCCAGTGCGGCGATGGTCGCATCCGATCGTGCGCTGGCGATGCACGGCGACCTGATTGCGGTAACCGATCCGCTTGTCGCACTCGGCCGTCTGGCGGCCTATTGGCGTGCGAAGTTCGACATCGCGCTGGCGGTCGTCGTGGGCAGCAACGGCAAGACGACCGTGAAGGAAATGACCGCGGCGATCTTCCGCGCCCACTTCGGCGACGCGGGCGTGCTGGTCACGCAGGGCAATCTCAACAACGCCATCGGGTTGCCGCTGACCTTGCTTCGCATGCGCGAGACACATCGCGCGGCCGTGGTTGAACTGGGAATGAACCATCGCGGTGAAACACGCGAATTGGGCGCGATCGCGCAACCGACGATCGCGATCGTCAACAATGCGCAGCGCGAGCACCAGGAGTTCATGACCAGCGTGAAAGAGGTCGCCGCCGAACACGCGGACGCGATCCTTGCATTGCGCCCGCGCGGAACCGCCGTCATCAACGCCGGCGACGCGCACGCGGATATCTGGCGGGCGGCCGCACGCGCTGCCGGTGCGGCAGTGGTGGATTTCGGCTTCCACGATTGGGCGGATGTCTCGGCGCGCTGCACGCTGCGCGCAGGCGGCAGCGATATCGAGTTGCGGACCTACGCCGGCAACGCCCGCGTCGAATTGCACGTTCCGGGGCGGCACATGGCCAGCAACGCGCTGGCGGCGACCGCCGGCGCACTTGCGGCGCGCTTGCCTCTGGATGCCATCGTGCGCGGCCTGACGGCGTTTCGCCCCGTGGCCGGCCGGCTGTCGGCACTGCACGCGGTTTCCGGCGCGCTGGTCATCGACGACACGTACAACGCGAATCCGGATTCCGTGCGCGCAGCCATCGATGTGCTTGCCCATGCGCCCGGTGTCAAGTGGCTGGTTTTGGGCGACATGGGCGAAGTGGGCGTGCAGGGTCCGGCATTCCATCAGGAAATCGGCGCGTATGCGAAGGAGCGAGGTGTCGAGCGGCTCTTCGCGACCGGCCTGCTCTCACGGGAAAGTGTCGCCGCCTTTGGTGACGGCGCCGAGCACATCGCAACAGTCGACGACCTCGCGCTGCGCGTGCAACACGCGGCCACTGCCGGCGTGACCTTGCTGGTCAAAGGTTCTCGGTCGATGCGGATGGAGCGTGTCGTGGCAGCGCTCACGGGACAGTCGTTGCGGGAGGCGCACTGATGCTCGTAATTCTCGCCGAACGACTGGAACAGTACGCCCGCGCGTTCAACGTGTTCGGCTACATCACGCTGCGCGCGGTGCTGGCGACGATGACCGCGCTGATCATTTCCTTCATGGTCGGACCGCGGATGATCGCGTGGCTTTCCCGTATGAAAATCGGTCAATCGGTACGCGATGACGGCCCGCAGACCCACCTCGTCAAGGCCGGCACCCCTACGATGGGGGGCGCGCTGATCCTGGTATCAATCGTCATTACGACGTTGCTCTGGGGCAATCTGACCAACCGCTTTGTCTGGGTCGTCCTGCTCGTGACCGTGGGCTTCGGTGCCATCGGCTGGGTAGACGACTGGCGCAAGGTCGTGCACCGGAATCCGAAGGGTCTGTCGGCGCGCACCAAGTTCCTCTGGCAATCGCTGATCGGCTTCGTCGCCGCAGTTTACCTTGCCTTTTCCGTGTCGGCACCCGACAACGCGCAGTTCATCAGGCTCCTTTCCGCCTGGGTGGGCAGCGGCTTCAACATCGATCTTAGCCCGAAGGCCAACCTCATCGTGCCGTTCTTCAAGACGGTGTCCTATCCGCTGGGCGTCTGGGGATTCATCGCGCTCACCTTCTGCGTGATCGTCGGCACCAGCAATGCGGTCAACCTGACGGACGGGCTCGACGGACTCGCGATCATGCCGACGGTGATGGTAGGGGCGGCGCTGGGAATCTTCGCGTACGTGACCAGCCGCGCGGACTTCGCAGGCTATCTGTTCGTGCCACACATTTCCGGCGCCGGGGAACTCACCGTCATCTGCGGCGCGATCGCCGGCGCGGGTTTGGGCTTCCTATGGTTCAACGCATATCCGGCCGACGTCTTTATGGGCGATGTGGGCGCGCTGGCGCTCGGTGCCGCGCTCGGCACGATCGCCGTCATCGTCCGGCAGGAGATCGTGCTGTTCATCATGGGCGGCGTGTTCGTCGTCGAAACACTGTCGGTGATCGTGCAGGTCGCCTCCTTCAAGCTCACCGGCAAGCGCGTGTTCCGGATGGCGCCGCTTCACCATCACTACGAATTGAAGGGCTGGAAGGAAAACCAGGTGGTTGTCCGTTTCTGGATCATCACGATGCTGCTCGTATTGTTCGGGCTGTCGACGTTGAAGCTGCGCTAGGATGTACGACCCCCACGCTCACTGCGTTCGCTGCCCCCTGAGGGGGTGCTCAATGCCCTTCGGGCGGCCGGGCGGGCGGATGAACGACCCCCACGCTCACTGCGTTCGCTGCCCCCTGAGGGGGTGCTCAATGCCCTTCGGGCGGCCGGGCGGGCATTGATGGATTACACGGACCGCAACGTCGTCGTGCTGGGCTCAGGGGTCACGGGACTGTCGCTCGCGCGTTACCTGTCGGGTCATGGCGCGAGAGTGCGCGTCGCCGACACCCGCGCGGCGCCGCCGCATGTCGCGGAACTCGCCACGCTGCGACCCGGCGTACCGCTCACGACCGGTCCGTTTACCGCGGATACGCTTGCCGGCGCGGACCTCATCGCCATCAGTCCCGGCGTGGCGCAAGGGCAGGCGGCGATTGCCGCCGCCGCGGCGCGGGGCGTCGAGCTGGCGGGCGACATCGAACTGTTCGCGAAAGGACTGCCGCCGGGGCAGAAGGTGCTGGCGATCACCGGCTCGAATGGAAAGTCGACCGTGACGGCGCTGGCAGGCGCGCTGTGCCGCGCGGCGGGGCTGACGACCGTGGTCGCCGGCAACATCGGAGATGCCGTGCTCGATGTCATTGCGCCCTTCGAGACAGGCCAGCCCTGGCCCGATGTGTTCGTGCTGGAACTGTCGAGCTTTCAGCTGGAAACGACGAAGTCGCTGACACCCGTCGCGGCGGCTGTGCTGAATGTCACGGACAATCACCTCGATCGCTATGAGGGGATGGACGAGTACGCCGCCGCCAAGGCGCGCATTTTCGCCGGGGGCGGCGTGCAGGTAGTCAATCGCGACGATCCGCGCTCGCTGGCAATGCGCATCGACGGCCGCACGGTCGAGAGCTTTGGCGCATCCGTTCCGCTGGCCGAAGGCGAGTGGGGCGTGGTCGAATTCCATGGCACAACGTGGCTTGCGCGCGGAGGCGAGCTGCTCCTTCCCGCGGACTCGCTTACGCTGGTCGGGCGGCACAATGCGCTGAACGCGCTGGCAGCATTGGCGCTGGTATCGACGGTCACGCGCATCGATCGCCATGTGCTCGACGCAGTGCGGTCGTTTCGGGGCCTGCCCCACCGGATGGAGCGGGTCGCGGAAAGCCGGGGCGTACTCTTCATCAACGATTCCAAGGCAACGACAGTCGTAGCCACGCAGGCCGCACTCGACGGCGTCGGCCGGCCGGCGGTGCTCATCTGCGGTGGCGACGGGAAGGGGCAGGATTTTCGCCCGCTCAAATCGGCGGTCGACGCGCAGTGCCGAGCCGTGCTGCTGATCGGTCGCGATGCTCCCGTGCTCGCACAGGCGCTTGCGGGAACGCGCGCAGCCGTGGAGAACCTGCGCACGCTCGAAGCTGCCGTTGCTCGCGCGTTCGCACTCGCGCAGCCAGGCGACGCCGTGCTGCTGTCGCCGGCCTGCGCGAGCCTCGACCAGTTTCGCAGTTACATCGAGCGGGGCGAGCGCTTCGCCGCGCTGGTCACGGCCAGGGAACCCGCGCATGCGTAACCGGGTGACGCTCACCGCATCGATCCGGCAGGCGGCGGCCGCGCCTTTCGGTGGCGGCGTTGCGACCCGCGGCACGCGCGCGATGCTCGTCTACGATGCGTCGCTGGCATGGACGGCTTTGCTGCTGCTCGCGTTCGGACTCGTGATGGTCTATTCGGCGTCGATCGCCATGTCCGAAGTGTCCGCGCATACCGGCAATCGCGCGTGGTATTTCCTCATGCGGCACGGCATCTTTCTCGCGGTGGGCCTGCTCGCCGCCGCCGTCGCGTCGCAGGTGCCGGTGAAAACGTGGCAACGCCTGGCACCCTGGCTCTTCATCGCCGGTGGCGCGCTGCTGGCTCTGGTGCTGATCCCCGGCATCGGCAAGTCGGTCAATGGCTCCCGCCGGTGGTTGTCGTTCTTCGTCGTGAATGTGCAGCCCTCCGAGTTCATGAAACTGGTCGTCGTTCTTTATGCGGCCAGCTATGCCGTGCGGCGCGCGACCTTTCTGAACGCCGAGCAGCCGCTGAAACAGACCTTGATCCGCGGTTTCCTGCCGCTGTTCGCGGTCATGGTCTGCGTTGGTGGACTGCTTCTGATGGAGCCGGACTTCGGTGCCTTCGTCGTGATCGTGGCCATTGCCTTCGGCATACTGTTCCTGGGCGGCCTCGACTGGCGGCTGTTCATGGGACTCGCGTTGCTGCTTCCGGTGGCACTCGGCGCGATTCTGATCGCTGCACCTTACCGATTGCAGCGGCTGACTGCATTTCTCGACCCGTGGTCCGATCCGCTGGGCAAGGGTTACCAGTTGTCGCATTCGCTCATCGCGTTCGGCCGCGGCGAGTGGTTCGGGGTCGGACTGGGGTCCTCGGTGGAGAAGCTCCTGTTTCTGCCCGAGGCCCATACGGACTTCCTGCTCGCGGTGGTGGCCGAGGAGCTGGGATTTGCGGGCGTTGCGCTCGTCATCGGTCTGTTCATCTGGCTGCTCTATCGGGCGTATGCGATCGGGCGGCAGGCGGCGCGCCTCGAGCGGTCGTTTGCGGCGCTCGCCGCGCAGGGCATCGGCGTGTGGATCGGCGTGCAGGCCTTCATCAACATCGGCGTGAACGTAGGCGTGCTGCCGACCAAGGGCCTGACGCTGCCGCTCCTGTCCTTCGGCGGGAGCGGCATTGTGGCCAATTGCATTGCCCTCGCGATCCTGATGCGGATCGACTACGAGAATCGGCGCCTCCTGCGTGGATTCACCGTATGAATCACCGCGTGAACATGAGCGCCGTGGCGTCGGACGCAAACGTCGGGGGTCCATTGACCACCGTGATGATCACCACGGGCGGAACGGGCGGACACGTATTTCCCGGTCTTGCCGTGGCCGGAAAGCTCGCCACCCGAGGTGCCCGCGTATTCTGGCTCGGAACGCGCGAAGGCATCGAGGCTAAACTCGTGCCGCAACATGGCGTCGACTTCGAAGGCGTTTCGTTTCGCGGCGTGCGCGGCAAGGGATTGCGAACGTTGTTGTTCGGCCCATTTGCGTTGCTCGGCGCATGTCTCGACGCGCGCAGAATAATCGGTCGCCGGAAACCCGATGTCGTGCTCGGGTTCGGTGGATTCGCGTCGTTTCCGGGCGGACTCATGGGCGCCGCAGCGGGCAAGCCGCTGGTGCTGCACGATGCGAATGCGGTGGCCGGGCTGGCCACGCGCGTGCTTGCGTACGGCGCGGATCGGATCCTGCTCGGGTTTCCGCAGGCGCTCAAAGGCGCCCATGCAAGACGTGTCCTTTGGGTCGGCAATCCGCTGCGCGATTCCGTGTGCGTGCTGCCTTCGCCGGCCGCGCGTTTTTCCGGACGCAGCGGCCCGCTCCGCCTCCTGGTCGTGGGCGGCAGCCTGGGCGCGAAAGGGCTGAATGATCTCGTTCCCGCGGCCATTGCAAAGCTTGCGCCTGCGGAGCGACCGCTGGTCGTGCACCAAGCTGGAGAGAAACACATTGCGGATCTGCGTGAAGCCTATGCGCGATTCCAGGTCGATGGCGAATGCGTTGCATTCATTGACGACATGGCCGCGCGTTACGCATGGGCCGATTTCGTGATCTGTCGCGGTGGCGGGCTGACCGTTGCGGAATTGGCGGCCGTCGGCCTGGGTGCAGTGGTCGTGCCGCTGCCAGGCGCGATTGCCGACGAACAGAGCGCGAACGCGCAGTTCCTGGTCGATGCCGGCGCCGCGTGGAAAGAGCCGCAGGATGCGCTCACGGCAGACCGGCTCGCCGGCATGCTGCGGCTGCTTGACCGACCACGCGCGCGCGCCATGGCGGAGGCGGCCCATGCACTCGGCAAGCGTGACGCGGCCGAACGTGTCGCGGCGATCTGCGCGGAACTGGCACGCAGATGAAGCACAAGGTCAAGCGCGTCCACTTCGTCGGCATAGGCGGCGCCGGCATGAGCGGCATCGCCGAAGTGCTTGTGACCCAAGGCTATCAGGTCACGGGTTCGGACCTGGCTTCGAGCGCGATCACGCGGCGGTTGGAGCGGTTGGGCGCGGCGATTGCAATTGGCCACGCGGAGGCCAACGTCGCCAATGCCGATGTCGTGGTCGTGTCGACCGCGGTCGCAGCGGACAATCCCGAGGTCGTCGCAGCGCGCGAGCGCGGCGTGCCGGTCGTGCCGCGGGCACTGATGCTCGCCGAACTGATGCGCCTGAAGCAGGGGATCGCCGTCGCGGGTACGCATGGCAAGACCACGACCACGAGTCTCATCGCTTCCGTCCTGGCGGAGGGCGGCCTCGACCCCACGTTCGTGATCGGCGGCCGTCTGCTGTCCGCGGATGCGAACGCGAGGCTGGGCAAGGGGGAATTTCTCGTCGCCGAGGCCGACGAATCCGATGCCTCATTCCTCTACCTGTCGCCGGTGCTGGCGGTCGTGACGAACATCGATGCCGATCACATGGAGACCTACGGGCACGATTTCGGGAGGCTCAAGCGTGCGTTCGTCGATTTCCTCCAGCGGCTGCCATTCTATGGAGTCGCAGTCGTGTGCATGGACGATGCCAATTTGCGCGAGATCCTGCCGGAGATCACCAAGCCCCTCGTGACGTATGGGCTCACCGGTGATGCCGATCTGCGGGCCACCGCGGTGGTCAACCTGGGCGGCCGCATGCGCTTTGTCGCGCGCGCCAAGTTCCATCAAGACCTGTCCATCGAACTCGCGTTGGCCGGCGAGCACAACGTCCAGAACGCGCTGGCGGCGATCGCGGTCGGCCGCGAAACCGGCGTTGCCGATGCGGCGATCGCGACGGCCCTCGCGGATTTCAAAGGCGTCGGGCGGAGGTTCCAGCGGTACGGCGAAGTGCGTCTGAGCGGCGGCGGCGCATACACGCTGATCGACGACTATGGACACCACCCGGTCGAGATGGAGGTCACGCTGGCTGCCGCGCGCGCCAGCTTTCCTGGCCGCCGACTGGTGCTTGCGTTCCAGCCGCACCGATACACGCGCACACGTGACCTGTTCGAGGATTTCGTGCGCGTGCTGTCGCTGGCCGACGTGGTGGTGCTGGCCGAAGTCTATCCAGCGGGCGAGTCGCCAATCGTGGCCGCCGACGGTCGCGCGATGGCCCGGGCGCTGCGCGTGGCGGGCAAGGTCGAGCCGATTTTCGTCGAAGACATCGTGGACCTGCCGGCGACGCTGCGAGGCATCGCCCGGGATGGAGACATCGTGCTGACGATGGGCGCGGGTTCGATTGGCGGCACCGCACACCAGCTGGTGGAGGCAACATGAAGACTGGGTCGCTCCATCTCGAGGGCCTGCGCGGTGGACTCGCGCACAACGCATCGCTGGCGAAGTACACGAGCTGGCGCGCGGGAGGCACGGCCGACACCCTTTATATGCCAGCCGACCGCGACGATCTCGCGCGATTCGTCGCGCAGCTGCCTGCGGACGAGCCGCTGCTGGCCATTGGCCTCGGCAGCAACACGCTGGTCCGCGACGGCGGAATTCGCGGCACCGTCGTGGTCATGCACAACCCCGGTGCAGCGGTGGCGGTCGCGGATGGGCTCATCTACGCCGATGCCGGCCTTGCGTGCCCGAAGCTTGCGCGTTTCGCCGCAAATCATGGGTGTGCCGAAGCGGAATTCCTGGCCGGCATTCCTGGCACGGTGGGCGGTGCGCTTGCGATGAATGCGGGTTGCTACGGCGGCGAAACGTGGCGCTACGTGGTTCGCGTCGAAGTGCTGCGCCGCGACGGGACCTTCGAAGTGCGCACGCCCGCCGACTACGTGATCGGCTATCGCAGCGTGAAGAGGGCTCCCACGCTTGCGGCCAAGGAAGATGAGGCCGCGGAGCTGTTCACGGCGGCGTGGTTCCGCTTTCCTCCGGGCGACGCGGATGCGGCACGGGACCGCATCAGGGAACTGCTGGCGCGGCGAATCCTGGCGCAGCCGTTGGACCTGCCCAATGCCGGCAGCGTGTTCCGCAATCCGCCGAACGATCATGCCGCGCGCCTGATTGAGGCGTGCGGGCTGAAGGGCCACGCCATCGGCGGGACGCGTGTCTCGGAGAAGCACGCCAATTTCATCGTGAATCCGCACGGATACGCGAAGGCCGCCGACATCGAGGCGCTGATCACGCTGGTGCGCGATACGGTGCGTGCCAAGACGGGCGTGGAACTGGAACAGGAAGTGCGGATCGTTGGGGATAAACAGCGATGACCGATTTCGGCAAGGTCGCGGTGTTGCTGGGCGGTCCGTCCGCGGAGCGCGAGGTGTCGCTGATGTCGGGCACCGGCGTCCTGGCGGCACTGCGCGAGAAGGGCGTGGACGCGCATCCGTTCGACCCTGCCCTGCGCGACCTCTACGAACTGAAGCGCGACGGCTTTGCGCGCGTGTTCATCGCGTTGCATGGGCGCTTTGGCGAGGACGGCACGGTGCAGGGCGCGCTGGAGACGCTGGGAATTCCCTACACCGGCAGCGGCGTGATGGCGTCCGCGCTGGCCATGGACAAGTGGCGCACCAAACTGGTCTGGCTCGCCAGCGGCATTCCGACTCCCAAATATCGCGTTGTCGATGCGCACACGGACTGGATGCGTGTGGTCGCCGAACTGGGTATGCCGTTGATCGTGAAACCGGCTCGCGAAGGCTCGAGCATCGCCATAACCAAGGTCGCGCGCATCGACCACGACGAAATGGCGCTCGCCTATGCGGAGGCGGCCAGCCACGACGGACTCGTATTGGTCGAGGAATTCGTCACCGGCTCGGAACTCACGGCATCGATCGTGAATGGGCGCGCGCTGCCGCTGATCCGGATCGAAGCGCCGCAGGGCAAATACGACTATCACGCCAAGTATTTCTCCGACGAGACGAAGTACCACTGTCCGGCCGGGCTGACCGAAGCGAGGGAACAGGAAATCCGCGCGATGGCGATGAAGGCGTTCGACATCGTCGGCTGCAGCGGCTGGGGCCGCCTCGATCTCATCCTGCGCGACGACGGCACGTTCTCGTTTCTCGAAGTCAACACATCGCCCGGCATGACCGCCCACAGCCTGGTGCCGATTGCGGCGAAACAGGCGGGAATGTCCTATCCGGAGTTGTGTGTGGAAATACTGAAGGGCGCCCATGTGGGATGACGCGAAGCAGATGAATGGGATCGCCGCCACGCTGGGTGTGCTTGTCGCGGCTTCTCTGCTGTGGGCGGGCGCTGCTTGGGTCGTGCGCCAACCGGCCTTTGCGTGGAGGGAGGTCGTGGTGATCAATAGACTGGAGCGCGCGAGCGCCACCCACCTCGAGGCCGTGGTCCGGGAGGAACTCTCGGGCACGTTCTTCACGATGGACCTCGATCGCGCGCGTCAGGCGCTCGCGCAGGTTCCCTGGGTGCGCAATGTCGCTCTGCGCCGGCAATGGCCCCATCGCCTGGAAGTCGAAGTGGAGGAGCACTCGCCCTTTGCGCGCTGGAACGAAGCGGCACTCGTGAACCCGCTCGGCGAAGTGTTCGACGCCGACTGGAAGGACGACCTGCCGCAGTTCCAGGGACCCGAGGGCCGAGCGGCAGAAATGACGGCGCAGTACCGCGCATGGTCCGCGCGCCTTTCGCCGCTCGCTCTGACCGTGCGGACGCTTCGCCTGTCGGCGCGCGGGAGCTGGCATATCGAGGCGGCGGGTCCGCAGGGACCGTTGACCCTCGAACTCGGCCGCGATGACGCGGATGCACGTCTTGCGCGATTCGTGGCGGCGCAGCCGCGGACGCTCGGGACATTGGCGAGGGCGGGCACGCACGTGGACTACGTCGACCTGCGGTACCGGAATGGATTCGCTGCGCGCGTCCCGAAATTCCGGGAAAAGACGGTCAAGCCGGCCGCTTAAGAGACCAAGGGAAAACGCATGGTGAAGGACAACAAGAACCTCGTGGTGGGCCTCGACATCGGCACGTCGAAGATCGTGGCGATCGTCGCCGAGGTCACGCCGGAGGGCGAACTCAACGTGATCGGCATGGGCACGCAACCGTCACGCGGATTGAAGAAGGGCGTGGTAGTCAACATCGAGGCGACGATGGCGTCGATCCAGCGCGTGCTCGAGGAAGCCGAGCTGATGGCCGACTGCCAGATCAAGTCGGTATACACGGGCATCGCGGGCAGCCACATTCGCTGCTACACGTCGCACGGAATGGTCGCGATCAAGGAGAAGGAAGTCACGCAGGCCGACATCGACCGGGTGGTGGAAACGGCGAAGGCGATCCCGATCCCCAATGACCAGCAGATCCTGCACATCGTGCCGCAGGGATTTACGATCGACGGTCAGGAAGATGTGCGCGAGCCGCTCGGCATGAGCGGCGTGCGCCTGGAGGTCGACGTGCACATCGTCACCGGTGCGGTCTCCGCCGTCGAGAACGTCACCAAGTGCATTCGCCGCTGCGGACTCGAGGTGCTCGACGTGGTGCTGCAGCCGCTCGCCTCCGCGCGGGCGGTGCTGTCCGAGGACGAGAAGGACCTCGGCGTCTGCCTGATCGACGTCGGCGGCGGCACGTCGGACATCGCCGTCTATGCCGGTGGCGCGATACGCCACACCGCGGTCATCCCGATCGCGGGCGATCAGGTGACCAACGACATCGCGATGACGCTGCGCACGCCGACCAAGGAGGCCGAGGAACTGAAGATCCGCTATGGCTGCGCGCTGCGGCAGTTGGCTGACGCGAACGACATCATCGAAGTGCCCGGCGTGGGCGAACGGGGCCCGCGCAAGCTGTCGCGCCCGATGCTGGCCGAAGTCATCGAGCCCCGCATCGAGGAACTCTTCCAGTTCGTGCAATCGGAGGTTCGCCGGAGCGGCTTCGAGGAAATGATCTCATCCGGCGTCGTGATCACCGGCGGATCGGCGCAATTGCAGGGGATCACCGAGTTGGGCGAGGAGGTCTTTCACATGCCGGTGCGGGTCGGCACGCCGTTGTACATGGGCGGGCTCGCGGACGTCGTGCGGAGTCCGCGCTACGCGACCGCGGTTGGGTTGCTGCTGGAGGGCCGCGACCAGTTCGTTCGCGGCGAAGTGGCGCGCGCGCAGGTGGCGGGCATAGGCGGTGTCGCCGAACGGATGAAGCTGTGGTTCAAGGCGAATTTTTGACGGACCAAAGTGCAAACCTACTTTGGTCCGGGTCGGGCTTCCCTGAAATCGCGGGGGGACCCCGACGATTTCAGGCGCAAAGAGCAAGTAGAAAAGCAACTCACGCAATCGCAACCGTTCGCAGTTTCATTTGACAGGAAAAAAGGAGCACACCATGTTTGAAATCATCGACCAGTCGCCGCAGGACGGCGCGATCATCAAGGTTATCGGCGTCGGCGGCTGCGGCGGCAACGCCGTTGAACACATGATCGAGCGTGGCCTGTCGGGCGTGGAGTTCATCTGCGCCAACACCGACGCGCAGGCGCTCAAGCGCTCCACCGCGCGCATGCAGCTGCAGCTCGGGTCCACGCTGACGCGCGGCTTGGGGGCGGGCGCGAAGCCGGAAATCGGCCGCGATGCCGCGATGGAGGACCGGGACCGCATCGCCGAAATGATCACAGGCGCGGACATGCTGTTCATCACCGCCGGGATGGGTGGCGGCACGGGTACCGGCGCGGCGCCCGTCATAGCGGATATCGCGAAGAGTCTGGGCATCCTGACCGTTGCCGTGGTGACGCGCCCGTTCAAGTTCGAAGGCAAACGGCAGAAAGTCGCGCAGGCCGGGATCGACGAACTCCAGAAGAAGGTGGATTCACTCATCATCATCCCGAACGACAAGCTGATCGACGTCCTGGGTGAGGAAGTCGTTCTGCTTGCGGCCTACGCGGCAGCCAATGACGTGCTGCACGGTGCCGTTTCCGGCATTGCCGAGGTCATCAACAACCCTGGCCTCGTCAACGTCGACTTTGCCGACGTGCGCACCGTGATGGGTGAGGTCGGGATGGCAATGATGGGTTCGGCGACCGCCGGCGGCGAGGATCGCGGACGCGTTGCGGCCGAGCAGGCGGTCAAGAGCCCGTTGCTCGAGGACGTGAATCTGGCCGGTGCGCGCGGCGTGCTCGTCAACGTCACGGCGTCCACCGGCCTCAAGATGCGGGAATACTACGCGGTGATGAACACGATCAAGGAGTTCACGGCGGAGGACGCGATGGTGATCGTGGGCACGGTGATCGACGATGCGATGGGCGACGATTTGCGCGTCACGATGATCGCGACCGGATTGGGGGGCGCGGCCGCGGTGGCGAAACGCGCGCCCACGATGGTCATCAACAATGAAGTCGTCGCGCGCACGGGAACTGACGGCATCGGCGTGCAGGTGGGTGCGCAGATGGTCGAGACGATAGATTACGACCGTCTGGAGGCGCCGGCGGTGATCCGGAAAGGCCGCAGCGCACCGGGCGCGAGTGCCTCCTCCCCCTTCGATGCATCGGACATTCCGGCTTTCCTGCGGAAGCAGGCCGACTGAACCAGTGGGGAGGTAAGCAGGTCTAGAGGCGAGGACGTGCGCGCGGTCGCGTCGCGGTCGTTACACCTTCCCCTCTCACTTCGAGTCCAACTTCCCGCAGGGCGGCAGAGGTGATATAATTGAAAGCTAAGTTATTGAACGGTAGCGATATTCTCGGACATCTGGATCCAACGAGGTGCCAATAGGGGGCAACTTGGAGCCATGTGAGTGCCAGATATGCAACCGGCTGACCCGATGCTGAAACAGCGAACGCTGAAATCCGCGATCAAGACCACGGGCGTGGGCGTGCACACCGGCGCCCGCGTCGACCTGGGCCTGCGCCCTGCGCCCGCGGACACCGGTATCGTGTTCAATCGTACCGACCTGCCGCAGCCAGTCGCTATCCCCGCGCTGGCGGCGAATGTCGGCGATACGCGGTTGTCGTCCACGCTGAAGCAAGGGGGTGTCAGCATATCGACGGTCGAGCACCTGATGTCGGCGTTGGCAGGCGTCGGCATCGACAACCTGTTCGTCGACGTGTCCGGACCGGAAATCCCGATCATGGACGGCAGTGCGGCGCCCTTTGTTTTTCTGCTGCAATCGGCGGGAATCGAGGAGCAGTCCGCCGGCAAGCGCTATATCCGGGTTCTGTCCAAAGTGGAGGTCGCCGACGGCGACAAGTGGGCGCGTTTCGAGCCGTTCAACGGATTCAAGCTTGATTTCACGATCGACTTTCCGCATCCGGTGTTCGGCTCCGAGAATCGGCAGGTGGTGGTCGACTTCGCCGAAAATTCCTACGCCAAGGAAGTGGCGCGTGCGCGCACGTTCGGCTTCATGCAGGACGTTGAGGCGATGCGCGCCGCCGGACTGGGACTGGGCGGGAGCCTGCAAAACGCCATCGTGCTGGATGAATTCAAGGTGCTGAACAGCGAGGGCCTGCGCTATGATAACGAGTTCGTGCGGCACAAGGTGCTGGACGCGATCGGCGACATCTACATGCTGGGCCATCCGCTGATCGGCCAATACACGGCCTACAAGTCCGGTCACGGTCTGAACAATCTTCTTGCGCGCACGCTTCTGGCGCGTCCGGACGCGTTCGAAATCGTCACCTTCAAGGACGAAGCCACAGTGCCGACGGCATTCCAGGATTGGGCCTTCCAGCCGGCATGATTCTGGTCCGGTTCCTGCTGTTCCTGGCGCTCGCGACGATCGTCGTTGCGGCGATCCTCTACCTGTTCAAGAAAGACCGCCGGTACCTGCGCTTCATAGGTCAGGTCGTCAAATACACCATCTATCTGCTCGCGGGCATCCTGGTGTTCTACGCCTTCGACCGGATGCTGCTGGCCGTCTAAGGCATGTTAACGCTATGGGCGCAAACGCGAACGGGTGGCATGGGGCGCCAATCGCGGCAGCTCAGTTGGCAAATGAGGAAGCCAAGACTGGCGGTCTTAGCGAGGAGAGCAACAAAGAGTGGCGCCCCAGGACGCCCGTTCCCTTCGCGCAGTTGGGTCAACTGAGGCCGAAAACGCCCATCGCTGCGTTGCGAAGGCTTGCCG
>Ga0302321_100002115_pt1 | contig 17011 bp, 10 predicted proteins | sample Fen_T0_1_FD_202505 | JGI IMG/M metagenome (GOLD analysis project Ga0302321, IMG submission 202505) | Peat permafrost microbial communities from Stordalen Mire near Abisko, Sweden - Fen_T0_1 | ecosystem: Environmental > Terrestrial > Soil > Wetlands > Permafrost | place: Sweden: Abisko...
AGTACGGAGGAATGACGATGAGATTCAGCAAAGCCTTTGCCCTGGTTCCGGGGATCTTTCTGGGATCTTTGGTCTTGCTCCCACTGTCCGGGTGCTCGCAGTCGGGCCCCGGGACGTCCGGCAAGACCGGCGGTTCGACGGGCAACGGCGGCACGTCCTCCTCCGGAGGCGCGACCACATCTGGCGGCGCGACGTCCGCCGGCGGCAGCACTGGCGCGGGAGGCGCGACCCCATCTGGCGGCGCTACCAACCAGGGGGGAACCACAAGTTCGGGCGGCGTGACCGGCGCTGGCGGTGGTTCTGTCATGGGTGGAACCAAGGGCAGCGGTGGCGCAACCGGCAGTGGCGGCGCAATGAACCTTGATGCCGCGACAAATACCGGCGGCACAACCAGCAAGGACGCAGCGGGTACGGGTGGTGGCCCTGCCAGCGGCGGCATAGTCGCAAGCGGCGGTGCCATGGCTACCGGTGGAATCGTGATCACCGGTGACGGCGGCTTTGGACGCGGTGGCAGCACCTCTGGCACGGGCGGTGTCGTTGGTACGGGAGGAAGCTCGACCTGCGCGCCACCCACGGTCACCTTGACCGGTACGGACGCCGTCGCGGGCAAACTCATTCAGTTCAACGACAACGGCGGCTGGTGCTGGTATCAAGACGAGCGCGCGGTGGTGGACACCAAAGGCGGCAAGTTGGTCATTGGCTCGGTGGCGGGGACAGGTTCGCGGGTCGGCAACATCGAAGCCGTGATCTACGACCTTGCGGCTGGCACCAAGAGCGGCCCAACCAAGCTCGGCAATCTGAGCGTCGATGATCACGATGCACCGGCCATCAACATCCGGCCCGACGGCAAGTACGTCGCGCTGTGGGCCACCCACCGGACGGATTGCAACACCTACTACAGCATCTTCGACGGTTCGAAGTGGGCCGCGCAATCGACCTTCGATTGGAAGAGCGCGGGTTGCCCCTGGGACAGCGACAACACCCATATGATCACCTACAACAACCTGTGGTACATGGGCACCACGCTCTACGACCTTTCCCGCTCGGTCGGCACCAGCCCGAATCTGATCTCCTCCACCGACGACGGCGCGACCTGGGCCTACTACGGTCGCCTGACCTACACGCCGCTGACCGGCTACGTGGCTGGCTACTACAAGTACTGGGGCAACAACACGGATCGCATCGACTTCCTGGGCACCGAGGCCCACCCGCGTGACAACGACAACAGCCTTTGGCACGGTTACATGAAGGACGGCAAGATCTACAACTCCGCTGGTACCGTGGTTGACGACGCTCTGGCCGGCACCTCCGCCACGTCGTCCGCCCAGAATATCGACAAGTACACCCAGGTGTTCAAGACAGGCGCCTCGGTAGGCGGCACGAAGCTTTGCCGAATGTGGAACCACGATATCGTGCGCTACGCGGATGGCACCGTCGCCATCCTCGGGCAAGGGCGGGCCGACAACTGCACCGGGACGCCCTCGGCCTCCGATCCCGACAAACGCATGATCTACTCGCGCTGGGACGGCACATCGTGGAAGACAACCTACCTGGCCAAGGCTGGCCCCAAGCTCTATGCGGACGAACAGGATTACACCGGCCTGGGTGCATTGGTGCCCGACGATCCGACCACCATCTACATCTCGACGACCTACGATCCGACCACCGACACCATGAAGTCAGGCGCCAAGCACGAGATCTGGCGCGGCACCACCTGCGACAACGGCGCCACCTTCAAGTGGACACCGGTCACGGCGAACTCGACCAAGGACAACGTCCGGCCAATCGTTCCCAAGTGGGACGCGAGCCACACAGCGCTGCTCTGGATGCAAGGGACCTATACCTCGGCGCAGTCGTACTCGATGGCCGTGGTAGGCACCGTCTCGGGGATGTAGCGCCGGGGCCGCTGTCTCCGAACAGAATCACCGGCCGCCTTCGCGCGGCCGGTTGCGCATACAGCGAGCTGCGACGCTGGTTAGCGCCACTGTGAGTCCGTTGGTTGGGTTGTCGGGCGCTCGGCAATATCGATGCCAAAACCCATATTACTTCCGTGCTCGAAACCCTGCCCATGCTTGACACTAACTGCTCGTAGGGGCACTACTTCCGTATCTAGCCGCTATTGGGCTTGTCCGTTTTGAGGAGGATCACGATGAACCGCGCTGTGTTAATGGGGGCGATTTGCACTGGCCTTGTGCTTGGGGCGAACTGCTCCCAGCAGGGGCCCGGTACGGCCACTGGATCAGGCGGAAGCAGCGGTGGGGCCACCAGTGCGGGCGGGTCCAGTGGCTCGGGCGGCACGCAGAGCGCTGGCGGAACAAGCGCCAATGGCGGCACGACCAGCGCAGGCGGCACGACCAGCGCGGGCGGCACGACCAGTGCGGGCGGCACGACCAGTGCGGGCGGCACGACCAGTGCGGGCGGGGCGAACTCCGGCGGTGCAACCGGCAACGGTGGCGCGACACCGGCTGACGCCGCGGCAGCAGGCGGAACGTCAGCCGGGGGCACGACCGGAATTGGTGGCACAGGCGCAGGCGGCACCACCGCAAAGGGCGGCACGACCGGTGCGGGTGGCGCACCGGCTTCGGGTGGCACACAAAGCACTGGCGGCACGGTCTCAGCCGGCGGCACGACCAGCAGCGGCGGCGCGCCCGGCAGCGGCGGCTCGTCTGCCGCGATCACGCCAGCAGACATTGTCCCCGATCTCGACGGGTTCTACTGGGAAGGCTCGTGCAGCGGCAACGTCGCCGCCTCCAATAAGAACTGTCCGATGTATGACAACGGCGCAACCACCTGCCCGGCCGCCTCAACGTGGGACACCAGAGGAACCATCAGGGATAAGACCCTCACCGTCAAAGGGACGACGGGAACGCAATACACCATCACTTTTGAAGTGCGCGGGGTTGTGGGATCGCGATGCTATACAGGTGGTACGCCTGCCTCGACTGCTACTCCGAGCGACACTGGACCGAACAATTCTTGGTACGTTGGCGGCACGCCATCCACCGATGGCGATATCTGGAACACCTACGAGCTTCATGTCAGCCCCGCGGTGACGGGCGAAAAGAATGTCTACTACTTGAACGCGTTCCCCTCGAGTCCGAACTATTGCCAGAAGGAGGGTTCCTTCGAGGTGAAGTACACGGCCAGTTTCAAGGTGCTGGGCGGGGGCACCATGAAGTTCACGATCCACGATTCCAACTGCCAAGGCCAGCAGAACTGCGGCAGCAATTTCGCGGCGACGACCTGTGACAGCCCACGCAAAATCGACGTGTCGGGCATGTCGCCTTCCGCGACCTTCAATCAACCACCTACCAACACCGTCGGAACCAAGACCTTCTATCCGCAGTGGCTCTACTTTGACGTGAAGTCAGTGACTAGCCCCTAGCTGCGTTGCCTTCCCGCCGGCTTGGTCAGCGGCGGTTACCGCATCTGAACCAACCCCCTTCCTAAGGAGAACTACCTTGAAGTCACGGCGATCGCGGGCGTGTGCTGTCCGCCTAGTCCCTCTGTCCCTCCTTTTTGTCCTGGCAGCTTCCGTGGTTCCGAGAAGCTCCTTCGCCGAGAAAGTCCTGGCCAAAGGCGACGATTGGCAGGTCTACACCGATGGACGCGTCGGTGGCTTCTGGAGTTGGGCCTATGGACAGGGGATGCCCCAGTCGACCTTTCAATCCAGTCCTGACCCCAATGACTCGACCAAGGTCATCTGCACGCAGGTGGGCGAGGTGAAGGGCGGTGGTTTCGGCGCGATTCCTGAGCAGGGGCCAGCGGTCGGCTGCACGCCCGACCGGGGCACGATCAACTCAATGCGAATTCGTAGCGGTGCCATCGGCAACACGTTGGGATTTGGTGTGCGTAGCCAGGTCACGCCCTGGACCACGATGACGGGATATGTCCAGTTCTGGTCCTACATCGAAAGCGAGGGCCGCCAGAAAAACGTGAGAAACTACATCGACGTACGCCAGGGGTACGCAAAGCTCGAGGGTTGGTGGGGCAGTCTTCTGGCCGGCCGCACGCGGGCGCTTTTCTCGCGCGGCGCCACTGACATCCAAACCATGTACGCCTTTCGCTGGGGCGTGGGTTGGCCGGGCGGCGGCGGCATCGACAACTACGGCCCCACCCTGGGCATGATCGGTTTTGGCGTCATGGGCAGCGGTTTCGCTTCGGGCATGATCTACGGAACCCCGGTGCTCAATGGCTTTCAACTCAATGTAGGCGCATTCGACCCAATAGCGCTCTATGGCAATGGTACCTTCACTCGCACCAAATATGTGCGTCCAGAGGCCGAACTCACATACGAATGGAAGTTCGGTGAAACCGGGAAGATCTTCCTTTTCGGCAACGGTCTATACCAGAAGGTGTACAAGCCGCTCTGTGAACCTCAGACTGACCCAAATGTACCGGGCTGTGATGCTACTGCGTACGGCGTCGGCTATGGGGGCCGATTTGAACTGGGTCCGGTCCACCTGGGTGTGGCGGCGCACTATGGACAAGGCTTGGGTACCAACTACGCCTTGGAATCCACTGACGCCTCTACCGACTCCGCAGGAAACCTGCGCACGGTCGATGGCTACTACATCCAGACCCAGGTCGTGGTGCGCAGGTTCGATCTATTTGCCGGCTGGGGTATCAACCGCATATTTCTGACCAACTTCGACAGGCTGCCGCCCTCCGCGGGGAACCCGGTGATCCACAGTATTTTGAAATACCAGATGGGAATCAACGCCGGCATCGTCTTCAACTTCACACCCAATACCCACTTCGACATCGACTATTTCCGCGCAGAGGCGAAATGGTTCTATGGCGAAAGTCAGGTCGTTCATGTCACCAACGCTGGCGTGACCTTCAACTGGTAGTAAACGACTTTCGGTGGGGGCGACGTCGGGATTCGGGAGCCAATAGGTATCGCAGTCGATCTGCTTGATGACTTCCACGCTGTTGGTAAGGTCACCACTGTCTACTAAAGATCGGACACGACAACGTTCACGAACAACGTGGACGTCGGCACGCCTATCAACAATCCCCTGACGATCGTGATCGCTCGAACAATTCGCCGCCAGCTCTGTGCGAGCCTCAAGGGCACGCACGGTAGTTAGAGCAAAGGGGAACCTAGAACCGCTGCGTGGTGGGATTGACGTAAATCTGGTCCAGCCATTGGTTCCATGCGTAGATGGACAAGTCGGCACTCACGGTTCCAGCTGGGGGAGTGAAAGAGTAGCCGTCGTAGCTGACCCAGGTCGTATTGTCCGACGGGGTACCGAAGTCGATGGGGACCGCCGTGTTAATTATGCTACCCGTGCAATTGATGCCGCCCCAGAAGTGAAATCGAATCTGGCCGCCTGCGATGCCCGCCCGCGAGCGCAGACCCACGTAGTACGTCTTTCCCGCTGTGACTGGAAAACACTGAACCGGATCGTTCTCGCCGGAGCCGTCCGAGTAGACCGAGCCGGACTCTGCGCAACCATCGGAATCGAGAGGGTCGTACCTCGTCACGAAGGCTTGCGTCCAGTTGGCCAGCGACCCGTCAAATCCCCCGTTCTTCAGGAGGTTTTCAGGGCTGGGCTTCTTGCACACACACCTGTGGCTGCTGGTATCGCAGCTCGGCCTCATGCTCGAGCACTGAATGTCTGCGGTGCACTGCACGCATTGGCCGCCATTGCAGAACTGTGTTCCACCGGGACAGGTGTAGTCGACGGAGCCGTTCGAGGCGGGAGTCGCGTAGCTGCAAGTCCCTCCGGAGCACGTTCCCGGGGAGAGATAGCAAGGAGTCGGCGAGTTGCAGGCTTTGGGCGTCCCGGCGCATGTCCCTGAAGCAGTGCAGAGATCAGTGTCGGTGCAGGAATTCCCGTCGTCGCACGGAGTATTGGTGGCCGCTACTGCATAATTGCAGTTAGCGGTGGCGGGATCGCACACGCCAGGGTTGCGGCACTTTTGTGTCGGAGCCGGGCAGGTCTTGGTGGTTCCCGTCGAGCATGCATGGCTTTGGCAAGTCCTGCCGGTGATGCACAGATTGCTGTCGTTACACGACGCTCCTTCCGCGGGGGAGTAGCGGCAGGCGCCAGCGCCATCGCACTTGCCATCGAGTCCGCATGTCGTGCCCGAGGCAGCGCACGCGCTGTGGGCGACCTGGCCAGCCACCACGGGAAGACACTGCCCGGCGGAGCCGGCTGTCAACGGCGAGCCCGAGCACGCGTTGCAACCCGTGCAGGCTTGATTGCAACATACCCCGTCTGCGACGACGTTGGACGTGCATTCGGTGGGCTGTGTCGCAGGCGTCCCGGGCGGATTCTTCGCCGTGCAGGTTCCCGAAGTACCACTCGTGATCTTGCAGTAGGAGGCGCTGCCGCAATCCGTCGGCAACGAGCAGGTCTGCAAACATCCGGTCGATGCACACTGGAAGGGATCGCAATTCTGGGTCGCAGGCTGCTTGCACGCCCCTTGGCCATCGCAGGTCGCCTTGGGTGTGAAGATGCTGCCGTTGCACGCGCTTTGTCCGCAAACGTGGCTTGTGCTGACTTTGCGGCAGGCGCCGGCGCCATCGCACGTCCCATCGTTTCCGCACTGATTCGTGGCAGTCTCATCCACGCAGGCGCCGTGAGGATTCTTTCCGCCCAAGGCTGGCGCGCAGGTGCCATCGCTCTTTCCTGTCCAAGTGCTGGCGCACGCGTTGCAGCCCGTGCACGTGGTCGCGCAACAGACTCCGTCTATGCAGTTGCCGAGTGTGCAGTCTTTATCGACTGAGCACGCCGATCCAACCGGTGCCGCCAGCTTCTGATCGATGGGGGCATCAATGATGCTTCCCCCACTACCTGAGCTTCCACCCACTGAGGTGCTACCTCCGCTACCAAAGATACTGGCCGATCCCCCCGCACCGCCTCCACCGATGGGCACATCCGCCCCGTCGATCGAGACCGCACCGCCGGCCCCATCGGCTTCGCCCGAGCCGCCTGTGGACGTCACGGACACATCAACGCCCGCCCGCACCTCGGCTACCAGCCCCAAGTCAGGCGTGGATGAGTCACGCGGATGATCGCTGGCGTCGAGGTGCTTCACCTCGGAGAAGCAGCCTGCGACGCCGAATGCGCCGATTAGGACTGCGCTTCGCAAAAGGACGACACGGCTTTGCCTTGTTCGCATGACTTAGAACTCCCCTCCGAGAACCAGTGCAGCCCCATCAGGGGTCCACGTGGGCAACAAGGCAACACCAACCGAACTGCTCTCGCTGCTGCGTTTGTGACCGACAAGATACAGGACGATACCGGTGGCCACAGCGGCGCCACCGACGCCGTAGCAGATCAAGGCCCCGTTTCTGTAGGACTTCTGACTCGATCCGTCGCCCGCGTTCGCAAACTGGTTGGCTTTGACGTTGAGAACGACCGCGGTGACCAGCGACGCCAAACCCACGCCACCAACCACGATCCCTGCCGTGGGCAAGGCCGAACTCGTCGTTGTCGTCGTCGCCACCCTGGGATTGGACGACACCTCCTGAACCGGTGGTGAGACGGGAGGTGGGAACACCACTACTGGCACAGTTGCAGGAGGCAGCGAGACCGCCGCTTTGCCTTCGTCGTCAGCGAGGTAACTCTTGCATTTGGCTATGTGCTTCTCTGCATCTGCGCTCGCGTCAGAACTGCTATCCGGGGCCTTGAGTAGGAACTCGCGAAAGCGATCGATCGCCCTCGTCCACTGATGGGCCTGCTCGTAGCAACGCGCCTGGTTGAAGATGTACGTCGCATCATTGGTCTGAACATAGAGATCGGCCAAGATTTCGACGCCTTTGGCATAGTCTCCCGCCGCACACGCCTTCTTGGCCGCTTTTTCGGGATTTTCCGCTTTGCTCTTGGCCCAGACTTGAGTTGCGGGTGCGAGCAACAGCAGACCAGCGAGGATGGAACCAGCGAGGGTAGGGCCGGGCAGATGCATGTTGGGTCTCGTTTCTGGAAAGTCTCTCCCCACTATCACAATGCGGCCGCCGCGGAAAGCTGCACTGCGGTGCTGTCAGCAAGGCTGTCGGCTACAAGTCCTGCCCGCACTCCATGGAAGTATGGAGCAGGTCCACGCTACCAACACGGGGTACCCTGTGTTCTGGGCTGCGTTTCCTGTATCACAGCTGCGACTTGGTGGTGTCGCCCCGGTGTTTCGAAGGGCGGAACGCACGGCCTGGTACGTGTCCGCGCTTCGACCTGAACCTCGTAGATCGGCACTGCATACAGAACGGGTTGGACCCGGCGTCCTGGCGAGGGGCTGCGCAGTTGCAACCCTTCCTCGTGACTGCATGGCACCACGAATCCATTTCCTAATAGCGACTGCATTTGCCATCGAGACGCGCTTCCTAATCTAAGCTATGTGCCACAATCCGAGATGCGCAGGTGGGCGGCACAGTTGGGGGCGGATCTGCCTACCTCGTCGCCGTGGCCGTGCCTTCGCCCTCGGCCACCTGCTGGCGCTAACCGTGGTCTACCTTGCCGTTGCGCTCGTGCTGGTCTTGCCACTTTCATTCGCCACGATTCAAATCTTGCCCGCCCTCAATGGCAGTACGGATCAGATCCACGCTATCAAGATGGGATACCCAGTATTCTGGACGGCGCTGCTTCTGCCGGTAGGCCTGCGCCTGGGCCGACGAGCGGTAGCCAAAGCCGCAGTGCCTAGAACTCTCTGACCTTCGCGTGGGCGGCGCTGACCGACCCGCCAATGGTGCGTTCATGGATCCAGAGGCGAGCCGAACTGTGAGGGTTCCGTCTCTAGCTCCACGGCTCCATCGCCCTTGACGCAATTCGCTCAAGGGCTAGAGTTGCCGCTCCATGGCGCTTCTCGGCCGCGACACCTCGGTGACAGGGCCCTTCCCGAAGGGCGTGTTGCTGCTTGAAACTCTCAAGGGGCAGGAGGTGCTGGGGCGGCCGTACAAGTTCCAGCTTGGTTTTCTCTCGAAAGAGCCAGATCTCGCGCCCGACGAGGTGATCGGCAAGCCGCTGGCGGTGGGCATCCAACTGGTCACTGGCGAAGAGCGCTTCTTCCACGGCATCATCACCGACTTCGCCAAGGTGGGGACCACGCACTTGCATACGCGCTACCTGGCCCAACTCAGATCGACGCTCAGCCTGTTCGACTACTCCCTCGACTGCCGTATCTTCAGCGATCCGTCACAGGATGTCCTGGCCATCATCACCGCGGTGCTGGCCCAGCGCGGGCTGACCGACGTGGAGTCGGGCGCGATCCGGGATCACTCCTATCGCAAGCGCGACTATTGCGTGCAGTACCGCGAGAGCGACCTGCGCTTCGTGCAACGCTTGCTTGAGGACGAAGGCATCTACTACTTCTTCAAGCACGAGGAATCCAAACACACGTTGGTGTTCGCCGATTCCATTACCGGGCACGAGACGGTGGCAGGTTACGAGTCGATTCTGTACACGCCGGAAGAGCGGCGAGTGGCCGGTTCTGAAGAACATTTCTGGAACATGAAGGTGCGCAAGGAGCTCTATTCCGGGCGCCACACAGTCTTGAGCGGATACGACCCGACGGCCATGCGGCCAAGACAGCAGCAGTTCGGCCGAGCCACCTCCGAAGACTTGGTGACGGCATACCCGTTCGAGCACTACGACGCTCCCGGTGGACTTTCGATCCCAGAAGAGGCACAGCAGGAGGCCGCCGTGCGAAGCCAGGCCTGCCGTGTGATCCACACCTCCATCGAAGTGGAGGGCAACACCATGGGTTTGGGGCTTGGCAACCTGGTTTCGTTGCGCCCAGGTCCAGGTAGTGCGGAATCTCCTCCATTCTGGACTGAGAAAGATTTCGGCAAACAGTACCTGGTGACCGGCGCGAGCTACAGCCTCAGCATCGATCAACTGGAAACCGGCGATGTGGCGGGCAGCGACGAGCCGTTCAAAGCAAAGTACCAGTTGCAGGACAGCCAAACCCAATTCCGTCCCCAGCACACGACGGCCAAGCCCCACATGAAGGGACCCCAGACCGCGCTGGTGGTTGGACCCGCGGGCGAAGAGATTTGGACCGACAAGTTCGGGCGTGTGATGGTGCAGTTCGATTGGGATCGCCAGGGCAAGCGCGACGGGAAGGCGTCGTGCTGGGTGCGCGTGGCCCAGGCCTGGGCCGGGGCCAGGTGGGGCGCGCAATACCTGCCGCGCGTTGGCCAAGAAGTGATCGTCACGTTCCTCGACGGCGATCCAGACCGTCCCATCGTCCGAGGGCACGTCTACAACAAAGACAACATGCCGCCCTATGATTTACCGGCCAACCAAACCCAAAGCGGCATCAAGAGCCGCAGCAGCAAGGGTGGTACCGCCAGCAACTTCAACGAGCTCCGCTTCGAAGATAAGAAAGGCCACGAAGAGCTGCATTTTCAGGCCGAGAAGGACATGTCCACCCTGGTCAAGAACAACCAGACCCTGCACGTGGGCACGGATCGCATCATCGTCGTCGGCAATGACGAATCCAATCATGTGAAGAACGACCGCCAGCTCACTGTCGATCTGAACGACAACGTGGTTATCGGTGGCACGCACGACACGACCATCACCGATGTGGTCACGCAGATCTACGGCAGCGACCACAGCCGCAAGGTGGACGGCCAGCAAGAGTTCTTCGCGGAGAAGAACAAAGACGAGCACGTCGCGCAGGCCCACAAGCTGACCACCGACAAGAAGTTCCAGCTGAACCAGGGCCCGACCAGCATGACTTTCAAGGGTGGCAACGTGACCGTGGATTCAGCGGGCACCATCACCCTCCAAGCCAACGGCGCCACCATCTGCCTCGACAAGACTGGCAAGGCATCCTTCGACTCGCCGACGGGAATCAAGTTTGTCGTCGGTGGCAGCAGTCTGTCGGTCCTGCCCGGTGGCGTAGTCCTGGCCAGTCCCGCCGTGACCGCGGCGGCCGGCGCCGGCAGCGTGGTGGCGATGGGCGAAGACGCCGTCGCCATGAAGAGCAAGACCGTCACCATCGAGGCCGACGGCGTGTGCAGTATCAAAGGCAAGAGTTCGCTGAAATTGCAGGAGGCGGAACCGCTCAAGGGCAAGAAAACCAAAGGGCCATCTCCAACGGTGGGCGAGAGCCAGGGCGCGCCCGGCGCGGGCAGAAAGCCGCGCAAGAGGCCGCAGAAGGGGGCGCAGCCCGAGAGCGCCACACTGGAGATCCATGTGGTGGATCTGGACGCCAAGCCGCAAGATGGTCTGGCTTTCAAGATCACGATGCCAGACGGCACAACCGCTTCGGGCAAGCTCGACAAAGAAGGCCACGGCCAGGCGAAGAGCTCTTCACCTGGCGTCTTCAAGGTGACTTTCCCCGATTTGGACGGTGGCGACTGGGACGGCGATGGCGCGCTGGAGGCGCCTGAGGAGAAGCGAAGCGAGAAGTCCCGACACAAAGCGAAGGCGGACGACCGCGTTCCCGTGATCGCGCGAAAGCACGGCTTCATCAACTGGCGCACGGTTTGGGACTTTGCGGGCAATGCCGGCCTGAAAGCCCTGCGTGAGAATCCGAACGTGCTGTGGGAGGGTGACGAGGTTGTGATCCCTGGCAAAGTTGAGCGCCATGTCGAAGTTACGGGCGGCTCCGCCGAGTTCGTGGTGAATCGGGAAGAAGAAAAGGTTGTGCGCATCCGGCCCCTGGATTTCGAGCTTCAGCCGTTCGACGGAATCCGCTACCGGGGAAAACTCGACAATCCCGACATCAACAAGGGCGTCATTCCACCCGACGGATTCATCGTCCTGCAAGTTCCCATGGACGCGCGCAAGGGCGTGCTTTCTTTGTTCTTGTCCAATGCGGCCGAGGCGAAGCCGCTCGACTGGAAATTCGACATCCAAGACGAGGCACTGGTGGCTTCCACGGAAGACGAAGCCCAGCGTCTGATCAACCTGGGCTTCGCCACCACCTTGCCCGAGGGCGACGAGAAGACCGAAGACTATCGACTGGCGCTGGTAGCTTACCGCGAACGCGTGGGCAAGCCGCTGGATGACGACAACGCCCTCGCAGGAGAAATGGTGGCCATGCACGACGGCGATGGCGCTGCCGATCCGGACGACGGCACCCCACAAGGGCTGGCATGACCAGGTTCTGGAAGCTCTACGTCGGGCTCTTGCTCTTGGCGCTGATCATCCTCAGCACGCGCATCGAGTGGTGGTACCACGAAGAAAATGGGCTGGTGATGGCGGGCACACTCTCCTCGCGGAAGATATCGAATGTTAGGCCCAGCGAGGCCCACGCCTTCGCCTCGGAGGTATGTGGAGAGCGTGTAACATTCGGCGAGAATGAGTTCTTCGTCGAAAACGACAAGCCGGAATACTGGACCACGATGCCGGAGCAGGCAATCTCCAGGCACTTCACCTTGTACGGTCTATTTCGCAACACCATCTGGGTCGGGATCGGGGTGAAGGGCAAATACTGCCTCGCACGCTACGCGATTGCGATGCGAAGGCGTGACTGCTTTTGGCCCTTCTCGTATTGCAACGAGTATTCATGGATGAGCCTGGACGAGGTCAACCTCGTGGAACGTATTCAGACGAGGCCAAAGGTTCCGCCGGGAGTGCAAGCCTTGCTACCGGGGGAATGTGCGACGGGCAAATTGGAGGCGGGCACAACGGCTAGGTTTCAGGTTGAGACGCCTAACTTGGGCCAAAAATTCGAGATTCATATCGCCGGAGATAATCGCCGCAACGGCAAACTCGCGGTGGAAATCGGGAAGAATGGGCAGCCAACAGAGCCGAAGGGGGATGCTCAGTTTATCGACGAACTCGGAAGCGGAACCTATACAATCGCGCTGCGTGCGCCCCCCACCGATTCAAAGTACTACGTAGTGAAGAGCTATTGGGGGTGGGACGAAAGCTACTGTCCGATACCGCACGGCTGGAGGGATACGATGGAAGCTTCGGCAGGTCAGGAATAGGAAAGCAAGCGATGGCTGACAAATGGATTTCCGGATTCGAGCCTTGGTTTCTGGATGCGGCAGCATCCTGGGCGCGCACGAACGGCAATCTGGACGGAGAGCAACTATCGAGCTACTTTCAAACCAAGCTGAGGTACATACACTACGGCTGGTGCGAGAAGCTCCTGACCAAGCTGGCAGCTGAGACGCCTTCCGATCCCAAGGTGGCAGTCGTTGACCAGGACACCAGCATGGCACTTTCGCCTATTCATTTCGTCTACATGGACGTGGGGTGTTGGGCCGGTGACGGAAAACCAGGCTGGACCAGGCACAGGGAGTTCGGACTGGTCAACGGTCACGTGGTTGTGCTGTGCAGTTTCAGCAATGACCCGGACTACTACAAAGACAAGCTGAAGCCACCAACTTGGGCCAAGTTCAAAGGGGAGCTCACTTCAACCCCAATGATCGACGCCACGATTAGCAAACATCCCGACTACCAACCGATCAAAGATCTTCTGGACAATCTCGCGGGCGCGGAAGAGTCGATCGGCAAGTTGTATCTCCTCGGCGCCACCATGGTCACCTCGCGCTTCGTCCCTGTGCCAGCGCGAGGAGACGCAGACCCCATCACAGTCTTCATCGGCGACTTCCACGCACCGGTCGCGACCAATTCCCACAACGCGCACATCTTCGATTCGGGGCGCGAGAGATTGCTTGGCAGGCTGGACATGGGCTCGTCCTGGCTGAACGCCCCTATTCCACTGCCCCTGCCACCCTTTGTGGGTTCGCCGAAAGCGGCGTGGCTGACCGCGGAAGTCTTTCAGGACATGGATTTCAACACCAGCGCCGGCCATGAGGCGGTGGAAGAGTGGCTGCGCTACTACCACGTGTTCGGGCGCCAAACCGCGGACATCTTTCAAGGCGCCGGCCAGGATCTGCGCACGTTCATCGACTACCTGCGCGGCTTCCACTTGAGCACGTGGCCCATCAAGGTCGTGCAGCTGGGGGATCTGTTCGACCTGTGGATGGGCTTCCGGCGGGCCTTCAAGGGCTCGATAGACCACCTTCTACCGGATGCCATGGACTTCGCGCGTTTCTGGGTCGAGCGAACCTTGTTCAACACCGAGCAAAGCATGCACTTGACCCATTTGCTGACCCTGTCCGACACAGCCGAGCCGAACAATCGAACCGGCACAAAGCTGCACACCAAGTTTCTGTACGGAAACCACGACAACTATCGCAAGCACATGATCGACGACTCGATCACGGTGCCTGCGGGGCTGGAACACCAAGGAAAACCGGTGCACGTCTTCAATGCACCTTCCCACATGGAAGTGCCGGGAATGTGGGCCGAGCATGGCCACCAGCCAGATCCCGCGAACCACGACAAGGATCCAACTGCTGGACACAGGCTTACCCAAGCCGCCTTCATCGAGCCGGGCGTACGGAATATCGAGGGCTTTGCAACTTGGTTCCGAACCTTTGGGGATGGCAAAGGCATTCCCCGCACGGTCAGCATCGAGCACGCCATGAAACGCTGCCTGCTGAACCACATCAACTCATCCGAGCCCTGCCGTGGCATCTACGTCATGGGCCACTCGCACGAGCCCATGCTCAAGCGCGTAGAGCTGTGGCCGAGCCCGCCCCGCAAGTACCGGTAGCCATCGACTTCTCCACCCCTCACGCCCACCGTGGGTCATGAGCTGGCGCGCGACCCAGGCGAGGTCCGGGACGGTGACTACAATCCTTCGCCGTCTACCGTGCCATCCAGCCGCCATCGACGACCAGGACGTGGCCGGTGATGTAGCGGGCGGCTTCTGAACACAAGAAGATGGCTGCGCCGGCCACGTCGTCGGCTTGGCCCCAGCGTCCGGCGGGGATGCGATCCAGGATCTGGCGGCTGCGGGTTTCGTCGGCGCGCAGGGCGGCGGTGTTGTTGGTCGCGATGTAGCCGGGCGCGATGGCGTTGACGTTGACGTTCTTCGGCGCCCATTCGTTGGCTAGGGCCTTGGTGACCTGCGCGACGCCACCCTTGGAAGCGGCGTAGGCCGGCACCAGGATGCCGCCTTGGAAGGCGAGCAGCGAGGCAATGTTGACGATGCGGCCGCCGCCTTGTTCGATCATCAACTTGCCCACCTTGCGCGATAGGCGGAAGGGCGCCGATAGGTTCACTTCGAGCAGGAGATCCCAGTCCTCGTCAGAATAATCGACGGCGGGCGCGCGGCGGATCAGGCCCGCGTTGTTGACCAGGATGTCGATGCGGCCGAACTCTTTCACGGCGTTGGCGATGAGCGCGTCCTGGGCATCTCGCTGGGACAGGTCAGCGGACAGCGCGATGGAGCGTCGCCCAATGGCGCGGATCGCTTCGCTGGTGGGGCGGGCTTCGTCCCCCCTATCGTGGCAAGCCACATCCGCGCCGGATTCCGCCAGGGCCTTGGCGATGGCCGCACCCATACCGGTGCCGGTACCGGTGACCAGGGCAATTTTTCCTTCGAGGCTGAACCAATTGAGCGCCATGATTTCCTACTTTCTGCTGGCTTCGAGACCCGAGCCCGACTGGTCGAAGCCAGGCTGAACATTGACCACTCCGAAGACGCGATCCTCGACCTCGCGGTGCGCGGCCATCATCCAGACGAAGTTGATGGTGTGGCCGGGAGCCGACACATTGGGGTGGAAGCCGGCTGGCATGAGCACGACATCGCCGTCGCGAACGATGTTCACGAACTCGGGCTTGTCGGGCTGGGTGTACACCAGCTGGATTCCGAACGCCGGGGCGGGCATGTCGAAGTAGACGTAGGCCTCCTCGAGCAGCTTGGTGTGCTCGTGGGGCGGCCAACTGGTCCAGTGTCCGGGCTCTGATCGCGTGAAACCCGCGACGATGCGTCCGGCCTTCACGTTCTTGCCGATGACGATGTTGAGATGGCGCGTGGTCGATGGGCCGCCAGCCGTGAACTTCAGGGTTGGGTCTTGCTTGACGTCCGCGTAGCGCACGACCTGCAGCGGATAGTCGCCTTTCACGCCGGCCGCGACTTCGACCAAATCGACGTCGGCCGTGGTCGTCACCTCGACCGCGGAGCCGCGCGGAATGTAGATCGCGTCGAAGGTGTCGAGGTCATACGGTGTTCCGTCCACCGTGATCTTGCACCCTCCCTTCATGGTCAGGAGCGCGGTCTCGCGATCCTCGGTCGCGAAGGCGACCTTGGCCAGCGTGGCATCGAGGCGAATACGCCCGTAGCACAGGTGTTTCATCACGCTGTTCTTGGGCGTTACGGACACGTTCCGCCCGCGCTGCGAGGCCGTTCCGGTGAAAAGAAGCTGTTTGGGGTCGAGTGTCGCATCAGCCATGGCGACGCTTGGGCTACCACCCGCGGGCTGCCTTGGCAATAGGTAGGAAATTGCGATTTCCGCGGCGCGGGCTCCGCCGCACACGTTTCATATTGTGTGCGCGAAGGCCTTGATGATAATCGCGCCATGACAAGCATTCATGCCATGAAGGTAGCCGCGTTCGTGCTGGCGGGATCCTTGCCCGCCGCTGCCGCCACCGCCACCGCTCCCGCTCCCGCTTCCACGCTGGCGGCGCCTGCTTCGGTCCCAGCACCGGCGCCACAGGCCGCGGCTGCTCCAGAGAGCGCCGCTGTCATCTCCATCGCGGTCGCCAATTCCCTCGCGGTGCCGCGCGCTCGGGAAACGGTCTCGCTCTCGCTTGCCGAGGTTCTCAAGACCGTGCCTGGCTTCGAGGTGAAGAAGGCCATCGTCACCGACGCGACTGGGAAGGAGATCCTCTCGCAGCTCGTCGATATGGATGGCGACGAGGCACCCGATGAAATCGTCTTCCAAACCGACCTGGGCGCGAAAGAAACCAAGACCTTCAAACTGAAGGTTGGCCAGCGCCATTCGCCGTCGGGCGACGACTACAAGGTGTACGGCCGCTTCGTGCGCGAGCGGCACGACGACTTCGCCTGGGAAAACGATCTGGTCGCTCACAGGGTCTACGGACCGGCGCTGGAAACCTACGCCAAGGAGCCGCTGACCTCCAGCGGTGTGGACACCTGGGTCAAGCGGGTCACCAAGCTCGTGGTCAACGACTGGTACATGACCGACAACTACCACCACGATGCGGGCGAAGGCGCGGACTTCTAC
>Ga0302321_100002116_pt1 | contig 17011 bp, 12 predicted proteins | sample Fen_T0_1_FD_202505 | JGI IMG/M metagenome (GOLD analysis project Ga0302321, IMG submission 202505) | Peat permafrost microbial communities from Stordalen Mire near Abisko, Sweden - Fen_T0_1 | ecosystem: Environmental > Terrestrial > Soil > Wetlands > Permafrost | place: Sweden: Abisko...
CGGCGCCGCCCCCATTTCCATCACGAGCTCCGGTAGCGGATGTGCTGGCACTTGGGATCAGACGTTAACGATGTGTCACGCCGGAACCTCGGGAATTGCAATTGTCACCGCTGTAGTCAATGGAGTCAGCAGCCCGCCAGCAACGATTTACGTTCACCAGCATATTGACAGCCTCCAGGCAGTAAATGCCCAGGAATCCGACCCCCCGTACGACTGCTTTTCTCAAAGCAATAAATGGACCTATCAGGCACTCGCCTTCAGCAAGGGGCAGGACATAACGAGCACGATCGGCCCTGTGAGTTGGAATTCCACCAACGTCGGCGTGCTGACCACCGCCACTCAAAGCTCGATTCCAACCCTGCTTCCTAACCAGGTTGAGATTACTGCGTCCAGCCCGGGGATCACTCAGATCTTCGCGACGATTTCAGGAACCGCCAGCAACTCGCTTCCTGTGACTACTTGCCTTGTCAAGTACATCCGCGTTCGTGCGGCGGGGAGCACGACGAACTCGATCGTAGTGAACAATGGCACCTCGGTCACGCTGAATGCCACGGTGGTGGACACGCTGGGATTTACGCTAGCGAAGCCGCCCCTCACCTGGAGTTCGACGAATCCAGAAGTCGTGTCGTTCGGTTCTGAGACCAATGCCACCGGCACCAATTCGGCTACCGCGCACAACAACTTGGGCGGGGCTACGATCACGGCTTCCTGCACGCCTCCCACCTGCAACATCGGAGTACGTCCTGGCATGCCCGTGTACGCCAGCAATGGGCAACTTCCTCCTCCCAGCACCGATCAGGGTTATGCCGCGATTTCGGTGGACGTAACGACTAAGACGAAACTGTCTACATATACTGCATGGGCTGCCACTGACCAATGCGCCGGACAGACCGGATGTAGCAGCACGATGTTCGGCATAAACCCAACTGCCACCAATCCGATTGCCGGGGCGATCACTCTGCAACGAACGCCGAATTCCATGCTCTTCAACCATGGAAGCCGCGTCTATCTGGGGAGCGATCAAGGGCTAATGTATGCGGATGTCGGTGGGACATCCACCAGCGCAACCTTGGTCTCTAACTCTCCTACGCCGTGTAATGTCTCGCTGTGTGGCAAGGTTCTAGCTATCTCCAACGACGGCAAAATCGTAGTGGTCGGAGACAACGTTTCGGCACAGCCGCAGGCTTACATCTTCAACGGGACGAGCGGCGCAGTGACAGATCTGGTCTTGTCCGATGTTGCGACTGCAGCGGCTTTCTCTCCAGATCAGTCGAGGATCTTCCTACTTACAAATAATGGCCTAATGTACGTGTACTCAACGGTGGATACGCTTGGGTTCGTTCCCATCGCGACTTCACCTACTGGAGCCACGTTCTCCGCCGATGGCAGCATCGGGTACGTTGCTACTTCGCCGTCATCGGTCACTGCGTTCTCGACCTGCGGCCTTCCGAACCAGGCAAGTGTCAATCTCGGAAGTGTGGGGATGTCAGGCCTGCCGCTGGAACTGAGTTTGTCTCCGGTGACGCAGGTCGTGAAAGTGGGATCCGATCTATTTACGCAGGAGCAGGTATTCGCACTGGAACCGCCAAACGTTCAATTCTTCACGTCACAATACAAGCAGACGGACGTAGTCGATGGACAGTTCACCTGCAATCCTCCGACCCTGAACAGCCTAGTGGCGGGCACAACGTACAACCTCGGCCAGGGAGCTTTCACTCCGGTCTTTTCGCGACTGGTCGGCGACGGGGCGGCGATGATCATCGTGGCGCGCGGCATTCCGGCTGTGCTGATTTTCAGCATCACCGATGGAACGACAACCTCCGTCCCTCTTGCGAACGTCATCAATCCACCCTACCCGCTCTCCGCCTCGTCCTCAAGCGACGGCAGCCAGGTATTCGTGGCCGCTTGCGATCAATTCACGGACAATAACCCGAGCAAACCTTGTACCGCAGGATCGGTGCATGTTGTGAATACGACGAGCCAGGCGGGGCAATTTGGAGACTATCTGCAGGTACCGTACACCAATAATTCCACTAACAATATGTGCAACAACTTGGGCGAAAGCGCGCCGCTGTGCACGCCGAACATGATTGCTGTGAAACCGCAATAGTCGCGATTGGATGTTGGGGGAGTGCTGTTCTTAGCTGGTTGGGAAAGAGCGCCAGTCGCGAAGACTGCCGAAGAACCTACGGTCCGATTTCTTTTCCCACGCTGTCCAGAACGCCGTTAATAAACTGAACCGACTCCGGTGTGGAAAACTTGCGCGCAATTTCCAGCGCCTCGTTGATCACAATCGCGTGCGGAGTGTCCGGATAGCCGAGGAACTCGGCCACCGAACCGCGGAGGACATTCCGATCTACGGCCGGCATGCGATCCATCTTCCAATGCCGGGTGTGCTTCCCAATCAGTGTATCGATTTCTTCCAGGCGGTCGCAGGCCACGCGAAACAAATCTTCCGCAAACCCGCGCGCCTCTTCATCAACTTCAGGGCGCTGTGCCCAGAATGTCTTGCGCACAACATCCGGTCCCTGCTTGCCCATATCCATCTGGAAGAGCATCTGCAGCGTCAGTTCGCGAGATTTGCGGCGAGTACCCATGAAAGTCGTCAGCCATCAGTCGTCAGCCATCAGGAAAACCTGCGCAGGCGAGGGCTGAGACCAGTTTACAGGACAGTTCCTCTAGAAATCGTTGGCGACTAGAAACGAGGTTTGCGTTTCCGGGAAGTTGGCTTTGCTTTGCCTTTTCTGATCGCTGATGGCTGACGACTGACGACTGTTCTCAGATTCGCCATCTCCACCGCCGCCAGCGCCGCCTCAAAACCTTTGTTTCCCATTTTCAGGCCGGCGCGGTCAATTGCCTGCTCCAGCGTGTCGCATGTCAGCACGCCAAATGCATGGGGAACGCCCGTCTCCTGCGCCGATTGCCCAATCCCACGCGTGCATTCATTAACGATGACGTCATAATGCGCCGTATCGCCGCGCAGCAGACAGCCGATGCAAATAATGGCGTCATACTTGCCAGTCTCAGCTAAAGTCCGCGCCGCCAGCGGGATCTCGAATGCTCCAGGCACGCGCGCAACCGCGATGTCCTTCTTCTTGGCGCCTGAGCGTACCAGTCCATCGCAAGCGCTCAGCAGCAGGCGCTCGGTGATGAACGCATTAAACCGCGCAACCACGATCGCAAACTTTCTCCCGTTCGCGTTTAGAGAGCCCTCCGCGGCTGGAACGGTTGGCGCTGGCGGAGGCTCAATCGCAATTTTGATTTTCTTTTTCGTAACTACCTGCCTTTGAAAACACTATCTTTCGTAGCGTCTGGGGACTGCGACATCCTAAGCCCTTCATCCTCACATCAATTTCAGATCATTGGGCCGGGGAGACGGGGCAAGCCCCGTCTCTACACGGGTTTGCCTATTTGCCTTTGAACTGCGCCGGACGCTTCTCCAAAAACGCCGCCGTGCCTTCTTTCTTATCTTCCGTCGCGCAGCAGACACCGAACAGAGTCGCTTCCAGATGCAATCCCTCGGCCAGTGTCATTTCCATACCCTTGTTCACCGCCTCGATCGCATACTGCACGGCCAGCGGAGCATTCGCGATGATCTTCGCCGCAATCGCCTCCGCTCGCGGAATCAAATCTGCCGGCGCCGTCACTTCATTCACCAACCCGATGCGATGCGCTTCCTGCGCCGTGATCATCTCGCCCGCTAGCACCATCTGCATCGCAAGCCCTTTGCCCACAAGACGCGGCAACCGTTGCGAACCACCGTAGCCAGGAATAATGCCCAGCTTCACCTCTGGCTGTCCGAGCTTAGCGTTGTCGCTTGCCAGACGCATGGTGCAAGCCAAAGCCAACTCGCATCCACCGCCGAGCGCGAATCCGTTGATGCAGGCAATCACCGGCTTGCCCAGGTTCTCAATCAGGTTAAATACATTGTGTCCGCGATGTGCGAACTTCTTGCCATTCACCACATCCTGCTGAGCGAGTTCGCCGATGTCGGCACCGGCAACGAACGCCTTTTCTCCCGAGCCACTCAGCAGCACAACGCGGACGCCGTCATCGTTCTTGATGTCATGGAACGCTGTGCGCAATTCTTCCATCGTGGCCGAATTGAGCGCGTTGAGCACCTTGGGCCGGTTGATGGTGATGTAGGCAATGGAGTTCTTTTTTTCAAAAAGAATATTTTCAAAGGCCACAAACAATTCCTTTCCGCAGATTCTCGCGGAACAACGTGGATTCTTGATCCTCATTATAGAAGGCCATGCGCTCCATCACGACGGCCCCATGTCCGATTCACTTTCTTCGAAATCCGCAAGCATCCGCGCAAATCCGCGGGGAAGAAGTTCTTACTTCTGCAATCTGACTTCTGACTTCTGCAATCTAGAACTTTCCTGCTACCGGCTTTTCCGGGTTCGAGTAATCATAAAACCCTTTGCCCGACTTCCGCCCGTACCAGCCCGCCATCACCATCCGCTTCAGCAGGGGAGGAGACGCGAACCGCCGCTCCTTGAACTCGTCATACATCACGTGCGTGATGTAGTACGTCGTGTCAAGCCCGACAAAATCCAGCAGCGTAAACGGCCCCATCGGATACCCGCACCCAAGCTTCATGGCGTTGTCGATGTCTTCAATCGAGCCGACGCCCTCTTCATACGCCCGGATCGCATCCAGCAAATACGGCACCAGCAGCCGGTTTACGATGAACCCGGTCTTATCCGAAGTCCGCACCGGAACCTTCCCCAGCTTCTTTCCAAACTCGTAAGCAGTCTCGTACACGTCGGCAGCAGTCGCGATCGTGCGCACCACTTCCACCAACTTCATCAGCGGCACAGGATTAAAAAAATGAAGCCCGATAAACCGCTCCGGCCGCTTCGTCGCCGCCATTAGCTCAGTCACCGAAATGGACGAAGTGTTCGTGGCAAAAATCGCCTCGCGCTTCACGATCCCGTCGAGCGAGTCATACATATCGCGCTTCTGCTGCACATTCTCGATGATGGCCTCGATGACAATGTCGCAGTCCGCGAGATCTTGACGGTTCGTCGTCCCTTTCAGTCGCGCCCGAATCGCATCTTTCTGCGCCGCAGTAATCCCACCCTTCTCCACAGGCCGCTCGGCAAACTTGGCCAACGACTTCTCAATCCCGGCAAAGCCCTTGTCGAGATATTTCTGCTCGACGTCGAGCACAGTGACGTCAAACCCAGCGGTCGCACAGACCTGCGCGATGCCAGAGCCCATCAGGCCACAACCGAGAACACCTACCTTCTTGATTTCCATGGAAATGCCTTCTCTAGGGAAGGGCACGCCTTCAGCCGTGCCCTATTCGCAGCAAAATTATAACGGCTTCAGCTACTGCGGGAGCGTCACGGTTTCTTGAACAGGCCCGCTCTGACTTGCGGCCAGGGGATGATATCGAAAGGATTTTGCTCGTGCCGGGCGATTCGATGATCAAGCTCCGCCCGTTGCGCATCGGTCAGCGATAGCGCATCCGATTCCAGATTTTCCCCAGCCGTATCCAGCAGTTCCGCCTTCTCCGCAACAGACAGGCTATTGATCTGGCCTCGCAGGTCGCTCATACGCTTATTAACCTAAGGCGGTTTCCTCGCTCTGGCAAGCGCCCATTCCCGGTGACGAAGTCGAAGCCTATTTCCGCGACAAGAGCGCCGCCGCACGCCGTGCGCAGCCCGGTTCATGATCTGTCGAAAAAGAGGGACTAGATCAGCGGCCTTCGAGATTCTTGAGCCTCTCCGAGAGAGACTCCACTTCGACATCCATTGCGCGCAGAGCTGCAGCATGGCTCTTCTGACGCAATTCAACGGGGGACGCCCACTTGTGAAACTCGGTAAGCAGGGTGGTCTCCACCTTTTCTAACCGTTCACTGATCCACTGTTTGTCTTCGTCGGTGAGCACACGCTAATTATAGGGCAAATGCCCAATTGGACCGCAACGTTTTCTCAAGAATGATGGCCCACCACGCCGGGGCCCAACCTTTCGTTCATTGAAACACCGGTGTCCCACTCGCACTGACCGCTCAATGAAAGCTCTCCACCACCATAGCAATCCCCTGCCCGCCGCCGATACACGCCGCCGCTAGCCCGTACTTCTTCTTCCTTCGCCGCAACTCATACAGCAACGTGATCACCAACCGCGTACCGGTCGCTCCCAGCGGATGTCCCAGCGCGATCGCTCCACCATTGACATTCACTTTTTCGCGATCTAGACCGAGTTCTTTTTCCACCGCCAGATACTGCGCCGCGAAGGCTTCGTTCACTTCGATCAGATCAATGTAGTCGAGGGTCAACGCGGCGCGCTGCAGCGCAATCTTCGTAGCCGGAACCGGACCGCTCCCCATGATCCTCGGCTCGACGCCCGCAATTCCCCAATTCACAATTCGTCCCAGCGGCTTGAGATTGCGCTTCTGCGCTTCTTCCAGCGACATCACCACCACCGCAGCCGCGCCATCCACAATGCCGCTTGCGTTGCCGGCCGTCACTGTCCCGTTCTTGCCAAACGATGCTCGTAGCTTCGCCAAGCCTTCCATCGTGGTCTGCGGACGCCGGTGATCATCCTCGGTCAGCTGCTCGCCGGTCGCGTCGCCCTTCGAATTCCGCAGCGGAACCGGTGTCAACTCTTCCTGAATGCGTCCTGCTTGGTAAGCCGCGTCCGCCAATTGCTGCGATCGCAATGCGAATTCATCCTGCGTCTGGCCGCGTGATGCCCTGCTGCTCGGCATACAGCTCAGCTGTGCTCGCCATCTGCAACCCGCAATACGAATCGAGCAGCGCAACCATCAGCGAGTCTTCCATCGTCCCGCCCGGTGCGAGCGTAAATCCATCGCGTCCGCGAATCGTAAACGGCGCCTGCGACATCGCTTCCATTCCGCCCGCCAGCACCATCTTCGCTTCGTCGAGTTGGATCATCTGAGCCGCGCTGACGATCGATTGCATCCCCGACCCGCACAGCCGGTTCACGGTCAGCGCCGGAGTCTCAATCGGCAGGCCGGCCCGCAACCCCACATGCCGCGCGCCATAGATCCCGTCGCCAGTGGTTTGCTGCGCGTTGCCGAAAACGACGTGATCGAATTCCTTGGGGTCAATCGCGACGCGCTCGATGGCGGCTTTCGCGGCCACTGCGCCCAGTTCTTGCGCCGAGTAGTCTTTGATTTTTCCGCAATAGCGGCCAAAGGGCGTACGCGCCCCACTCACAATTGCGATGTCGCCGGGTTTCAGCATGAATCCTGCTAGTTAGAAAAGATGGATGTCCAGAGGCCAACTGGTGAGTTTAGCAGTAGACGATTTGTAATTGGTGATTTGTAATTTGCAATTCAAATTGCGAAGGATTGAGAGCAGAAGGCTTTGAGATTACAAATTTCAAATTACCAAATTACAAATTTCCTACGCCACTGCTGCCGACGCGATCTGCGGCGACTGGCAAACAACCTTACCCGGACCTTGCACGGTTGCCAGGTCGAGCGCATGATCAGCGCGATTCACCACTTCCGTTACTATGTCCACCGGATCGTAGTGCTGCCGCATAACGGCCTGCGCCAGGGCAGCGCAGAATTCAACCGACTGGTCTCGTCCCGGAAGTTTCACTTCGCCCAGCAATCGCCGCAGTTTCTCGACTGCCAGCAACGCTTCCTTCTCGCCCGTATCGCCGAGTACCAACGCCACCGTCGTCGCCTCATAGCGGAACGCGAGGTCGTTCGAGCGGATGTTGGCGGAAAACAGTTGCCCGATCTGATCCATCATCTGCTCGATCGCTTTTTCTCCGTGATCCTTGATCAGCGAGCCACGCTTGCCGAACTGCATCAAGAGAACCGTGAGCATCGTTCCCTGCTGAAGTCCGCGGCGAGTTTCCGCCTGCAACAGATCCAGGTAGGAAGCCCGTTTCAGCAGGCCCGATTTCTCATCGGTAACAGAAAGATTTCGCACCAGACGGCGCAACCCGGCATTGTTGAGCGCGATCACGATCTGGTCGGACAAGGCTCGCAAAACGAGCGTTTCCGATGCCTGCCACGTGCGGCTCTTATTTTGAGTGATAATGAGCACGCCGATCTGTTCGTTGCCTTCGGTGAACGGCAGCGCCAGCAGCGAATCAATCTGCAATTCTTCAATCGCGGGACGCACGCCAACCAGTTCCGGCGACTGCAACGCTCCCGTGATGGTCACTGTGCCGCGAGCGACCGCGAGGTCCTGTAGCGCTTCAACAACGCTAACCAATGCCGCCGAACTCACTGGCAGCAATCCCTCTGCATGAAATTCCTGAATTCCTGACGGCGGCAATCCCGGTTTCCGCAGGGCGGTAATGCAGCGCGAGGCGTGCCAGGATTCGCCAATTTCGTTTGCCGCCAAGCGCAAAACGCCTTCGGCATTGCCCTGATGGTTGAGCTTGCGCGTAATCTCCGCGACCTTCGCCAGACTGCTGACATCGGTGGCCTCGGTGGTCGGCACTGGCGCAAGTGGAGGCGGCGCGGGTGCGGATGCATTTCCATTGCCCGGCGCGACGTTTGACGCTGCCAGCGGCTTCTGAAGCTGCGTTTCGAATCCTGCCGCAAGGTAGAGCTTCTGCAACTCCGGGTTTCGATCCTGTTCGCCCGGGAATAATTCCTGAATGCGCTGTAGGCGTTCAATCGCCTTGGTGCGCATGCCATACTGCACGAGAATTTCCGCCTGCAACATTAGGTCTTGCAGCGCAGCCGCGCCCAACGTGGGCTCGACCACCTTGACCTGCTGCTCTTCTTTCTTCACCGTCGTGAAGCGAGCAGCGATCATGTTGAAGCGCTGATCATCAATCTTGCCGCGCAACGCTTCCAGCCGCTTCTGATGTCCGGGCTCGTACGGGTCCACTTCAGCGGCACGATCCAGACACTCGCCCGCTTTCTGAAAATTGTGCTTGGTGCAGTAAAGTTCGTACAGTTTCAGCAGCGCCTGCGCATAGTCGGCCTCGCGATTCGAAGCATTGAACAGCTCCGCCAGGAACTCCAGCATCTCCGTGGATGGCCGGTGCGATCCCAGCAACTCCTGCATGGTTGTAATGAACGACCGCCGCTCCCCGCGCCGCCGTTGAAAAGCTTCCAGCTTGCGGGCGAGTTCCACCGCCTCCGGATCCAGTTCGGAATCGATCATGCTGCCAATCAGATTGACCACCTGATGGATGCGTGCCGGATTCTGTTCGAACATTTGCCAGACCATCGGCTCCGCTTCAACGCTGCGGCCGGCAACCAGCAAAGCTTGGGAATACAGGTCACGCAGCTCAAGGGACGGATCGCCTGCGTTAACCAACGGCTCGAAGATGAAGATGGCAGCGCCGGCTTCCCCACGAGCCAGCAGGCTCTTGCCATACGCAATCGCGATCCTAGAGTCGGATGGATTCTCGCTATACGCTCGTTCGTAGTATTGGTCCGCGTTTCCCTCAGAGGCCTCAGCCAGCGCCGCCAGTTCCAGAAACGCCTGGGCTGCCATCACGTGCTCGCCCAAATCCGCCGACAGTTCCGCTGCACGCAGGTGATTCGCCGAGGACGGGTCCAGCGCCACGATTCGGCGCAACACCAGCAACGATTCTTCCTTGCGACCCTGCCGCTGCAAATCTTCCAAAGCGTTTTCGAAAGTCCCAATTGCCAATTTCTTGTTGGAGCGTTCGAGCAACTGCCCGAAGCGGACCTTTTGCTCCCAACTCGGGTTGGTGTAACGCGCAAGTTTCTTGTAGGTCAGACTGGCCCGGGTCGCGTCCGCTGCAGCGACTTGCCGTTCAAATAACTCCCCCAGCAACTTTACCGCCAGGGCACCCTTGTTGACGGAATGGCACAAGTCAGCGGCAATCTGCCGCACATTGTCGTTTTGCGGGTCGGCTTCGAGAATCAGGAGGTATTCCGCCAGCGCGTCGGGCGTTTTGCCCTTCTGTAGCAGTTTCTCCGCCTTATCCATGCGGCGCGTGATTTCAGCTCGATTAGGATTTTCCGCCATGGGCGTTCTGGGACAGATAGACCCGTCTCGATTCTAGGTTTCGCCCCTGGCAGCGGCAACGCGCATCGGCCCAGCGACGATTACGAAGGTCACGCCACAAATTCGGGTTCTTCCCGTGTCGGAAAAGCCTCAGATTAGAGGAGTCTTAGAAATCAGAGCAACGAGCGCCAAGAAATCAACCACTTTGTCTTTTGTGCCGATCAATGCAAGTAGAAAGGTGCCCCAGACCATCTCCTGCCTTTAGTCCATGAGTACGTCAGTCAAACCCGCCGGGCAGATTACTTCAGGTTTCCGATTCACAGCATCGCGGCACGCGATTCTGTTGGCCTGCTTGTGTGTTGGCATCATGCTGGCCCAGTCGGTCTGCTATCTGACGCTGGGAACTGGAAATCTAGGACGCGGCGTTTCCGGAGTTCTCGTGGCGACCCTCAACGTGATCGCACTGGTGTGCGCTGGCGGCGCTTTCCGCCGGGCTCGCGGCATTACGGCTCTATTCTGGCTGCTGTTCAGCACCGCGCTCGCCACGCTGTTGTTACCCACGGCGATCTCCTCGTATGACGTGCTGTTCGGCCAGTCTTTGCTGTCTCACTCGACCGAGACCCTGCTCTATTGCCTCTACGGCGCTCCCATCATGATGATGCTGTTTCTACCCGAGATGCGCCAGCGGCAGGCGGTGAAGTTCGAAATCATTCTCGACTTGTTCCAGGTGGGGGTTGTCGTCTCCCTCATCTACACAACGTTCTTCTTCCTGCCCGCGCAGACCCTGACGGCGGAGGCTGTAGCCGCACGCAACCTCACGATCAACGATCTGCTCACACTCTTCCTCTTGCTTGCCGCGACTTCGCGGTGGCTTTTCGCCCGGGTCTCCGGCACTCGTACCTCGCTGCGAGGGCTCTCACTATTCCTGTTCAGTTGCGCAGTTGTCACTTTCACAGGAAACTGGCTTGACCATCATCACTTTTCCACTGCCTTTGCCTGGTTTGACCTGGGTTGGGACCTCCCTGATATCGTCGCTGCCTTCTTTGCTTTGACCTGGCGTCCGGCCAGCGAACCCGTGTCCTCGGAAGACTCGGCAACATTTTTCGACTTCCTCGCGACCAACCTTGCCCTGGTCGCCATGCTTTCGGCGGTCCATCTCATCATGGAACGGTCGAAAGCGGCCGCCGGTGCAACCCTCACGAACATTGCGGTCGGCGCAACATTGGTTGCCTTCACCGTCCGTCTGGCCCTTACGCAATATCACCAGCAACAGGAGATCGCGCAGCGCCAGTCCGCCCAAGCACAATTGACTGTGGCCAACGGTCGCGTTACCGCCTTACTCGACGATGCCCGGCGACAAACGCAAGAGATCACGCAGGTGAGTGAACTCGGCAGCCTACTGCAGGCCTGCACATCCCAGGCCGAGGCGTTCCGTCTCGTCCCGGAACGGTTGCGGCGTCTCTTTCCCGGCGTATCGGGATCGGTTTCGCTCCTCAGTCCTTCCAAGAACCGAGTAGAATCCGTCGCGGAGTGGGGTCCCTGTCCCCCCGCTGACCAGATTTTTACTCCGGAAGACTGTTGGGCACTTCGGCGCGGCAACGCGCACACCCATAATGGCGAGCCCTCTGCCATCAAATGCAGTCACCTTCTTAGCGAAGGCCATTCCATCTGCATTCCGCTGACCGCGAACGGCGAGACCATTGGAACCCTCGCCCTTCAGGAGAACATCCTGCCGGCTGCAGGCGACGAAAAGGCGCTCTCCAATATCGCCTGGCGGCGGCAGCTCGCGCGCTCCGCGAGCGAGCACATATCCGTGGCCGTTTCCAATCTCAACCTTCGGGATGCTCTGCGACTGCAAGCGATACGCGATTCTTTGACCGGTCTTTACAACCGCCGGTATATGGAGGAGTTTCTCGAACGCGAACTGCGCCGCGCTCAGCGCCGCAGCCGGCCCGTTGCCGTCATGATGCTCGATCTGGACCACTTCAAGCGCTACAACGACACTCTGGGCCACGGTGCAGGCGATCAGGCACTCGCCCTCGTCGGCGAGACTCTGCTCCGCTCCATCCGCGCCGAAGATGTTGCCTGCCGCTACGGTGGAGAAGAATTTGCGATCATTATGCCGGAGTGCCCATTGGCTCCAGCTGTGGCGCGAGCCAATGACATTCGCCAGCGTCTCAGTATTTCACTGGCGCAACGCGAGGATGGGGTTCAGGTGCCCCTCACCGCTTCGATTGGTGTGGCGGCTTTTGACGAGACGACGGACCGCACCAATCTACTTCTAAAGTTCGCTGACCAGGCCCTTTATCAAGCCAAGCGGACTGGGCGCAACCGAGTGGTGGCCGCTACCCCGGCCACTTCTGTTGATCCAACCGCTCTACGTGCCAACCAGTCGCCAACCGAAAAGGCCTCGGCACAAAACGCCCAGGCGGCTTCATTTCAAATCTAGCTTCGTAAAATCAAAGCAAGCGTTTGGCATCGACAACCTGCCGCCATCCTTTACCTCACAAGTTTTCTGCACAGACCTACCCACTTCTGATATACGAATACGATCCATGCCTGATCGTGCCTCGATCAATGAATCTGGACTTCGGCATCAGCTCACTGCCGGGCAAATCACCATGGTCGCCGTCGGCGGTTCGATCGGCACTGGGTTACTTCTCGGCACTGCTTCCGCAATTTCCTTAGCCGGCCCTGCAGTCATCCTCAGCTTCATTCTCGCTGCATTTATCAGTTGGACCGTCGCCCTCGCCCTCGGCGAGCTCGCGAGTACGCATCCCGCCGCCGGTTCCTTTGGCGTTTATGGCGATCTCTATCTCAACGAATGGGCGGGCTTCATTTCCCGTGCCGGATACTGGCTCGCGATCGCGGTCTCTATTGGCGCTGAGATGGTCGCCTCCGCTACCTACATGCAGTTTTGGTTTCCGCGCGTTCCGGCACTGATGTGGGTAGTCGTGTTTTCCGTCTTTCTCCTTTCCACCAACCTGCTGAACGTCCACAGTTTCGGACGTTTCGAATTCTGGTTCGCCATGATCAAGGTCGCCGTGATCGCCGCTTTTGTCTTGCTGGGAGCAGCTCTCCTGCTAACCGGGCGAACGGCTCCCCAATACACGGCCCACGGCGGATTTTTCCCACTGGGCGCAGCAGCACCTTTGCTCGCCATCACCTTTGCGATTTACACGTTCGGCGGAGTCGAGTTCGTGGCGGTAGCTTCCGGAGAATCCAGTTCCGCCAAAGAAATCACCCGCGCCGTGCGCATGACGTTTCTCACCCTCACCTTGCTTTACCTAGGCGCTATCGTGATTCTCGTGGGAGTCATGCCGTGGAATCGCGCCGGCGTCACCGAGAGTCCGTTTGTCACGGTGTTTCGCTCCGTGAATTTTCCCGGCGCCGCCCACTTTATGAATTTTGTTGTTCTCACGGCCGCCCTGTCGGGAGCGAACGCCGCTCTCTACATTTCTTCGCGCATGCTCTTCTCACTAGCGCGCACGGGATGGGCGCCCCGCCGCCTCGGCAACTTGAGCCGTACCGGCGCGCCCATCAATGCCTTGATCACTTCCTCCTATGGCATTCTGGTTGCCCTCGCATTGGAGCGCTGGGCACCCGCACGCGCCTTCGAGTTCATTCTCCGCGGCGCTTTCTTCGGCATGATGCTGTCGTGGCTCGTGTCACTGGCCGCCCACATCAGCTTCCGGCGAAAAATGTCCGCGGAACGGGCGGCGGAAATCCCCGCTCGCTCTCCCCTTGGGCAATGGGGATCAATCATCGGCTTAACTGTTGTCATCGCAGCCGTGGGAAAAACGTGGTTCGACTCACGAATCAACCTGATCAGCGGAATCACTTTCTTGGTCGGTTTGACCCTGGCCTATACAGTTCTGCGCCGCATCCGACAGTCCCCGTAAACGGTGTTTCACACTCTCCGTCTATTTCCACATCCAATGTGAGCTGCGTCACGGAGCGATTGCGTCCTATCGTTCAATATTGTGATGGGAGGAAACGATGGCTATTGTCGATTCGAAAAAAGGCGTACTTGGAATTCTTACTGGCGGAGGCGACGTCCCCGGCCTGAACCCCGCGATTCGCGCGGTTACGATCCGCGCTCTGCGCGAAGGCTATCAGGTGATCGGCATCCGTCGTGGGTGGGGAGGACTGGTGGATATCATCCGCGATAAGGACGCGGATAACAGCAACAATTTCCAGCTTCTCTCGGAAGACGTGGTGAATCGCGCCGGACGTACCGGCGGCACCTTCCTGCATACCTCGCGCACCAATCCCAGCAAGGTCAGCAAGAACAATGTTCCCGCCCACCTGAAGGATGCGTATCAGGCGGAGAAGAACGACCTCACGCCCGAGGTGCTTAAGAACCTCCAATGGTTGGGAATTGACTACATGATTCCGATCGGTGGCGACGACACACTCAGCTATGGCGTCCGGCTGGATCAGGAAGGCGTCAAAGTTGTCGCCATCCCGAAGACCATGGACAACGACGTTCCCGGCACCGACTATTGCATAGGCTTCAGCACCTGCGTCACGCGCACCATCCAGATGGCCAACAGCCTGCGCACATCGGCTGGATCGCACGAACGCTTTCTGGTTCTGGAGGTTTTTGGCCGTTACGCTGGCTACACCGCGATGCTTCCCACCATGGCGGGAGCTGCGAACCGCTGCGTCATTCCGGAGTACAAGTTCAATCTGGAACAACTGACCGAACTGTTGGTCTACGACCGCAACCGCAACCCGAGCCGCTATTCCGTCGTATTGGTATCGGAAGGAGCAATGTTCGAAGGCGGAGACATGGTCTTCTCTGGCGAAACGACGGACGCCTATGGCCACAAGAAGCTCGGCGGAATCGGCGATCTCGTCTCCGAGCAACTGAAGGAGACCTCGAAGAAATTCAACAATGGGAAGACCATCGACGTCATCAATCAGAAGCTTGGCTATCTCGTGCGGGGTGGAGACCCCGACGCCATCGATTCCATCGTCCCAATGGCGTATGGAAATCTGGCCCTCGACCTGATCCTTGGTCGTATCTATGGCCGCTTAGTGGTTCTGAAGAACGGCCGCTACGACAACATGCCGATCGACGTAGTGACGTCGAGCAAGAAAATTGTTCACGTTAAAGAGCACTACAACACGCAACGCCTGCGTCCGCACTACAAGAGCTTCGAAATGAAGCCACTGTTCATCATGACGAGCGAAGCTGTATAGGCGAAGCCCAGTCCGACCGAGAATCGGCGAGAATCGAATTACTTAAGAGACGCGTCCGTTCGAACATCTGCTAGCGCCACCCCGAAAACGCGCTAGCAGGTGGGCGTCTGCCAGATTCTTGCGATCACCAGACTCTCTGCCCCATATCGCATTACTTCAGTTATCTCAATCAAACCGAGGGTTGGGCCGTAGTCTACGGTATTGGTGGACCGGTCTGCGCGTATGGAAAGACTCAATCTCAGGAACTACCTCGCTCTGTTGATACTTCTGTGGTCTTTGAGCAGTTGGGGACAAAATACAGCGGAGTTGCGAGGTCACGTTCTGGATTCGCAACATCGCCCCGTGGTGAGTGCTTTTGTCATCATCACCGGCGAAGACACTTCTTTTATGCGCGCCGCCACAACCGACGACAACGGGTACTTCGCGTTCCCTGCGTTGCCGGTTGGCAGTTACGACCTCGAGATCAAAGCAGACGGCTTTCCCGGTTTTTCCTCCAAAAACGTGCGGGCCAGTATCGGGCGAGTCGTGAATCTCGATATCTCCCTCGGCGGTCAGGAGGCAAAGGGCAAGGCGCAAGCTTCAACGGGTGGCTCGCTGGTTGAAACCGGCAACGCCCAGCTTGGTGTGGTCATGGGCGAAGGCGACGTCACCAAGTTGCCTCTGAAATCGCGCGACACGTTCGCGCTGTTGCAATTGCAACCGGGCGTGCAATCCACTCTCGGTGCCGACCTGTTCTTCGGAAGCGACCGCCCGGGAGTTGTCTCGGTAAGCGGTGGCCGCACCCGGTCCAATAATTCAAGCGTCAATGGCGGAGTCTCGGGCGACCAGACAATCAACTTCCCTTCCATACAACCATCGCCGGATTCCGTCAGCGAATTTCGGATCATCTCGCATAACTACGATGCCGTCTCGGGCCGCAACTCTGGCTCGACCCTGAACGTGATCACGAAATCCGGAGGCAGCAACCTCCACGGCAGCGCCTATGAATTCCTGCGGAACAACGCCCTCAATGCCAAGGGCTATTTCGACCCAACTGTCCCCGATTTCAAACAGAACGAATTTGGCGCCACATTAGGCGGTCCGATCCGCCACGGCAGAACGTTCTTCTTCGCTTCTTACCAGGGACGGCGAGAGGTAGAGGGCATACCATCGGATCCCGCAGTCGTGCCGACACAACCGGAACGAAACGGTGATTTCTCGACGGGTCCCGCCTTTACCGGAGTTTTACAAGACCCCTTTGTTGCCCAGACGCTCATCAATCGTTCGGGCTGCTCGACGGCGGTTGCAGCAAATAGCGGCGCCAATATCGCCGCCGGAACCCCATATTCGTCGATCTTTCCAAACAACATCATTCCCGCAACCTGCTTCGATGCAACCGCTGCGGACCTGCTGGGCCAGTTTGTACCGACCGCAAATCTTGGTACGGATGTTTTTCGGTCAACCCCGAATGCCAACATCCGTAACGACCAGGTGACCTACCGTCTCGATCACAATCTCACTGGCCAGCAGCAGATGAGTCTTTACTATTTCGGCAGCGACGGTTTTGACGGTGAGCCTTTCTCGCGATTCGCCGCCACCGAGGCAAATGTTCCGGGGTTTGGCAGTCGCACGCGCGAACGCTTCCAGCAACTCAATCTCTCGCACACATGGACGATCACCGCGAAGACTGTCAATGAAGCGCGTCTCGTGTACTACCGCAACGGGCAGAAACAACTGCTGACTCCGAGCCGAACGAACCTGGTAGCGGAATCTTGCTCGGTCGTCCCAGCCAGTCAGTGCTTCGCCGATCCTTCGACTCCAGGAATCGGCATCAACCCTGGATATGGCGCCCAGTTTGAAGGGGTCCCGTTTGTATCTCTTTCCGGAGG
>Ga0302321_100002117_pt1 | contig 17007 bp, 14 predicted proteins | sample Fen_T0_1_FD_202505 | JGI IMG/M metagenome (GOLD analysis project Ga0302321, IMG submission 202505) | Peat permafrost microbial communities from Stordalen Mire near Abisko, Sweden - Fen_T0_1 | ecosystem: Environmental > Terrestrial > Soil > Wetlands > Permafrost | place: Sweden: Abisko...
ATCCGGTGAGTGGACCCGATGCCCAAAGCGCGTACCTGCACATGGGATATCTACCCCATATTATCTCCCAGCGTAATAGCCTGTTGCCGATGGTGACGTTGCGTATTATCGACCAACTAGAGCGCCTGTTCCCGCAAAATCTTTCCGTACTGTCTATTGTAAAACGCAACTTTGCCTGGCGGCTTAAAGTAGAAACGACCGGCTAGCCGGAGGTACTCAGCAATGCTCGATCCCCAACAAGTCTCCCCTACGGCTCCGCGCCTTGCTCGTAAGCCCGTTGGTATTACAAAAGGGCCAGGTGAGGCAAATCATGAATATACGTTTGTTTCACGCGACGATGATCAAGTGCTCAAGAATGGCGAGTATGTCTATTATGAGCTGGCTGATCCTGATCACGTTGCTCTGCATGGAACAGCTGCTAATGCTCCCATTCGCCGTGTGCTGGGGCGTGTTATGAAGCGTGAGCCTTTGCAGCTCTATCCGGATACGTTTCTGGGTGAGCCGGAGATCTCGCCAGCCCAGGTTGCCGCCATGGTTGGCTATAATGCGCGTACAAATGAGCTCTTCGAGCTGCATGTGGCAATTATGGGCTACTATGATCCTGTCACCGGCTCGTTTATTAATCCCTGGATTCCTCCACAATCGGGCAAGCAGATCTTCCTGGCCGATGACCTGATGCTCACCGAGATCTTGAGCCGTAAGCAGCATGAACAGCACGGCTCGGCGACGATTGGTTCGCTTTTGACGCGTACTCCCAACGCCGTGCCGATTGTGCTTTCTGTGAAGGATCTTGTGAGCACCCATCTGGCGATTATCGCGAGTACGGGTGCCGGCAAAAGCTATCTGGCCAGCGTCATTATTGAAGAGTTGATGCTGCCACAGAATAAAGCCTGCATCTTGATCATAGACCCACATGGAGAATATGGTACGCTCGATCAGATTGCCAATGCTCCACAGTTCTCTGAGGCGGCCGATGGCGTTGGTAGTGGCTATCGCGCACAAGTACAGGTCTATAAGCCCGATCAGGTCAAGGTGCGTATCTCAACGCTGAATATTGGTGATATGCGCCAGCTTTTACCAGAGATGACGGAAAAGCAGCAGTATCTGTTGGGCCGAGCTCTGCGCAAAGTCCAGGAAAATAAGCGCGGCCATCCCTGGGGTGTAGCGGATCTGAAGCAGGCAATCAAAGCGGTCTCCAGGCAGAAAAACGATGAAGATAGTGAAGGGGCAGACGATTCTAGCACTGTGCACGCACTCACCTGGCGTGTGGAGCAGCGCTTTGAGCATAGCTTTACCTTTGATGATACACAGCATCTGGATCTGCCGGAAATCTTTAAGCCGGGTCAGTGTACAGTCTTACAGTTAAATGAGATCGACGAGCGTGATCAGCAGGTCATTGTGGCGACCTTGCTGCGCCGCCTTAACCAAGCACGCATGGATACCGAGCGCGGGAAAGTCCATTCGGGCGAATCTTATCTTCCCTACCCGGTATTCGTCTTATTAGAAGAGGCACATCACTTTGCCCCAGGCGGCACAGGTGTCGTCTCTACATCTATCCTTAAGCAAGTCCTTGCCGAAGGTCGTAAGTTTGGTATTGGGATGGGGCTGATTAGCCAGCGGCCGGGCAAGCTTGATGCTGATGTCTTGAGCCAGTGTCAGACACAATGTATTATGCGCATAGTGAATGAGATAGATCAGAAGAGTGTGGCGGCAGCCATTGAGGGAGTGGGTCGTGATCTGCTTAATAACCTGCCGGCACTCTCTAAAGGTCAGGTTATCGTTGCCGGGGCTGCCGTCAATACACCCGTTATATGCCGCGTGCGTGCGCGTTATACGCAGCATGGTGGTGAGAGTAAGGATGCTCCCGATATGTGGCGTAAGTATTTCAGCCCAGAAAACAAAGAGGAGCGTCGTCGTACGGATGCACCGCTGAACGGGAATCGAGGCTTTAACTTGTTACGCTAAGCGTGCTTAGAGAATGGGGTTATAGATGACTAGTCGCGCATCGTTTTATACGCTGATAGCTATCGCCCCGTTATCCTGGGGCGGGCTACTCCTGTTCACCTATTATGTGCCACCACCGGCTTCCACGGCGAGTTCGCTACCGTTTGTGGTTCTTTTCTTAATAACGATGGTGGCATTGACCAGTACATTTGCGCCGTTGGCCTATCTGGCGGGGACGCGCCTGCTTTCCGCAAGATACTATCACGCAACGATGCGTGCGGCAATTCGTCAGGGGTCGCTTATAGCGTTAGCCATCATGCTCAATATAATCTTCTACATATTGAATAGTTGGAGCATCTTCATGGCTATTGTCATTCTCGCAGCAGCCGCAGTTGTTGAGATGTTGTTTCTTGCTCCTAAATAAGCTCTATGCCGTAATTTTTCCAGCCGAAAAGACCTGCCGGCTGGTTTTTTTGTTGCTTCTACTTCCACGTCCTGGTTACGTTTTATTTACCAGATTTAGTACTTTCCTACTAAATCTTAACCAGTTCCGGGCAACTAGCCATTTGCTATGGTAGAATCCCTCTCGTAAGGACTGATTGATTTTTACCAACCTATGACTAATGTACTGGAATATCCCCCTACCGTGAAATAATGCAGGTAAGGATCTTAGAGAGAAGAGAGTGTCTTTATGCAGACGTTAATGCGACCGAAATCGCCGACTCCACCTGTGAAAAATCGCGAATTATTGCGTTCAAGCAAGAAACGACGTTTTTCACCGTTTGTGTTTACCGGGGCCATTATGACCTTGCTACTTGTTTTAGGGGTGGGGGCATTCGAGATGTTGCAGCCGAAAGGCAATTCACGTGCAGCAGAAGAAGAGATCAACTGTGCATTAATTGTACCTGCGAACCCCCTGAGTGCTCAGGGACTGGCAACGCCTTATCAGTTAACTTCAACCGGCGATGATGATGACCAGAATTGTAGAGAAGCAAAACTGACGCAAGCTGCCTTTGTACAAGGAGCGATATTTGATCCGGCTACGAGCAAGATATCTGCTTATAATCCTCTTGTTACAGACAAAGGCAAGAAACCTGCGATTGCTCCGGTGGTGCCAAAGCTGCCTAATGGAGCGATTGTGGCGCTCTGGTTTGGCTTTAACGGCACAAATTTGACATTGAAAAATAGAGACAATAGTCTGCAAGATGGCAAATGTGTGAATGGTTTTAAGAAGTCGCTCTTCGGCCAATTCGCTTCTTGTAACGCCGTTGCTTTCTTCGAGGCTGCCAATCAGGCGATTAAAGCTGGTAAACTCGTTCCTCCCGCCCTGGGTACAGGAAAAGATAATCTGACTTGCCCAACTGTACGTGACTTTGGAGTTGTAGACCAGGACCAGAGCGACAACGTTACGACCGGATATCTTATCGACCGCAAAGGGCGTACTGCACAGATGAACGCTGCAAATACTGCTGAATTGTCGAAGTCAGATGCAAAAACTCAGGTGAATGGCAGCGATAATCGCTTGCTTGCCGTTGCATTGGATGGAGCCCTGAGCTGCAAACCCTGGACGGTCCCTGATCTGGCTGATCCTGGTCATATGACCACCTCGCTGCCATTAGACGAGCTACAGGCAGCTGCACATCAAGCACAGCCCGTTGCGCTCATCCCCGCTGGTGACCCGATGGTCAAAGTCGGCGATGATACGAGCTTGCGCAAAACAAATCTCTTCCGTGTTGCCGTTGATCAGCCTGCTGCCGATAATCTTAATGATGCCAGTACACGGGCATATTGTAAAAACTTGCTGGCCGTTGGCCCAGAGCGTATCCTTGTAGATGCGAAGTTTACGAGAAACCAGCCGTCTCCTGATCGTGCTGCTGCGAAGAACCTGTTTACGTTTCTGGCTCAGCGTTTCAATGCCACCTTTGGTGCTGAAAATCTCAACTGCCAGGATCTTCTTGACACGAAGAGCCCTATTAAGGTGAAAAATAACGATGATGGCGTGGCCGTCTCGGCGACCATCTTTGGTATGCAGTCCATCGATACATCAAACTGTGTTGCTAACGGCGCTCTCGTCCGGAATTGCCAGGGCAAAACGCAAGTCGATAACCAGACTTGTAGCTTTAAGCTGCGTGTAGGTGACAATAACGCAGATCTCAATTGCCCAAACGATAAGAATTATGATAACAATCATGATAATGGCGATAATGGTGATAATGGTAATAACCATGACAAGAAGCAAAATGATGATGATCAGGATTAACCATATTAGAATTGTGTAGATAAAGAAGAGGCATTGAAACAAACCGTTTCAATGCCTCTTCTTTATCTGAGATGAATTGCTGCGTTGGGGAAGTATTTATGCCTCGGTGACGGCGACCGCTTCCTCTGAAGCGAGCAGCTCCGCGAGTGATGGGCGGTTGGGGAAATCGCCAAGGATGCTTACCGAGCGACGTTCACGTGTGTCATGACCAAATTTGACATAGCCATGAGTTAACGCGAACAAGGTATGGTCGCGACCTACCCCAACATTCACGCCCGGGCGAATCTTCGTGCCACGCTGGCGTACAATGATGCTGCCGGCCGTGACAAGCTGGCCGTCAAAGCGCTTGACGCCTAACATCTTTGGCTTGCTATCACGACCGTTACGAGAGCTACCTACGCCTTTTTTATGTGCCATGATTTACTCCTCTGTGTTGCTTTCGCTACTCTCTGTCTCGGCGTTATTGTCCTGCGTTTCTTCAGCTTCTGGCTGGTTCTTTTGCTTCTCTTCGGCCGGGACCAGGCTTTTACCATTTGCGAGAATATCATCAATTGACAGGATGGTTAGCTCCTGACGATGACCGCGACGATGGCGATAGCGCTTCTTGGATTTGTACTTAAAGACAATCAGCTTTTCTCCGCGTGCTGGACCGATGACGGTTGCCAGCACTTCTGCGTTCTCAACGTATGGCGCACCCACCATCTGCTGATCTGCGCCTCCAATGAGCAACACTTCTCCGATACGGATCTGTGCGCCATCTTCAACCGCTAAACGGTTGACTTCGAGTCTCTGGCCTGCGGAAACTTTATACTGTCGTCCACCATTTTTAATTATTGCGTACATGCTCGTTTTTTCTCCTTCGTATGCGCCCTACGCGTACTTCCAGGTGGATACGAGGGAGGCATGGGTGGCGCGCCTTCCCGGACAGTTCCATTCTCCTGGTTGTTGTCTTCTCTTCTCTATAAAAGAGTTAAAGCGTTGTTGAACCGATCTTTTGGCACAATACAGCGTACTTGCCGTTCAGCGTAGGGGGGTCGATCCACACGTAAATATCTATGTGGCTCTTGAGGGTTTATGATGCATTTTGGGCATAATGAAACCATGCATGATCGGTGCGAGATTGATGATAACAGTAATTGTGCTATTTGTCAAGTTACAGGAGCTCCTGTAATGAAAAAGCCAGGCTGCTGCTTCTGGTGATAAGATGATAAGAGTAATTCAACTCTATTGAAAAGGAAAGGTACTTTATGGTTCAAGAACAATCTTTTAGTGCAGACATTCATAAAGACTCTGCCATCGATACGACTGTTATCTCTCTTATCTACCAGGACTGGGAGAAGCCGGAGCGCAGCATCGAGATTGGCATAGCTCCCGATCTGGGTAGCAACATGTTTCGTTTCCGCGCAGGTAGCCACGATATTATCCACTGTGAGCAGGCTTTGCTTAAGGAGAAGGGGTTTACAGGCAATTTTGTACTCTGGCCTCTTCCTAATCGTGTGCGCGATAAGCACTATACATATCAGGGGAAAGAATATTCTCTGGCGGATCTGCACCGTGGCGATGCTGCGCTTGTTCATGGTCTGGTTATGGATCGGCCGTGGCACTATGAGCAGCCCGTTGTTGGGGCCGATTCTGCGGCCGTCACAACCTATATTGAGATCGATCCTTCCAGCCCTTTTTATGCTGGCTACCCATTTGATAGCCGTTTGTCCTTGACCTATACACTCACCCGGACGGGCGTGACTTGTAGCTATCACGTACAGAATAAAGGCACCGGCGCACTGCCCTTTGGCTTTGCCCTCCATCCTTATTTCTCTTTACCCTCGGCTGAGACGTTTTTGAGCCTTCCTGCGCGTACTCTGATGGAGGCTGATGCTGCATTATTGCCGACTGGCCGTTTGCTGGATGTGACCGGGGTGATGTATGCGATGTTTGATCTACGGCAGCCGGTACCTGTGGGTTGCTTGAATCTCGATCATGTCTATACTGACTTACAGGCGCAGGCTGTGATTGATTATCGTCAGCACGCCATACAGCTTGCGATCTCTGCCAGTGACGACTTTACGCATGCCGTCGTCTATGCGCCGCCCAAAAGCACATCTTTTTGTGTGGAGCATCAGACGTGCTCTACTGATGCAATCAATTTTAATAACCAGAGTCCAGAGCGTAAAAAGATGGCTCATCTGCTAGAAGTAGAGCCTGGTGCTAGCTACACTGGCTCAATTCACTATACGTTGAGTTTTGGGCGCTGAGGTCTCGTGATGGAGTGAGCGCTTTTCTTCTGTATACTACTTCTGCCAGCGGTGTTGCATGAGCAGAAAGACAATGATGATCCGCTGGCAGATGCAGCATGTGTGTATGCTAAATATGAATGTGGCCTCTCTCTTTTCTGCCTGTCAGATCTTTCTCACCTGTGTGCCTGTGTATTTATGTACGTAATGATGTATGATTATGGTAATGGAGCAGGATTTTGTATCATGCATTGCTGTGAGGCACAAAGACGGAGATAACATATGTATCTATCTGCTAATAAAACTACCGGCACAGAGACCAGACGTTTTCCAATCTATGGATCGATTGCTCTTGTTGTCTGTTTGGCTGCCTGGGCCTGTTCCTGGCTGCGCATTGCACCTTTTTCCCCTTATACTTTCTTTCCTCTCTGGTTGGGCTATATCCTCTTTATGGATGCCCTGGTTGTGGCCAGGCATGGTACCTCGCTCCTGTTGCGTATGCGCTGGCGTTATGTGATATTGTTTGGGGTCTCCAGTCTGTTCTGGTGGCTCTTTGAGTTCTTCAATATTCCTGTACAGAACTGGCATTATGTTTTTGATCATCCCTATAGTCCGTTGGGCTATTTTTTATTTGCCAGCCTGAATTTCAGCACCGTCCTGCCGGCTGTACTGGAGACGACCGAGCTCCTCTCAACTTTCAAGCCGCTGCAGCCCCGTCTTGCAGCTACTGAGTCGGGGCCACGCCTGCCTCTCTCGGGATTTATAGCTCTTGAGATAATAGGGGTGGCCGCTCTAGTCTTACCATGGGCCTTTCCGCACTATTTCTTCCCGCTTGTCTGGTTTGGCCTGACCTTACTGCTGGACCCTATTAACAATTTCATGGGCCGTAAATCTGCATATGCCCATATTGCGGTTCGTGATTGGCGCTTCTTTGTATTGCCGCTTGGGGCGCTGGTCTGTGGCTTTTTCTGGGAGATGTGGAACTTTTATGCGCTACCCAAATGGTACTATACGGTGCCTTTTATTGGCTTCTGGAAGGTGTTTGAGATGCCCTTGCTCGGCTTTACAGGCTATCTGCCATTTGCCCTTGAGCTCTTTGCCCTCTACCAGTTTGTGCTGCTTATAACTCGTCAAAAGCAGGATTACCTGGTAATATAGCGTGCGAGAGTACTGGTGCGTGGTGCCTTGACATACCTGGACATTTGTACTACTGTAATCATGTAAATTGCTATTCGGTGTGAAAGTTTAGTTCGTTTTAGAACCCTCATTTCAGAACCCTCAAGTGGGTCGTGAAGGGTATTGGCTACAACCACTCCCAGAGGGAAAGTATACGCACGAAACCGAAAAGGTCAAGTGAAGATGTATTAGGAATTAGATGCTGCCTTCTTCTCCATTGTTTTGTGATCATTGTGGTGCTGCTAATCGTGCACAAGCCGTATTTTGTCGTGCGTGTGGGCGTCATGTCGCCATGACATCTTCTTTTAGCTCTACAAGCTCTACTCTAACTGGCTTGCTGAATATACAGACGATGCTAAATCGGCGCTATATCGTTCTGGGTCAGGCCGGGCGAGGAGGCTTTGGCGCTGTCTATAAGGCGTCCGACACGCAACTTGGTGGTCGTCTGGTGGCTATTAAAGAGATGAGTCAGAGCTCTTTAAAGCCACAGGAACTTATTGAGGCCACCGAGTCATTTAATCGCGAGGCTATGCTGCTGGCTGGCCTGAAGCATCCCAATCTGCCGCATATCTATGAGCAGTTTACTGAAAATGCCCGTTCGTATCTGGTGATGGACTTTATCGATGGCGAGACGTTAGAGGCGCAGTTGCAAAAATTGGGCAATGCAAAGCTGCCAGTCGAGAAGGTCCTTTCGATTGCCCTACAGCTCTGTTCAGTCCTGGAGTATCTGCATACGCGCCAGCCGCCAATTGTTTTTCGTGATCTGAAACCAGGCAATGTGATGGTGACTCCTAATGACCACGTTTTTCTGATTGACTTTGGCATAGCGCGTAATTTTAAGCCCGGGCAGGAAAAGGACACAACTGCGCTCGGTTCATATGGCTACGCGCCTCCCGAGCAATATGGAAAATCGCAGACGACGACGCGAGCCGATATCTATAGCCTGGGCGCGACGCTGCATCAGTTGCTCACGGGTGACGATCCCTCGGAGACACCTTTTCAATTCACGCCCTTGCGCTTAACTGATCCCACACTTGTTGGCCTGAATATGCTGGTAATGAATATGCTGAATGTCGATGTCAACAAGCGTCCTGCACGTATTGATGTCGTGCGTCAGGAGTTGCAGAACGTGGCGACAAGTTATGCACAAAACAATATGTTGGCGCGCTCAACAATAAAAGTTGCGGCGAAAGCGGGTGGATCATTGCCGTTAATGCCAGCGATGCCACCGCTACCATCGGCGCTTCCAAACTCAGCACCGCTCTATGCATACTCACCACCGGATGCTCAGAGAATGGCCAGGAAACGTGCACCCAGATCAAGCACTCAGCCGCAGATCTATCCACAGGCCAATATGCTCTATGTTTGCCTGGGTCATGTCAGCCGCATTACGCAGGTTGCCTGGTCGCCAGATGGTAAATATCTTGCGTCCGCAAGCTATGATAAGACGCTTCAGCTATGGGATGCGAGCAATGGCAAGCATATAAAGACCTACAAGGGTCATGGTGCACGTATCAATGATCTTGTCTGGTCGCCGGGTAGCGAATTTGTTGCTACGGCAAGCGACGATAAAACGGTGCGCATCTGGCATGTGGCGCAAAATGCGGCCAGCTGTATCTTCAACAAGCATCAGGGTGCGGTTAGCGCTGTGGCCTGGTCACCGGATGGCAAATCTCTCGCATCTGCAGGCGAGGACAAGCTTGTGCATGTCTGGCATGCTACCACTCCCTATGATATATGGGCTACTTACCGCGAACACAGTGACGGTCTACTGGCTGTATCCTGGTCGCCCAATGGCCAGCATATTGCTTCAGCCGGCAAAGATCGCAGCGTCAAAATCTGGGAGCCAGAAAAAGTTCAGCAAAAACGCTCATTTTGGAGCAGTATTTTCTCTCCAAACCAGGGGCAGACGACCTGGGGAGGACATACAGGACAGATCTATTCATTGGCCTGGTCACCTGATAGCAAGCAGCTTGCCTCGGCCTGTAGCGACTATCGTGTGCGTATACGCAATATGCAGACGGAGCAGCCGCTCACTTTGCCAGGTGTTGATGCATCAACCATTAAAAATACTGTGGCCTGGTCACCGAATGGACAATATCTCGCGTTTGGCGGCAATGACAAGGCCGTGCATGTCTGGAATGACGCGGCAAAAAAAGAAGTATTTACCTATTACGGCCATACTGGCTATATTATGACTGCGTCCTGGTCACCAGATGGCAGCCGCATTGCCTCAGCGGGCGTTGATCGCGCTATTCAGGTCTGGCAAGCCGTCTGATGTGTTGTCCTCAATTATCCGGCTCAGGGTTTTATACTATATTGATATGTGCAGTAGCTTGTTGAGAATGGGCACAATAAGCTCTGTATGGCTGCTATTCCACTGTTGATAAGCCGCGACTGTTGCCGCTATTGTCTGTAGCTCCTCTCGCTTATGCATGAGCCTGGTGAGTAATTCGCGTTGTTGTCCAGCTGTGAGGGCGATCCAGCCCAATTTATGGCGATCTATAAATTCCAGGTTTGCCTCTTCCTGGCCGGGTATATAGGCCGTGGCAATAAATGGCTTACCCAGCGTCACCGCTTCCATGAGCATATTGGGTCCTGCTTTGCCCATAATAACGTCTGCAACTGCCATATAGGGTGCAATCTCTTTTGTGAAGGGTAAGACATATGTGTTTGGCGCACCCCGAAAACGTGTCTGTAGGGCTTGATTTGTGCCAGCTGCCAGGATGATCTGTAGCTCAGAACTGATCGTCAGGGTTCGCTCTACCATCTGGCTGAACTGCGCCGCCCCTTCCCCCCCGCCCTGCAAGAAGACCGTAAAGCGGGCCGGGTCCAGCCCCATCTCTTTGAGCCGTGCGACGCGCTGGCTTTTGTCTGAACCATTGAATTGTGTGCGCACGGGCCAGCCTACCTGATGAAGGCGCTCTGGTGAGAAGCCGGCGGCAAGGGCTTGTTGATAAGTTTCACGTGTTGGTGCCAGCGTTGCGGTGGCTCTGCGCTCTGTCAGCCAGGATGCATGGACACTATTGGGGTCTGTAAAGAGCATTATGAATGGAATTGTAACGCCATGACTTTCTAAAACGTTAATGACTTCATAGGTAAGAAAGGGATAGACAGCGATAATCAGATCTGGCTGTAGACGCTCCAGCACTGCCCTAAGTTTGTGGGAGATGAGCCACGCAAAGATGCGATGGGCGAGCAGTGCACCGCGAGCTGTATCGGTAATGCGAAATTCTGCCGACCAGAGCCAGAGGGCATAACGGCTGACCATGCGATAATGCCAGTGAACGAAGCCTGCCTGTGGATCGAGAATCTCAACCTGATAGTTTTGCGCAAGCTGATCACGCAGCGCCTCCGCTATACTGACATGGCCACCACCCGTCTTTGAGGTCAGAATGAGAATTGTCTGTGCCATAGAACACCCTTTTTATTACATATATACTATGCCCTTGAGTGAGATGAGCTATTACTATTATGCCTGAGCAGCATTTCTGGCCGCCTTGCGGCTGTGTTTTTTTTGGTATAAGCTCTAGCGGATATTGGTACGCGTAGAGTTCTATGCTAAAATATTTTAGTCTCGGCTGTTTCCTCCTACTATATACAAGATTTTAGATTGGCCAAGACTATAGTATCATTTTAGGCATTACTATACTGTAATTCACTACCTATTGCAGATATATTCGTATCTTACGTTAGAGTGGAGGTGAAACCATACTACCAAAAATACGACTTTTACCTGTTGTCGCAGATTATTTTACAGCTCTTATGTTATGCATAAACTATTGCTATGAAGCTTTTTATGGAAAGATAAATGGGAGCGAGAGAAATAACTTATGCTACGTTACCGACTTGAAGGAAGTGGACCGCCGCTCCTCCTCATTCATGGTTGGGGCGTGACCTACGCAATCTGGCAGAATCTAGCTCCGTTGCTCCGACCGCATTTTCAGCTTATTATGATCGAATTGCCTGGCGTGGGTGGCTCTCCGCAGGTTGCTTCCAACCAACCCTACTATCAAGCGTGTGCTGAAGCTATTGAGGAAGTGAGGTGCGCGCTAGGTGTGAAGCAGTGGTATGTTCTGGCATACTCTTCAGGCACACGAGCTGCTGAAGCGTATGTACAGCGCTATCCTCAATCAATTATGCGCGTGATCTTTCTTTGTCCGATCTATCTACTTGAGATATGGGCTTTGTTACTACGCTTACTGAATGCCCCACACCCGCTTACTCTGAGGCAGTGGGTACTCTCTGACTGGCGTTTATATAGTCTGGTGCGTACTTTTGGCTTCAATGGTCAGCGCCATGATTATACCTACGTCTGGACAAATGAGATTGAACTGCAATCGCTGGAAACTCTGACACGCACACTGCGTGAGATGCCGGGGGGCGGACGTGCCCCTTTTGATCTCCCTGCCGTTCCCACTCTCTTTATATGGGGGGGGAAGGATTTCTTGATTGCGCCGCCGCGTTTGCCTGGCCCGAATGATGTAGTGATCCCTGCGAACCATAGCGCTCCTATGTTGGCGGCCTCGGATGTGGCGGAGGTCGTGTTGCCATTCTTAATGGAAGGGAGAAAGGTTCTCGTCTATCAGTCGCAGTTACGTACGTACTATGCGTCTCGTAGTGAGGCTTTGAGCATTGAACGTAAGCGGATTGTGATGCAGCGGCAAAAACGAGCAGGCAAACGCTTCTCGTTACGTAAGCAGAGCGCCCTGCAACAGATACAATAGTGCAAAAAACGGGGGGCAGCCCCCGTTTTTTGCACTATTGTATGGCAGTATGTTGTATAGCAATATTAAGAGTGTGCCATCGTTGGCTTTTCTTCTGTGTGCTCTAGTTCTTTGTTTGCACTTGCACGTATGCTCTCTAACTCTTCATTTGAGACAACTTTGTTGGTTGTAGGATCGAAGACGATATCGTCGCGCTGGCAATAATACAGACTGCTCCATTTTTCTGTTGCACGATCCCAGGCTGGTAAGAGGAGCGTTGTTTCGTTGTCACCGCTTACAACCCGCTGGAAGGCAAAGTAGGACATACCAAGCGTTGTGAGGATACAGATAAGTGTAACGACGGAAAGGATCAGCTGAGCAATTGGTGGGAAATTATTTTCCATGCCACCAATCAGTGTAACGATGAGAAAAACACAAATACCTATCATGAAGACGCCAGCTGTAACATACTTTATCATAGAGACATTTCTGGTTGGCATATCGGGTGGGGCCATACGCGCCACTCCTGAATTATAAGCAGCTTGTGTAGTTTTTACTTGATCTTCCTGGTGACATACCGGGCAAGTGGGTCGTGAGCTTTCGGCTGATGCCATCTAGAACCACCTTACATTCTTCGTTCAATCTACCGAACGAGCGCAGTTTTCTTTTCGAAAATAGCATAACACGTTGTTACATATTCGACAATGCCAGCACATCAAGAGGGCCCTTGTTCCCCGGCTTGTGTGATTTGACACGTCCATACCTAAACAGTACACTACTAGCAGTGCATGCAGTAAGCAGAGAGGATCTATTTATTCTATGACATATACCGCAATTACTATTGTTGGTCTTGGGCCAGGCAGCATGAGCGATCTTACTCTTGAAGCTCATAAAGTGTTAATTCAGGCTGCTGCCGCTGGTCAGGCCATCTATTTTCGTACTATTATTCATCCAACGGTTGAAGCGCTTAAACAAGATATACCTGATCTACGTATAGAATCGTTTGATAGACTCTATGATGAGTCGGATGATTGGACTCGGCTCTATCAACAAATTTCTACAGAACTCTGCGACCTTGCAGCACACCAGCCAGTTATTTATGCTGTGCCGGGTCATCCTTTGATTGGAGAAATTTCGGTCCAGCTTGTGTTAAAGCTGGCACGTGAACGGCAACTAAGTACCAGGATTGTCTCGGGCCTTTCTTTTATAGAACCAGTCTGTAATATGCTGGAGCTTGATCCTTTCAACAGTGGTGCACAGCTCGTAGATGCGACGAGCCTTGCCACTCTAACTGCCGATGAGGTTGCTGGTAAGATTATCCCTACATTGCCGTTGCTGGTGGTGCAGGTCTATAATCGTCGTCTGGCTAGCGAAGTGAAGCTTGCCCTGAGCGAGTACTATCCCGATGAATGGCCGGTGAAGTTGGTGCGTGCTGCAGGAGTAGATGCCGCAGAGACGGTGATTGAGATGCCGCTCTACGAGCTTGATCGCAACAATTTTGCGAACCATTTGAGCACGCTTTATGTACCTCCAGTTGATGAGCTGGCCGCGTTGCGCTTGCCTGAGACGTTGCGTTATATCACTATGCGCCTGCGCCGTGATCCTGATGGCTGCCCCTGGGATCGTAAGCAGACCCATCAGAGCCTGACAAAGTATGTGATTGAAGAGACGTATGAGGTTGTTGAGGCGCTTGAAGAGAATGATATGGAGAAGCTGTCCGAAGAGCTAGGCGATCTGCTGCTGCAGGTGTATCTGCATGCCGAGATAGCGCGTCAGGACGGTGATTTCTCCCTTGGTGATGTCCTGGAGCATATCAATGCAAAGTTGATCCGCCGCCATCCACATATCTTTGGGGGCACCCAGGTCAGCGGAGCCGGAGAAGTTGTGCTGAACTGGGAGGCAATTAAACGTCAGGAGCGCGAGAAGGCCGGTGTCGATGTGCGGAGCGAGAGCGTGCTGGACCGTGTCCCGCAGTCTACTCCTGCGCTTATCGTGGCGCAAGAATATCAGAAACGTGCGGCCAAAACCAGCTTCGAGTTTGCGAACCTGCAAGATGTCTATCTCAAACTGGAAGAAGAGCTGCAAGAGCTAAAGCAGGCGACTAATTATGAGGAGCAGCACGAAGAGCTGGGTGACCTGCTCTTTATCGTGGCTAAAATTGCACGCTTTCTTAATATTGACGCCGAGGAGTCTCTGCGCAGCGCCAATCGCAAGTTTCGTAAACGCTTCCAGTTTATGGAGGTTGTGGCACGCCAGGAAGGGCGCTCGATGAACTCTTTCTCGGATCAAGAGTGGATGGCTTTGTGGAAACAGGCGAAGGTTCAGGCTTGAACCTTCGCATTTGCATAAAAAGAGTGTGCTCAATGATAGAGGCTGGGCACACTCTTTTGTGTTGTGAATGCTTTTTACTCGCGTTCGGAGAGTGGAACAAACTGTAGGTCCATTGGTCCGATATACTCGGCCTCTGGACGGATCAAGCGGTTGTTATTAACCTGCTCCATGATGTGGGCGGTCCAACCGGCGCAACGGCTGATGGCGAAGGTCGGCGTAAATAGGTCGCCGCTCAAGCCGACTGAATCCATCAGTGCCGCCGAGTAGTACTCGACATTGGTGTAGAGGCGGCGTCCAGGCTTGAGCTGATCTAGCAGTGAGATCGAGAGTTCTTCGACCCGGCGCGAGAAGATAAAGCCTTGTGGGTCGGCCACACGGGCCATTTCGCGCAACTCTTCTGCACGTGGATCGGTCGTCTTATAGACTCGATGACCAAAGCCCATCAGCTTGACGCCGTTGGTGATGGCCGCACGCAGCCAGGGCTCGGCGTTATCCACAGTTCCGATCTCTCTCAACATATCCTGCACCTTCGAAGGTGCGCCGCCATGGAGAGGACCTTTTAGTGCCCCCAGCGCTGCTACGAGCGATGACACAATGTCCGATTCGGTGCTGGCGACGATACGTGAGGTGAATGTAGAGGCGTTCATACCATGATCCGCGAGGAGGACCAGATAAGAGTTGAGGCCTCGTACATGCTCTTCTTTTGGCACTTGTCCTGTGAGCAGGTAGAGATAGTTTGCCGCATGCCCTAGTTCGGACTGAGATTCGAGTGGCTCTTGTCCATGACGGTGGCGGTTGAAGGCGGCCAGCAGGAGCGGTAAACGTGCTGTAACGGCGATGGCCTGCTCGATAGTAGGTTTGCCACTTACGCTTATTGCACCCCAGGCAGAGATAGCTGTGCGTAGTGCGTCCATCGGCTCTGTTCTTGCTGGCAGCGCGCAGATGATCTGCATGACCAGATCTGGAATGCTACGCTCCGCCGCAAACTTTGCGTGCAGATCGGCCAGCTCTTTCTGATTAGGAAGATGCCCAAACCAGAGCAGGTGGACTACTTCCTCAAATGTCGTGCTACGCGCCAGTTGATGAATATCATATCCTCTGTAGATAAGCTGTCCCGCTGTCCCATCAACTTTGCTGATTGCTGTCGTGGCTGCCACGACGCCTTCTAGTCCGCCTTTGTTGATTTTTGGGGTTGCTTTATCCTTGAGGGGGCCTGTATCTGGCATCGTCGTTGACATGATTTTGTCGCTCCTTAGCTTTTTTACTTGTTATTAAATCGTTGGATCGCTCAACTCTTTTTAGTTGTATCATCAATGCTTATAAATGTCAATGAAACTTGATAGTACTTGATATCCATTGACAAATCTATATGCTACTTGATTTTTGCCCTGGTTCATGAGATGATATGTGAGTGGGGATAAATAGGTATGCTAATTGACAAATGTAATCTGTTTTCATATTATTAGAAAATATTATATATCACCTGAATAAACGAATAATAAACGGAGGACTATACTATGATAGAACTAAATGGTGAAAATTATCTCGATGGACAGGAAGCTTCCCATCTGCTAGGCGTGAAATTATCCACTCTTTATACCTATGTAAGCCGTGGCATACTTAGAAGTTATAAGCAAGGTATTAAGCGGCAACGATTGTATAAGCAGGCCGAGCTTGAGGCTCTCTTGCACCTGCGACCCAGCGAAAATGCAGCACCATCAGTCGAGCTACCACCCGCAGAAGATTGGGTTCCTAACGTCTAAACGCACGCAGCAGTAGAACGTTTTTCTGTTTTAGTGCTGCGTGTTTTCGCCTTACAGATCACTCCAATTTCTATCTCTACTGCATCCACCTCTCTTCTGTAATCTCATTTTCCACCTGCATCTTTTCCCTATTGTAGCAAAATATGGACCGTCGTTGTCTGCGAACGAGCCTGTTGATTGGTCTGGTAGCGAGCCATTGCTGTAATATTGGCGCTAACGGCTCTTGTAAAAGGCGACAACGTACGCTCGTGAACGTCCCAGGAGAATGTCGCGTTGCCGTTGCTATCAGCTGTCAAGGGGCGAATAGAGTAGAGAAGTGGGATAGCGGTGGAGGAGATAAATAATGAGATCGTTGCGCCAGGTTTATTTGTGTTGACGGTTATTGGAACGATGGTATCGTTGTTTATTTGCGCGGGTATCGCGCCGATCTGTACCGTCAACTTCTCTGTCGGTAGGGGTCCGGGATTGGGTGTGGGTTGGGTGATTGTAGGGGCTGTTGCAACTGGTGTCGGGGCCATAATCGGGGTAGGCGTTGGCATGGGTGTAGGTAATGCGCTAGCGGTCGGTGTCGCGCTAATTTCGGGTGTGGACAAGAC
>Ga0302321_100002118_pt1 | contig 17006 bp, 19 predicted proteins | sample Fen_T0_1_FD_202505 | JGI IMG/M metagenome (GOLD analysis project Ga0302321, IMG submission 202505) | Peat permafrost microbial communities from Stordalen Mire near Abisko, Sweden - Fen_T0_1 | ecosystem: Environmental > Terrestrial > Soil > Wetlands > Permafrost | place: Sweden: Abisko...
GCCGCGGCGGCGGCCACCGCTGCCGGCCTCAGTCTGCTCACCTTCGACACCGATGCCGGCCCACTGACCATTCGTCTCGACCCGACCTTTGCTCCGGTCGCGGTCGCGCGCGTGCTGGGCTTGGCCCGGAGCGGGTTCTACGACGGCATCCCAATACACCGCTTAGTCCCCGGGTTCGTGGCGCAATTCGGCGACCCGGGGGGTGACGGCTATGGAGGCGACGGGCAGCCGCCGCTTCGCTGCGAGACTTCGCCGATCCCGTTTTCGAGGGGCTCGGTGGGCGTCGCCCTGTCCGGCCGCGACACCGGCTCGAGCCAGCTGTTCGTGACGCTCGGGCGCTACCCGCACTTGGACGGCCAATACGCCTGGCTAGGCGAAGCGGGCCCGGGTTGGGATCGAATCGCGGCCGGTGACCGGATCTTGCGTGTCCGTGTCAGCTCGGTGCCCCGCTAAAAGCAGAAGTGCTAGAAGCGCTGAGGATGCTGCTCGCCGTCGACATCGGAAACACGAACATCGTGTTCGGGCTCTACCTCGGCCGCACGCTCGAGCAGACCTTCCGTGTCTCGACCGTCCGCACGCGCACGGAAGACGAATACGGCGTGATGCTGCAACAGCTGCTCGCCCTGCGCAAAGTCCCGACCGACGCCATCGACGCCGCAATCGTGGCCAGCGTCGTGCCCCCTCTCACGGACGTGATGAGTGAAGCCATCCGGCATGCGTTCGCGCGTGAGCCGCTGGTCGTGGGTCCCGGACTCAAAACCGGGATACCGGTCTTGTACGAAAACCCTCGTGACGTGGGCGCCGATCGCATCGTGAACGCCGTCGCGGCGTTCGAGCGGATCAAGGCCGCGGTAATCGTAGTCGACTTCGGGACCGCCACCACTTTCGACTGCATTTCGCCCAAAGGCGAATACCTGGGCGGGGTGATCGTGCCCGGCGTGCAGGTCAGCTTGGACGGCTTGTTGTCTCGGGCCGCCAAGTTGACACGCGTGGAGCTTGCCGCACCTCCACACGTGCTCGGGCGCAACACCACCCATGCTCTGCAATCGGGCGTCGTGTACGGCTACGCCTCGCTGGTGGACGGCATGGTTGGCCGCCTCGAAGCGGAACTCGGCTACCCTTGCCACATCATGGCCACGGGCGGCCTATCCACGCTGATCGCCAAACACTCGACACGGATTCAAGAGGTCGACATGAACCTCACGCTCGATGGCCTGTGCCTGCTCCACGAGCGCAACACGAGCGCGGTCGAGGCGGCGGAGGCGAGCGCTGCCAAGCGGCGCGCTGGACGCCCACGGTGAAGCGTCGCTCGCTGCTGCAGGCCGCACTGTCTGCACCGGCTTGGTTGGGGCTCGGATGCGATCATCCCAATCAGCAATCCGGTGCACACAGGGGCAAACCGCGCTTGGTCTCACTTTCGCCTGCGATCACCGAAACGCTCTTCGCGATCGGGGCCGGGCCTGAGCTCGTTGGCGTGAGCGACTACTGCACCTACCCGGAAGAGGCGGCGAAGCTGCCGCGCACGGGCACCGCCTTGACCCCGAGCTACGAGGCCATCGTGCGGCTCAAGCCGAGCTTGATCCTCTGCGACGGAGCAAGCAGTGCACCCCGCCGTGAATTGACTGCGCTCGGTGTGACCAAGTTTCTGCCCTGGTTGTCGCTGGAAGACATCGTCGCCAGCACGCGTTTGCTCGGCGCGTTGACGTCGCATGCGGCGCCCGCGGGCGACCTGGCGCGCAAGCTCTGGGACGGCTTGGCGGTAGCCGAGGCGCCGGGCGGGCCGCGAGTGTTGGCGGTGCTCGGCGAGACCTCGGGCAAGCTGAGCGAAATCTACTTCATCAAGAAGAACTCGATTCACGGCGCGGCCCTACGCGCCGCAGGGGCCCGCAACGCGGTCAGCGCCGAGGTGCCGGGCGTGCCGCGCCTATCGATCGAGGAGCTGCTGCGCTTGGATCCCGACGCCATCATCGTACTCGTCGCGCCCAGCGCAGGCGGCCAGAGCGACGCGCAAATCCTCGGCGACTACCAAGCCCTGGAGCCGTTGACGGCGCGCCGCAACGGCCGCATCTCAGTCCTGAAATCAGGCGCCGCGTTCAGCAACGGGCCGCGCATACTGACCCTGGCAGAGGCACTCAAGCGCGAGCTCGGACGGCTTTTCCAAAGCCCGGCGCGAGCGCCCTGAAAACGAGATGGCCAAGCTCGAGTTTGTCGACCTGAGCGTGAAACTGGGTGAGCGGACTTTGCTCGACGGTATCACGTTGAGCCTCGCGCCCGGCGAGTTCGTCGCGCTGATCGGACCGAATGGTGCCGGCAAGACGACCCTGTTGAAAACTGCGCTGGCGCTTCGTACCCCAACCTCGGGCAGCGTCCGCCTGGCAGGCGCTTCCGTTGCCGAGCTCAGTGCTCGAAAGCGCGCCGGTCTGATCGCTTGGCTGCCGCAACACATCCGCACGGAGGAGCCCGTGACCGGCCTCGAGTCGGTCGCCGCGGCACGCTATCGGTTCAGCGAGAGCCACGCGCACTCGAGGCGCGCCGCCGAGCGCGCGCTCGGCCGAGTGGGCGCCAGCGCATACGCCGAACGTCGCGTGACCGAACTCTCCGGCGGCGAGCGGCAACGCGTCGCGTTCGCGTGCTTGGTCGCCCAGGAGGCCGAAACTCTGTTGTTCGATGAACCCGCAAACCACCTCGATCCCGCGCAGCAGCTCGACGTTTATCGCCTGCTGGGCGAATTGTGGCGTGAAGGACGCAGCATTCTGTGCATCAACCATGACGTGAATTTACTGCACCACCTCGGCGATGGCGGCCGCGCCACGCGCGGGCGGGTGGTCGGCTTGCGTGGGGGACGCTTCGTGTTCGATGTTCCGTTCGACTCGCCCGCCTTGCCCGCGCAGGTCGGTGCCCTGTTCGGAATGGACGTGGAGTCGCTGCAAGGCAGCGAACAACGCTTCATCGTGCCACGCTCGCGGAGCACCCGTTGAAACTACGCGCTGCGTTGCTCGTCATCGCTTGCGCCCTGCTGCTGCTGGCTGCAGTCTTCGTCGGACCACGATTGGCGGGCGCGCAGGGTCAGTTCATCGTCTGGCAATTGCGAGTGCCGCGGGTCTTGGTGGGCGTGCTGGTGGGAGCTACTCTGGCGCTCGTCGGGGCGGTATTTCAGGCGTTGTTTCAAAATCCGCTGGCCACGTCGGACACCGTTGGAACCACGGCTGGCGCCACCGTGGGCGCACTGTTCGCGCTCGCGCTGGACGGCTCCCGCACCGTGCAAGGCTTGCCGCTCGTCACCGTCTGCGCGTTCGGGGGGGCACTTGGCGCGAGTCTACTGGTGGCAAGCTTTGCTTCCTCGCGAACGGCGCATTCGAGTGACGTGCTGCTGGCCGGTATCGCAGTCACGTTGGCGACCAGCGCGCTGGCCTCCGGGATTCAATACGTCTCCGACAGTCGCGCGCTGTTCGCCGCTACGCAGTGGTCGCTCGGTCAATTGCCGCAGGTGGGCTACCGGGGGGTCCTGCTGCTGGCGCCAATCTGCGCGCTGTCCTGCACGCTGCTTTTGCTGCTCACGCGCCCGTTGCAGGCCTTCGCGCTGGGTGAAGATCTGGCACACAGCCAAGGCGTGAACGTACCGCGTCTGCGGCTCTTCGCGCTCGGCCTAGGCTCACTCGGCGTGGCAGCTTGCGTCGCATGGTGTGGCCCAATCGCCTTCGTAGGCCTCATCGTACCCCATCTCGTGCGGCGCTTGCTCGGCTCCAGCTACCGCGTGCTGCTACCGATGTCGCTTTGCGTCGGAGCCACGCTGCTCGTCAGCTGTGACGCTTTCGCGCGGCTGATCGTGCCCGGCCGTGAGCTCCCCGTCGGAATCGTGACGGCCGCGCTCGGTGCGCCGGCGTTGGTCCTGCTCGTCGCCCGCGGACGTCGCTGAGGCCGCTGCTCGCCGCTGAGAGCGTATCGCTTTACGTGCCCGTCGCGCTGCACTAGTGAGCTACTCGTGAAGATGCGAGCGCGCGGGGCGCAATTCAGTGTGGCGACGGCGTTGGTCGCGTTCCTGTGGGCGGCCAGCGCGTCCGCTTATTGCCGGACGATGAGCTGCGAGCTCGGCGAAGTCCCGGCCAAGCCGTGCCCGCGCGACGCCAATTCGTGCGTAACCGCGGGACACCCGCTACATTGGGCTAGCGGATGCCTCACGTACGCCGTGCAGGTCGATGGCTCACCGCGCTCCGGACTCGACGCCGATCAAATCCAAGGCTTCGTCGAGCAAGCGTTCAACGCCTGGAAAACGGCACGTTGTCCGGGCGGAGGCTCACCGCGCTTCGAAGCGCAGTTTCAAGGCTTCGTGAGCTGTGATCGCCACGAAGCCGTGTGCGGCGGCGCCGACCAAAATGTCAACGTGGTGATGTTCCACGATAGCGGTTGGGCGGAGGGCCCGAGTCGTGTCGGCCTGACCACGCCCACGGGGGGGTCCGAGTCCGGCCTGCTGTTCGACGCGGACGTCGAAATCAACTCGGGGGACTACTCATTCAAGAGTGACCCCTCGGGCATGATGTCGGTTTCTTTGCTCTACGTGCTGACCCACGAACTCGGCCATTTTCTGGGGCTAGCTCACAGTTCCGTGACCGGAGCGGTGATGTCCACGGGCTACCAAAGCCTGCCTTTCAGTTCGAACCTGATCAGCGCCGACGACACGGCTGCGATCTGCGCCGCCTACCCGCCCGGCCCGACCTTGAGCTGCGGCACGGCCCCCGCGCCCGCATACGATGCCTGCACCCTCGCCATCGGCGAGGATCCGCCATGCAGGCTTTCGTCGGTCACCGAGGTCGCCAGCGGTTGCACCTGCAATTTGGCGGCAAACTCGCCGCATCCGACACTACCGACGCTCACCGCCCTGGCACTAACAGTGGCTGCACTCACCCGCAGACGCCGACCCGTCCCCGGGTGAGGTCAACGCTGACCCACCCGCAGACGCCGACCTGTCCCGGGGTGAGGTCAACGCTGACCCACGGGGTTCAACTTGGACGAGGCATCGCGTCGTGGCTGTCCGGTTGGTCGTAGTGCGAGTAGCATTCATGAGGAGCACCCATGAACCAAACCGACGCTCGCTTCGCGGGCTCGATTCCAGAGATCTACGATCGCTACCTCGTGCCGTTGCTATTCGAACCGTATGCGGCGGACCTCGCCGCGCGCTTCGGGGACCTCGCCGAGGGCGTGCTGATCGAGACCGCAGCTGGAACCGGCGCGGTCACGCGGGCACTCCTGAGCTCGCTTTCGAAATCGGTGCGCGTCGCGGCGACCGATCTGAACGAAGGCATGCTGAGCGTCGGCGCGAGCCGCGTCAGCGACCCGGCGCTGACTTGGCAACAGGCGGACGCGCAGCGGCTGCCATTCGCAGACGCATCGGCCGATGGCGTCGTTTGCCAATTCGGTGTGATGTTCCTACCGGACAAGCTGGCTGCCTACCGCGAGGCGCGGCGTGTGCTGCGCCCGACGGGGCGATACGTGTTCAACGTTTGGAATCGCGTGGAACAGAACGAAGTGACCTTGATCGCGGCTCGCGCCATTGCCTCGCTCTTTCCAGAAGATCCGCCGCGCTTCATCGAGCGCACTCCGTTCGGATATTTCGACGTCGGGGTCATTCGCCGTGACCTCGAAGCGGCCGGGTTTGGCCGCATCGACATCGAGACAATCGACAAAACATCGCGGGCGACATCAGCCGAGCAGGCCGCCATCGGTCTCTGCAAAGGCACGCCGTTGCGCAGCGAGATCGAAGCGCGCGATGCCGCCCGCCTCGATGAAGCCACCCTGGCCGTCAGCAACGCCCTCACGGCGCGCTTCGGCGCTGGCTCCTTCGACAATCGAATGAGCGCCCACGTCGTCACCGCGCAACCGTGAGCTCACGCAAACGCGCCGCAGGCGCAGCCCACTGCACGATCTTCAGTGCAGGGGCCTTGCCGCGTCATTCCCCGAGAATTGCCGCCGTAACGCCGTAGACTAGGGGGAACACTCGCCCATTGTGCAGGTCGTTCCTGAGTTGGTCGGGTCTGTCCCCATCATACCCGTCATCCCAGTGTCACAATTCGCGGGCACCGTGTACGTCTTGCCCCCGCAGCTGAGAACCGCATCGCCATTTGCATCTGTCGTAACGGTGGCAACCGTGGCGCCCGAAGCGTTCTTGATGGTTATAGTGGTGTCGGTTCCGCCGAGTGAGCCTTCCTCTGAGAAACAGGTCGTGCCGTTCTTACTGACGGTGGCTTTGAAAGCGGCCGATGAGGCATCGAGCGAGATGGTGCTCACGACCTTCACTCCGTTCGAGTAGCACTGTGCGGCCGTGATCGGCATCGTCAGATCGGTGGGCGTATTGCTGCTTTCGACGCAGGTGCCGTCCGGTTGGCAATTGGTCGCAAGGTCAGCAAAACAAGAAGGTGTGGGCGGACAAGCGCCACCAGAGCCTCCCGAGCTGCTCGGACTGCCAGCTGTGTTGTCCCCGGCCTTGCCGGCCGAGCCGACCGAGGTCGTGCCGCCGGACCCCGCACTGTTCGCGCCGCCTGAACTGTTCATGCCGGCCGAACCCACGCTGGTCTTGCCGCCCGAGCCTGCGCCCGCAGCGCCCTTCGGCGTCCCTCCGTCACTGGACGAGCCACCGCAGGCAGTGAGAGCGATTGCAATTCCGACTAAGGACGCGAGCGAGTGAAGGGACATGGAGTTTGTCTTCTTTCTCTTCAGGGTAAGAGTTGCGCTGGAAGGGCGGTTACCGCCAAATAAATTTCTAGATGAAGGCGGGCTTCACAGCAAGCCTCGGCCGAGGTCCGACGCCGAAGCGCGGGAAACTATTCAACCGAACCGCCCGTTGCCCGTCCCCGAGTAACTTTTCCGATCGCGCGAGAGGGGCATCGAGAGTTCGAGCGCGCCACCCACAGCCGCCCACCGCTGCGCCGTCGAGGTCGACCGACGGCACGCGCCGTCAGCCGACCCTGACGCAATCGCTCCTAACGTACAGGAGCGCGAGACGTCTCACTTCTCGAACACTTGCGCGCCGGCCACACCCTGGCCACCCGCGGCGCTGACCACGACCTTTACAGCCACTGGCAACGGCAACGCCCACTTGTAACAATTGGGCTTCTTGCCCAATGTCGCCGAAGCGCCGCTGTCCTGATCAGTCGCCAAAATGGGCGCCATGCCCGGGATAATCGTGACGGCCAGGAACTGCACGTTCAACTCGCTGATCGGGGGCATGCCTACTGCGACCACGCTGTAACACTTGTTCGGCTGCAGCATGATCTGTTGCTCGAGGTTCTGCGTGCCGCCCACGTTGCCGACCATTGCCGCACCCAGCGCCTTGGAGCCGGCCACCGTTTGCGAAGCGGCGAGCTGGGTAAGCATCGGCGTCACCGCAGCGGCTAGGGCGGGATCGGCGGGAACCGGCGTCGTCGGAGCCGGAGCAGGCGCGGACGCCACTGGGGGCGGCGCGCTGGCGATTGGCGTCGCGCTGGCCGCCGCGCCAGCCGCTCCCGGCATTCCCGCCTGGTAGCCAGCAGTAGCGACCGGCTCGTCTTGTTTCTTGCAAGCGATCGCGGCGAGCGTCAAAAAGGGCAGGGTCAGGCGAAGGGTTCTGTAGTTCATCGAATGAAGCTCCTGGGACTGAAATAGAAGTCTTGACCGCGCACGCTACTCCGCTCTCCTGACCTGCTCAATACCGCGCTACCCTGGTCGGCATGCGCTTCGCCCTGATTTCCGACGAGCATTTCGGCCCAACTGCCTACTTTCAAGGCAAGTTGCGCAAGCTCACCGCGCAAGCGGGACAATTGAGTGAAGCCTTCGTAAGACGCATGAACGACGAGGTCCGGCCCGAGCTCGTCGTCAACCTGGGCGATGTAATCGAGGACGAATCGCGCGCCGCAGATCTCGAGCAGTACGGGCAGTTCGTCGCGATCTTGTCCAAGCTGCACAGCCCGGTCCTGCACGTTGCCGGCAATCACGACCAGGTGAACCTGAGCGACGACGATCTGCGCGCCCTGTGGGGTCACCAGGGTGAACTCCATTACAGCCGCGACGTGGCGGGTGTGCACTTCAGCGTGCTGCGCACGCTCGAGGTCAAGGACGTCGCGATCCATTTGCCCGAAGAACAAATCGCCTGGCTGCGCGCCGACCTCGCTCGTACGTCGCTGCCCTCCGTCGTGCTCATGCATCACCCCGCCAGTGAAATGCGGCTCGACGGCAACCGCTGGTTCGAGAAACGCCCGCACGTGTGCCGAGTCGCCGAACGACGCGCCTTCCAACGCGTCGTGAGCGAAGCGCCGCGCGTGGTGGCAGTGTTCAACGGTCACGTGCACTGGAATCACGTCGACGTGATCTCCGGTGTTCCTTACATCACGCTACAAAGCTTGGTCGAGAACCTCGACGATGACGCACCGGGCCGCGCTGCAGCGGCCTACGCCGTCGTGGATCTCGACGACCGGCGCCTGGTCGTGCGCGTCGGAGGGGTGGAGCCGGTGCGCTATCAGGTCGAGCTGAGAGGCCGCGACTGAGCTTCGACCGGCTGGGGTTCGGCCATTTTCTGGTGCCAGACGAACGCGATGCCCAGCGCGGTGAGCAGCGAGATCCACTGTGACGTGGACAGCGACACCAGGTTGCTCGCCGCGTGCGGCGACGGGCGAAGCAGCAAGTAAGCCGCCGCAGGCGGCAGCACGCCGAACGCGATCGCCAAACGACGGAGCCACGGTCGGGCAATCGCGCGCGCCGGCCCGTATGCGAATGCAGCAGCGAAGGCCAGCAGCAACGCTGGTACGAACACTTGCTCGGGAAGCGCTGGCCCGAAGCTGCCACGCTCGCTGTCGTCACGGACCAGCTCCAGCAGAAAGCGCAGGTAGCCGTAGCCGAAAGTAAACGCGAAGAATGATTCTCCATTGAAGCGCCTCGATTTTCCGAGCCGCCAAAGCAAGAACAAGAGCAACGCGCCAACCAAGGACTCGTACAGCTCCGTCGGGTGCACGGGCAGCGACGCCTGCGAGCTCACCGACAAGCCGCGTTGATCGACGTGTTGTAACCAAGCTGGTGAGCCTGCGCCTTCGAGCACGTCACTCGGCCAACGCGGAAACGTCCCGAGCCGCTTCAACCAGCCAGGGGCGGCCGCCGACAGCGGCTTGCCGAAATCACAGCCGAACAAGTAGCAGCCAATGCGCGTCAGCAACAGCCCACTCGCCAGGCTGGGCACAGCCGCGTCGGCCCATGGCAGGAGTGCAACGGCGCGCTGACGTACGTACCACCAGGAGCCGAGGAACCCACCCAAAAAGCCGCCATAGGCAACCAAGCCGCCACGGCGGAGCGCTAGCACATCCCACAGGTCGCGGAACTCATGCCAATTCGTGATCACGTACAATAGACGCGCGCCGATCAGCGCTGCGATCGCGGTAACGAAGTAACAATTCGCGAGCACCTCTCGTGGCAAGCCGGCTCGCGCCCCGAGCCGCAGCGTGAGGAACCAACCGACCACGAGCGACGCGCACAGCATGGCCCCGTAGCTGTAAATAGGTAGTGATTCGAGCGCGAAGCGCTGGCCGCGGAACAAAAAGCCACCGACCAGTCCGCTGACCAGCGACAGAACGCCAATCACCAGTAAATCCAAGGCGCCCTTGCGCTGCGCGATGACCGAAAGCAAAAGTCCAAGGGCGGCCAGCAGCAGCAGCGTCGGGCCGAGAGGCAACGACCACGGGGGGAGCGGGATTTTGAACAGGACCGGATGCATGAAGTTCGGCGGGCCGGAGCCTAACGGCAGATGGGCGTGGTAGCATGCCGCGCTGTGCTACTTCGGGTCTTGTTTTCGTCACTGGTCGTAGCGTGGGGAGCGGCGGGTTGCGTCCCGGATCAACGCCCCGAGCCTTCCGGCACTTCCGCGAACTCGAACAGCGTCAGCGACACGCGGTCTCACCCGCCCGAGCTGCGCCGCTCGGCCAACAGCGGGGTCGTTGGCGCGCTGCCTGGGCCGCTGATCGAGCGGCCCTTCCTCGATACTTTCGAGCGCGGCGAGCCAGGTCCGGACTGGAACGTGACTGGGCCTGGCTGGGCCCTCAAAGAAGGCCGCCTGTGCGTGAGTGGTGCCCACAACCACCCCGCTTGGCTGCGGAGACGCCTCCCAGCCAACGCCCGCATCGAGTTCGAAGCGACCAGCGCCTCGGCCGAAGGCGACCTCAAGGCCGAGGCATGGGGGGACGGGCTGAGCGCCGCCACCGGAAATTCCTACGTCAATGCCACAAGTTACCTGGTCATCTTCGGCGGTTGGAAAAATTCGCTGCATGTTCTGGCCCGACTCGATGAGCACGGCGCTGACCGCAAGGCCTTGCACGTCGAGCCAGGGGAAACCGATCCGCGCGCGCAGCCCGTGCTGCCGGATCGCGCTTACCACTTCAAAATAGAACGAAGTGACGGCAAAACCGTCCGTTACTCCGTGGACGACGTCGAGATCCTGAGCTTCAAAGACCCAACCCCGCTACAGGGTGAAGGGCATGAGCACTTCGCTTTCAACGACTGGGAAGTCCCGGCCTGCTTCGACAATCTCACCATCACCCCGTTGAAGAGCTGATCGAGTGGAGAACGCTGAGCTCGAAGTTGCGCTGGAGGAACTCGAGAGTCGCCTCGAGCGCCTACGCGCGCTGTACGAGCAATATTTCATGGGTATCGAGCGCATCGAACCCGCGATCCCTCGAAAAGACATCGATCGTCGCATCTATGTGCTGCGGCGCGAGAAGATCCGCAACACCGCCAAGCGCTTCAAGCTGCAAACGATTATCTCGCGCTACAACACGTTCCAGCAATATTGGCAGCGCATCTGCCGTGAGATCGAGAACGGCACCTACAAGCGCCATGTGATCCGCGCCGAGCGCATCGCGCCCGGCCAGATCCTGACCATCGCCGCGCGCAAGCGCTTGGGCCGCGCCGCGCTCGAGGCGATGCAGCCCGAAGAGCAGCCGTCCCGCGAAGACCACCCGCCAACGCACGAAGACCGCGCTCCGAGCGCGCCCCCCGGCGAGATCCCCGCCGCCACTCCCATCACCGCCGCAGCCTTGCCTCCCGCGGCACGCCTGGCCCCGCCCCCGAAACCGGGCGCGCCCCCAAAGCCCACTTCTGCAACAAGCCCCACTCCCCCCGGAAACCCCACTCCTCCCGCGAAGCCCGCTCCTCCCGCGAAGCCCGCTCCTCCCGCAAAGCCCGCTCCTCCCGCAAAGCCCGCTCCTCCCGCAAAGCCCGCTCCTCCCGTCGTGCCCCCCGCCGTAGACGCGCCGGTGGCTGCTCGTGCCCCAGCCCGAGCCAACTTCGAGAGCCTCGATCTCGATATGGACTTCCTGGGCGATTGGGATCCCAGTAGCGCCCCACCGAAGGGCCCCGCGGGCAAGCGCGTTCCGGCGATCCCCGCGCGCCCATTCGGCAAGCCGCTGTCGCGACCGATGGGCACGCCCCCGACGCCCGAGGTCGCCCCAGCCAACCCCGCCAAACTCCCGGCCGTGAGTCCCACCCGACCCGGCCTCGGACCGAGCGCCAAGTCGGCGCCGAACGCCAAGTCGGCGCCGAACGCCGCACCTCCGCCGCAGCCCGCCGCACCTTCGGCGCAGCCCGCCGCGCCAAAGCCCGTTTCCGTCGGCCAAAGCTCGACGACGGCACGCGCACCCTCGGCGCCGCCGAAGCCGGTCACGATCCCTCCGCGTCCCGCCGCTCCGGCAGTGCCGAGTAGGCCCCTCGCGGCGCGGCCTGCGCCACCGCCCGCCGCTGCCAGGCCGCTTGCGCCGATCATTCCAGGAGTCACTGGGGCCAACAACCGCACCGAACCAAGGCCCGGAGCGGTGAAGCCCGTGCCGCCCGTAAGCGGAGCGGCGGTCACGGACGACCGCGTGCGCGAACTCCACGCACGCCTGGTCGAAGCCAAACGCCAGACTCAAGACGGCGCCGTGGTCACCCTGGAGGGCTTGGCCAAGTCGATGAAAGCCACCGAGGCCAAGCTGCGCGAGCAACACAAGAACCGAAAGATCGACTTCGACGTCGTGATCAAAGACGGCAAAGCCGTACTCAAGCCGATCGTCCGCTGAGCGTCTCTCTCAGGCGGATGTAGCCAGGTTCGGTCCTGCTACCCGCAGGCCGATTGTGTGAGCAGCGCCCACATCAGGCTGTCAGTTCGCGGGACTGCTGCGGTCGCTCTGCCGTTGCACGGAAGAGCGCGGGCCCTCGATGTACACTTCGCTTTCGCAGAAGACGATCGTGCACGCGCTGTTGCCGGCTTCGCGCATTCGGGCGCAAAGCTCCGACAGCTCCGTGTCAGAATCCACCACGTCGCCCTCGACGGGCTGGCGGGTGGACTGATCGTATCGACAGTTATCAATTGCAACCCAACGGCCTTTGAATTCGTTCGAGCGACAGAACTCGGGCCAGGTCATCCGTGTCGACATACTTGGGGGTCTAACTTTCACTGAGTACTTCCCTCGCGGGAGAACTCCCCTCTGCTTCGAACTCGTCACTTGGCACAGGGCCAAACGTCACCGGGACGCCTCAACATCTAAATACGTCTTGAACCGGTCGTCAAGCTGACGGCAAAACCTCCCTTGCAGTACGGGCGCATCTAGATAAGCCACTGTAATCGTTCGCTAATTATTTGCAGCTCGATCCAGTAAGGGCGGAAGCAAGCTTTGGACTCGTTGCCCCTAAACTTTGGGCCGCAGCAATGATGGCCTTGGCCGCTCCGCAATTGCCGTTGAGCGCGGCGGACTTCGCCGCCGAGGGCGCGTTGTTTCGAACGGCCTGCGAGCACTGAGCCTTCTTGGCCGCGTCGTCGCAGCGCGAGAAGTTGGCGGCGGCACCGGAAGCGTTGCCCGAATTGGCAGCGGCGATGCAAGCGTCACAGGCCTTCGCGCCCGTCGCTGGAGGCGGGGGGGTGGCGGGCTTCGTTCCACCTCCCGCGTTGCTCGTAGTAGTGGGCGTCTTCACGGTCTCGATCGGTGGGAGCGTACCAATCGGCGTGCCTGACGCGACGGTCACGGGAGGCGTGGGCGACGCCGTGTTGAGGGGCTCGATATTGGCCACCGTGCCCGTTCCGATGGCGATTCCTGCGCCGGCGGTGCCCTCACTAATCGGGATAATCGGCGTGTCGTCTTTCTTGCCACCCAATGAACGCGCAGCGAGCACCGCGATCGAAACCAGCAAGATGGCACCTACCGCACCCAGGCCGATCACCAGGCCTTTGCCGCCACCGCTCTTGTGACGACCGCTGGTCATGGGGGACGGTGGCAAACCGATTACGGGCGGCGCGCCGCCCATAATCGGGGGATTCATCATGATCGGCGAGACGGGTGGCGCAAAGTCCGGCACTTGCGCCATCGCTGCAGTGCCGGTAGCGCCACCGACGTCCGGATGCGACTCGACGGTCATGCGCCCGCCGTCGGATAGCTCCGCGAAATACTCTCGTGCGGTCGGTTGGCGATCCTCTTTGTGCTTCGACAAGGCGCGCAGAATCGCTTTCCGCATGCCGTCGGGGATGTTCTTGGAGGGAGCCGAAACCTCGAACGGAATGGGCTGCACGCTCATGTGCTGCGTGGCCCATTGCCAGGGGGTGTCTGCGTCGAATGGCAAACGACCCGCGAGCATTTCGTAGGTCATGACACCCAGCGAGTAGATGTCGCTGCGTGCATCCAACGCCTTGCCCGTGAACTGCTCGGGGCTCATGTACGGCGGGGTGCCGAGCACCATGCCCTGCTGCGTGAGCTTCTGCTCTTTCTGCGCGTCGGCGGATTCGGTGCGGGCCGCGATCCCGAAATCGAGCAATTTTACGAAATCAGTCTCGCCGGCGCGATCGGTCAAGATCACGTTATCGGGCTTCAAGTCGCGGTGAATGATGCCCTGCATGTGGGCTTCATCCAGCGCCCCGCACACCTGACGCATGATCTTGATCGTGCGCTCCACGGACAGCGGACCGTGCGTGAGCACGTCCGCCAGCGGCTTGCCGGCCACGAACTCCATGGCGATGTACAGCGTGCCGTCGGAGGTCGTACCAAAATCGTAAAATTTGATCGTGTTCGGGTGCTCGAGCTGCGCAACCGTTCCGCACTCGCGATGAAAGCGCGCGATGACCGAAGGGTCCTTCGACAAGTGCGCATGCAAGGTCTTGATCGCGACCTTGCGCACGGTCGAGCCCATCTGCTGCTCCCCGACGTACACGATGCCCATGCCGCCCTCGCCCAGCACGCCGGTAACGCGGTAGCGGCCGCCGATCAATTGACCGATCAGCGGATCGGCCCCGGCCTCCCCGAGCGTCGGCATCAGCGCTCCGCAGTTGGCGCAGAAGCGAGCGCCGTCGATGTTCTGATGCTGACAAGCTTCACATTTCATCGGAACGACAGGGCTATCCGATGTGGGGCGAGAACGCCAGGCCACACGCAGAAACTAGGCGCGTGCGCTCAGGCCCGGTCCCCAATCGAGGTCCCCGGAAGCGTGCCGCCGCCCGGCGACGGATCTCCCTGCGCTGGCCTTTTTGCTGCCTCGGAGCAGCTCGCGTGCACCAGTGCGGAGTGACAGTAGGACACCGTGGGCCAGGGGAGATCGTCAGATCGGACGCGGCGCGCGCGCGGGGAGGCGATTGGGAGGGCACACGCTAGGGGGGGGCGACGGACGCGGACGATGAGGGCGCAGGCGGTTGCGCCCGCACCGAAGCGGACGCTGAGGGCACGTTCGGCTCTCGGTCCGGCGGCCAGGGCAATTCCTGGATTTTTTCGGTCGCGCGATCGACCAACACCAAACGAGTGGCGCGCGGGCTGGCGGGCAACGACACCCGAATGCGGGCGATTGCGTGCGGAACCAGGCTGGGCGCGTCATGCAGCGGCCGGCGCGTGACGCCTGGCTTTTCCTCGGCTGCGATCAGCGGAAAGTCGAAGCGTACGCGATCGATCAGCTCACGGCCGATCCACAGCTCGAGCGCAAAGCGCCCCATGCGCCGCGGTGTCGAGATCGGCTTGGGCCAAGTCTGTTTCTCGACGTGCTCTACGCTCGGCGCGCCGTTCTGAAAGAGCAGCTGATATTGCCACTGCTCGGCCATCGAGAGCGGGGCCGGGTCCGGCGCGGACCCCGACAGCTGCGGCGGCGCGACTGGAGGGGGAGGCGGGGGCAGAGGCTGACGCGCGCCGCCATCGGCATCCAGAGGCAAGTCCGACCCTTCCCCCTTGCCCTCGGCGATATGGTGCGGGACCACGAATGCCGGATGCCCGGGTTCGACGGTCGCGTAGTGCCCCTCCGCACAGGCGGCGAGAACGCAGAGGACAGTGCTGACGCGCGCGAGATTCACGGCCCCGCTATAGCATCGCTCACGAGCGAGGCCGCTCAGACGACCGGTACGGCCAGGGCCCGCGCTTCCTCGAAGAGCGATGGGTCACCCCCAAAAGCAGCCCAAGTGTCGAGCAAAAAGGCCGGCGTCGGCGACTCGATGCGAAGCTTGGCGGAGAGCGGCAGCTCCACCCACGCCGCGTGCAGCGCGATGCGATCCAAAGCCGTCACGCCGCCGCTTCCGGACGTGAAGCGCGACGCGCCGCCATAGGCGCGGTCGCCCAGGAGGGGTAAGCCGTGCGCAGCGCAGTGGACGCGCAGTTGATGCGTACGACCGGTGAGCGGGGCGAGGGCCAGCAAGTGCAGCGCGCTCGGGGTGGCGCGCGCGAGCGCGGCACTTCGAACCAGCGCGTAGTCTGTACGGGCGGCTTCCGGATTGCGACCGGTAATCGAGCGTAGGTTGCCGGCGCCTCGGCCAATGCTCTCTGACCAGGCGCCAGCGTGTGCGGCTGGCGTGCCCGCCGCCAGCCCCAAGTAACGGCGCTTGAAGCTGCCCTGCTCTCGCCAGGCTTGCACGAGCCGGCGCGCGTCCGGACTGAGACCGAGCGTGACGATGCCGCTGACGCCCGTGTCCAGCCTGGACAGTGCATGCAGACGCGAAACGGGCTCACGGAGCTGCGTCGCCAAGCGCGACAATAACGTGTCCGTCGTGCGCGCGTCCGGTTCGGTCTGCAGACCCGCGGGTTTGTCCACGAACAACAGCCCGCGGTACTCCCCGAGTATCCGCAGCTCTGCCGCCGCGACGGGCGCGCGCGCGCCCGTCAACGGAGCTCTGACGCCGGTGCCGCGCCAGTCGTGCGCCGTACGAGTTCGATCAACACCGGATCAGTTGCCATTTGCTCGCGCAGCGATTGCTTCACGAACTCCAGCTGATCTGGGTTGAGCTTTCCCACGAGGTGGCTGGTGGCCTCGCTGACGCGGCCGTCCAAGTACTGGTCCAGCGACAGCTCGCCGCGCTGCAAGCTGGACAGTGCGGCGCTCACCTTGCCGCCCGCCGCCGCCGGCGTACTGGCGTCCAGCTTGAATGGTTCTGACGCCTGCGCGGCTTCCTTGCCTATTGCGCCGCCGATGCCGCCGATGCCTGCGCCCGGAGGCTTGCCAATGCCGTCGATACTCATGGCTAAATCCTCAACTAGTTCCTAGCCGCGACAATCGTCCGTGAAGCTTAGCATGGCCCACCCGGGCCCGGGGGAGCCCCGCCGAGCCGACGCACGCGAACGCTCAGCGTATGTTGCCAATGGCGTTCTTCATCGTGTCGTGACGCGCTTTGAGCACGTTCGAAACCGCGGAATAGCCGCGACTTTCAGCGCTGATCTGCTCCTGGAGCTTCAGGTAATACAGGTTCTGGTCGGCGTCTTGGGACATCACTTGTTGGATGCTCGGATCGCCGGCGCCCGCGCCGGTGCTGACCCCGCCGAGGGCGGACGTCGCGGTGCCGGTCGGGCCCTCGGCTCGGCTCGACGCGGAGTTGAGCGTGGACGGGCTGGTGTATGCGGCCGGCCCGACGCTGGAACCGCCGGGCCGCATCGCAGCGGCTAGGATGCTGCCGCCTGGCAGGTGAGTGACGGCGGCCTCCGCCCCGCTGACGATGGCAGCGGAGCCGGCGTTCATCACTTGTTGAAAAGGGCGGGCGGGTTCGGGGGTGACACGCGGCGCAGTCGCCGTGG
>Ga0302321_100002120_pt1 | contig 16999 bp, 13 predicted proteins | sample Fen_T0_1_FD_202505 | JGI IMG/M metagenome (GOLD analysis project Ga0302321, IMG submission 202505) | Peat permafrost microbial communities from Stordalen Mire near Abisko, Sweden - Fen_T0_1 | ecosystem: Environmental > Terrestrial > Soil > Wetlands > Permafrost | place: Sweden: Abisko...
TGCGCGGGATTGGTGAGCGGGCCCAGTAGGTTGAAGACGGTCCGCAGGCGCAATTCGCGACGGGCTGGCTGAACGTATTTCATCGCCGAATGCATCGCCGGTGCGAACAGAAATGCAATGCCGGTTTCGCGCAGGCAGGCTGCGAGCTTCGATGCCGGCAAGTTGATGTTCACGCCGAGAGCTTCCATTACATCTGCGGAGCCGCACTTCGAACTAATGCTGCGGTTGCCGTGCTTGGCGACGCGGACGCCCGCGCCGGCGGTCACGAAGGCGACGGCCGTCGAGATGTTGAAGGTTCCCGACGTGTCTCCGCCAGTGCCACACGTATCGACAAGGGCGTCGCGTCCGGTGCCGCTGACGTCAACGGCGTCGCCTTCTTCGGTGACCAGAGGCGTGGCAGCGGCGCGAATGGCTTGCGCGAACCCGACGATCTCCTCAACCGTCTCGCCCTTCATGTGAAGTGCAACCAGCAGCGCTCCGATCTGGACGTCGGTGGTCTCACCGCGCAGAACCTCAGCCATCACGTCGCGGGCTTCGTCGCGGGTAAGCGAGGAGCCGTGGTTCGCGATCTTGTGGAGAGCGTCGAGGATCATGGAGAAGCAATTAGCGACTAACAATAAGCGATTAGCAATTAGGTTAGCATTCGCTTGCTGAATCCTGTAACCGCGATGGCTACGCCGGACGTTGCTGCCCCTGTCGCCGTTCCTGAGATCACGTAGACGAGAGGTGCCAGCGCAGTTGTCACGAAATGGTTGCCAACGCTACCGGCCGCGGCAATAGTAACTTTGATTCTGAGGGAAATGACCGAGCATCCGGTCGCCGTCAGCGTAACCGTGTAGGCGCCATTCGAGAGGCCATAAAAGCTGTAGTTTCCAGATCCGTCCGTGGTGGTGCTCAGAGTGGCCGCTCCGCTGAGAGCGAGCGTCGAACTTCCTGCGCACGGGCCTGTAACGATGCCGCTCAGCGTATACGTCGGTGGCGGATTGATGCAGGCGAACTGTAGCCAGCTTGCGCGCCGTCCGTGGTTTTCGCCGTCCAGTCCGGCGAGGTCAACTGATTCTGGCCGTCAAACACGAGGGTCTGCGTGGCCAAATTTTTAGGCGTCCAAGTGTATGTCGGATCGGATTGCTTCAGCATGACATTGCCCGAAAATCGCGCCGAAAGGTCGTATGGTGCCTTGTTCGGAACGCCCATGTAATTGGCGAGTTGCGTCAATTGGTATCCCCACGCACCGTAAGGCTGCTTGCACAGCACGTTGTCGTTGATCCAAATGTTGGAAGTTAGCCCATTGACTGGAGGTGTGGTGAAATTACCTACATCAAAATAGACATCGGCCCAACAAGGTGTAGAACCAAAAGGTATAAGTGTATTGTGCTGAAAGATAACATCGTGCACCTGTCCGCCGATGTTTCCATGATTGCGGTCAATGCTGGGATGGAATTGGATGCCGATGTTACGGTTCCCTCCTAGCGCGTTTGGGTCGAAGTAGGTCACGAGGTTATTAGAGATATTCCAGCGCGCCTGTGACCCTGGATTTGTGCAATTCGGGTAGGGTCCACCAGGACCGCAGGTATCGTCAAGAGCCAGCGTGTTCACAAACGCCACCACGTTCTTAAATACATTGTTGGTGATGCTGATGTCGTTCACTACGGCGAAGTTCCCACTCTGTCCGGTGCGAACGGTTAACCCGACAGCGTTGCCTAGCTGCCCTCCCGCCCATACGTTTTCAATCGTATTGCTGTCGAAAATAACGCGAGCACATGCTTTGCACTCAAAGGCGTTTTTGACGACCAGTTTGTGGAAAGTCATACTGAGCGGAACCCACGACAAGGGCTTGAATAAGTAGTTGTTTCGTATCTCGATATCGCTGGGCAGGTGTCCGCCGTATCCTCCACCTCCGCCTCCGAAGATGATGTTTTCCGACGATGCGGCAATGAAGTTGTTAACGATCTTTATTGGGCCTGGGGAAATGTTGGCACCCACTCCCCATGAGTCAGCCGCTAGATAGTGAACGTCATCGACATACGAATCGACGATGGCCATGTTCGATCCGTTCATCAAAAAACCACCCTGAATGTCCTGCGTTGCGGTGCCGTGCATGTAGCAGCGGTCAACAAAGATCGAATCCGGCAGAGGATTGGGCGGGTAGTTGATCCCAATAAAGTTAGCCATCGTGCAGTTCCGCGTTGTCGGACAACCAGGTGGATAGTCGGAGTTTGCCGTCATTTCGACCCCGACAAATCGGAAGTGGTTCGCACCCGGCATCATCAAGAAGTCCGGCGCGTTTCCGGGCGAGACGACCTTTGGCATGTTCACGGAGTCGGCAATCCCAACACGAGTGCCGGGAGCGGGCAGACTGCTGTAGTTAGAGCTGGTGATGTAAATCCAATTGTTGCTAGGGTTGGATTTCTTCGGAAGCTGGAAGTTTCCGGTATAAGTCACTCCCGCGTCGAGCACGATCACATCGCCGGGCACCGACGACAGAAGCGCGCTGGAGAACTGCCTCGCGTTGTGCGCCGCCCAAGTCGTGCCTCCGGTCGGCAGACTGTACGTGGTGTCGATATAAACGCGCGGCAGCTCCGCAACCGGTTTTTGCGCCAGCGCGGCCACACCGAGCGCGAGGATGACCAACAACGATTTACAGAACCGCTTCATGAGTACACTTCCAATTCTCCGGTAGACGCGCATCGCTGGCGACCAAGTAAACATTGGTACGGGGAGGTCATCATGGGGACCAATGGCACAATCTGTTACTTGATCGCCCCCTCTTTGCCCGCCAACCTGCGCTTAATCCCGATCTGCCCGTTGTGGTAGCCCTCGTGGTAACAGAGCCGCGCGATGGCTTCGCCTACTGAGCCGGTCAATGGAGGCCGCTTGAACTTCTCGGGCACGTCGGCGGCCAGAGTATCGTCGCTATGCCCCTGCAAAGCAGGGATGAGCCTTTTGTGGGATTCCTCTAACGCCGACGCCAACCTCGCCAGGTGCATGCCTGCCTCGCCCGATTTCATCGCCGCTGACCCGCGCTGGAAGACCGCAGCCTCTTCTTACTGAACAAAAGTGCACCGGCTCCCGCAAGTAGAAGCATTATGCCGCGAGCAGAAATAATGGCCGAGCACCCAATTGATGCAGTTGCCGGATGGCTCTGGGATCAGAACGCTGTCTTCATGGGTCAGCTCTTTCAGGTTGCGTTTGATGGCGAAGTAGCTGAATTCATAAATACTTGCAAGATCGTGGCCAGTCATTGGGAAGGGTCCTGACCAAAATTATACTCGCCCGGCGTATACGCCTGCCGGAGGGGTTCCATTGACTGCCGAAAAAGCGCCGCAGAGTGCTAAATCTCGCCGTTTCTTGACGTCACGTTGGTGGTTCGGAGGCTGGTAACATAGAGTATCTGTGGGATCGTGTGGGTTCCTAACTGTGTCTATTACATAAGGATTTCATGACTCAAACCGACGCCAAGACTTTGCTTTTGCTGAAGCCGCGCGGCTTTTGTGCCGGGGTGGTTCGCGCCATCGATATCGTTCGCATTGCCCTGGAAACCTTCGGCGCACCGATTTACGTGCGCAAGGAGATTGTTCACAATCGCTACGTCGTGGACGAATTGACGGCCAAGGGCGCCATCTTCGTTGACAGCGTTCAGGAAGTCCCTGCCGGTGAGCGGGTGATCTACAGTGCGCACGGAGTCGCTCCGGAAGTGCGGGAAGCCAGCAAACTGCGCGAGCTGAGAGTTATCGATGCGACCTGCCCGCTGGTTACGAAGGTACACGTTGAGGCGGTTAAGTTCGCGCGCGAGGGATACTCGCTCGTCCTCATTGGCCACCACGACCACGATGAAGTCATCGGAACGCTGGGCGAAGCTCCGGCGGTAACCCAGGTGGTGGACGAGCCTGAGGACATCGAGAACTTGCACGTAGCTGATCCGAATCGCGTGGCCTACCTCACGCAGACCACGTTGAGTCTCGACGAGACCACTCATGTTATCGAAGCCCTGCGCAAGAAGTTTCCCAACATTCAGGGTCCGCACGCGCAAGACATTTGCTATGCGACGGAGAACCGCCAGACTGCGGTGAAAGACGTTGCCAACGAATGCGATCTGCTGCTGGTGGTGGGCTCGGATAATAGTTCCAATTCGAATCGTTTGGTGGAAGTTGCCCGCAACATGGGCAGGGAATCGCACCTGATCGAGAACTACCGCTCCATCCAGCCGAAATGGCTGGAGGGCGTTAAGACCGTTGCTCTTACTGCGGGCGCTTCAGCGCCAGAGATTCTAGTGCAGGAGGCCGTGGCGTTCTTACGGGATCAGGGCTTTACCAACCTGCAAGAAATTGAAGTGATGCCGGAGAATGTGCGCTTCGGCTTGCCTCCGGAAATCGTGGAAGCAATCGGGGCCGCGCCGGCCCTGGCTGAGTAAGAAAGCGGAGTAAGAAACAAGAATGGAAGAAGCGTTACCCCCCAATCCCGGTGAAATGCGGTTCGGGAAGTTAGACGATGTAAAAGCCCGAGTTGCAGCCGCGATCGACGCCTCTCGCAAGTACCTGTTCTCCCTCCAACACCAGGAGGAAGGGTATTGGTGCGGAGAACTGGGCGCCGATACCACACTGGAATCCGACTACATTCTGCTGCATCGCCTGCTGGGCACGGAAGACCCCAAGCGCACGGAGAAGTGTGCCAACGAAATCCTGTCGCACCAGAACGCCGATGGAGGCTGGCCCATCTTCAATGGCGGGCCTTCGAACATCAGCGCATCAGTAAAGGCGTATTTCGCGCTCAAGATGGCGGGGTACAGCCCTGATCATCCGGCGTTAGCAAAGGCTCGTGAGCGCATCCTTGCAATGGGCGGTGTAACCGAGGTCAACACCTTCACCAAGATTTACTTGTGCTTCCTCGGTCAGTACGACTATGACGCGGTCCCGGCGATTCCGCCGGAGATTGTGCTATTCCCCAACTGGTTCTGGTTCAACATCTACGAAATATCGTCGTGGTCGCGCGCCATCCTGGTGCCTTTGTCGATTGCCTACGCGAAGAAGCCGTTCAAGAAGATTCCTGACGAGCAGGGAATCGAAGAATTGTTCGTCGGTGGCCGCAGCAAGACCAACCTTCGCCTGAAGTGGGCGAAGAAGCTGGTGAGCTGGCGCAACTTCTTCTTGCTTCTCGACCGTCTGACCCACTTCCTCGAGAAAGTACATATCCGGCCACTACGCTCGATCGCCATTCAGAAAGCTGAGCGATGGATGCTCGAACGCATGGAAATGAGCGATGGTCTGGGCGCGATTTATCCCAGCATTATGAATTCGATCATTGCGATGCGCTGCCTGGGGTATTCGCTCGACGATCCTCAGGTCATACGAGCGCTGGACGAATTCGAGAAACTCGGCATTGAAGAAGAAACGACCTTTCGCATGCAGCCATGCATGTCTCCGGTGTGGGACACGGCTTATGCGATCTTTGCTCTTGCCGAGAGCGGTATCTCCGCCACGGATCCTCGGTTGGTGCAGCCCTCGGAGTGGATGCTCAAGAAGCAGGTCACCCGCAAGGGCGATTGGTGCGTGAAGAATCGCAAGGCGGCTCCGGCGGGCTGGTACTTCGAGTTTAACAATGAGTTTTACCCGGATGTCGATGATTCTGCGATGGTTCTGCTTGCCCTCAGCAAAGTCAAAACTGGCAACGAAAGCTATCACGACAAGTCCGTGCGACGCGCCATTGATTGGATCCTGTCGATGCAGTGCAAGAACGGTGGCTGGGCCTCCTTCGACAAAGATAACGACCGCATGGTGTTCCAGCAGATCCCATTTGCCGACCATAACGCCATGCTCGATCCGGCAACGGTCGATATCACTGGACGAGTGCTGGAGTGTCTTGCGACCTACGGTTACTCCATGAAAGACCGCGAAGTTCGGCGGGCGGTCGAGTTCCTGAAGCGTGAGCAGGAGCAGGATGGTTCTTGGTTTGGCCGCTGGGGCGTGAACTACATCTACGGCACCATGCTGGTCCTGCGCGGATTGGAATCGATTGGCATGGACCACCATGAGCCTTGCGTGCAGAATGCTGCAGAGTGGCTGCGCATGATGCAGAACCCCGACGGAGGATGGGGCGAAACCTGTGGCTCTTACGACGACCCGAACACTAAGGGCGTGGGGCCGAGTACCGCTTCGCAGACCGCTTGGGCTGTGATGGGCTTGTTGGCGGCGAACGATCTGCGTAGCGATTCGGTGGAGCGCGGTATTGCCTACCTGTTGAAAGCGCAGCGGCGTGACGGTTCGTGGGACGAAGAGTGGTACACCGGTACGGGCTTCCCGCGCGTCTTCTATCTCATGTACTACATGTACCGTCAGTATTTCCCGCTGATTGCGTTGACAGCATATAGCAAGGCCACGACAGCATCGCATGAAGAACATTTGAGGGCTGCGCGAGTCGAACGGCGGAGTAGCTAAAAGGCAGAACGCTTCCGATGGAAGTCCGAGCACCTTTGCTGAGTGCGCGAAAGCCGTTTTTATTTGAATGAAGATATTCGTCACAGGCGCAACCGGCTTCCTCGGAAGCCACGTAGCGCGGCACCTGCTTGCCGCCGGCGCGGATTTGCGCCTGCTGACGCGCCCGACCAGTCGAACTGACAACATCGCCGACTTGCCTGCGGAGCGAGTGGTCGGCGACTTGCGCGATATCGAATCGCTGAAGCGCGGAATGGCAGGCTGCGAAGTTGTGTTTCATGTTGCCGCCGACTACCGCCTCTGGGCGGTGAATGGGCAGGAACTTTATCAATCCAACGTTGACGGCACGCGCAACATTTTGCAGGCGGCGAGAGAGTCGGGCGTGCGGCGGGTTGTTTATACCAGCAGCGTCGCTACCATGGGGTTCGGCAACAACGGCCACACGACTGATGAAAGTTCTCCGGTCAACTTGGCGAACATGATCGGCGATTACAAGCGAAGCAAGTTTATGGCCGAGCAGGTGGTGCTGGAAGCAGCGCGCGCGGGACAGGATGTGGTGCTGGTGAATCCCACGACTCCGATTGGTGAGCGCGACATCAAGCCTACGCCCACAGGACAAATCGTGGTGGACTTCCTAAAGCGCAAGTTTCCCGCCTACGTGGAGACAGGTCTGAACCTCGTAGATGTCAGCGATTGCGCGCAGGGACATCTGCTCGCGATGGAGAAAGCGGCACCGGGCGAGCGCTATATTCTGGGTGGCGAGAACCTGACGCTGAAGCAGATTCTCGACAAACTGGCCGCGATTACGGGCCTGCCGTCGCCGAGTATCAAGTTGCCTTACGCCGTGGCGTATGCGACCGGCGTGGTGGACACCCTGGTCACGGGCAAGATTCGTAAGCGCGAGCCGCGTGTCACACTGGACTCAGTCCGCATGGGACGCAAGAAGATGTTTGTGACGAGCGCTAAGGCCGAGCGGGCATTGGGATGGAATCCCGGGCCGGTGGATGGAGCGTTGCAGCGAGCGGTTGAGTGGTTTCGAGCGAATGGCTATGCCCCATAGGCCGATTGCAGTCGTCGTGGCGATGAAACGGGAAGTGGCGACATTGCTGATCGGTATTCGCGGGCGGCAGCTCAACGGAGTGGAGTTTTACGAATTGCCGAATGCTGTGATTGCGATTGGCGGAATCGGTCGTGTCGCCGCCGGTAGGGCAGCGGAGGGTGTTGTAGAGCAATACTCCCCGAGCGTTCTGGTGTCGGCCGGGATTGCCGGGGCACTCACGCAGGACTTGAAAGTTGGGAACGTCCTTCGCGCGCGCGAAGTAGTTGATGCCGATTCGGGTGTGCGATTTGCAACGCAGACCGGGGAAGCGACAGTTGTTACGGTGTCCTCAGTGAGTGGATCCGCAGAGAAGCAAGCATTGGCAACGCGATGGGGCGCAGCCGTTGTGGACATGGAGGCCTCTGCAGTTGCTGCGGTGGCGCAACGGTATGGAGCGCAGTTCGCAGCCCTGAAGTCGATTTCGGATGAAGTAGATTTTGAAATGCCCCCAACGGGCAACTTTGTTAACGCTACGGGCAAATTCGATACGCTGAGCTTTGTGATGTTTCTGGCGATTCGACCGCAGTGGTGGGGGGCGGTGAAGCACCTGAATGCCAATAGCCGCATCGCGGCAATGAACCTGAGTCTTGAGCTGCAACATCTAACGATGGACGGGTTAAAGGTTACTAACGAGGAGAAAGTTCTTGGCGCTTAGTTCGCCACACGGTGCAATGTCAATAGCGATACAAACTGGCGAAACGCTCGGCGAGCTGGCGATTCCTTCGACGATGCGGGCTGCGGTCTATCGCGGCGTGAACGACGTTCGCCTCGAAGAAGTGCCCGTTCCCGCTGCCGGTCGCGGTGAACTCTTGATTCGGGTGCACACCTGTGGGATCTGCGGCACCGACCTCAAGAAGATTTCCACCGGCTCTCACTCGGCGCCCCGCATCTTCGGTCATGAAACTGCCGGAATTGTAGTAGCAACGGGCGGGGGTGTTGACCAATACAAAATCGGCGACCGCGTGATGGTATTCCACCACATTCCCTGCGGCGACTGCTATTACTGCAAGCACAAAGTTTTCGCCCAGTGCCCAACGTACAAGAAGGTCGGCGCGACCGCCGGTTACGAGCCCAGCGGCGGTGGCTTCGCCGAGTACGTGCGTGTTATGGACTGGATCGTGAGCCGTGGTGGAGTGGTGCCGATCCCTGACGGCGTGTCGTTCGAGCAGGCCTCATTTATCGAGCCTGTGAACACATGCATGAAGGGCATTGAAACTCTAAGACTTACAGAGGGCGAAACTGTCTTCGTGATCGGCCAGGGGCCGATTGGCATTATTTTGTCGGTATTGGCGCGAAGGTGCGGGGTGAAAGTAATCACTTCCGATTTGTTTCCGCAAAGGCTTACAATTGCTAAGACGTTCGGCCTGAACGAGAACATCGACGCCTCTACCTCCGACACTGTCCAGACAATTAAGGAAAAGACGGAAGGCCGAGGGGCTGACGCCGTCATACTGGCTGTAGCAGGGAACGGCCTGATTCGTCCCGCCATGGAAGCAACCCGTCCGGGCGGACGAATCCTGCTTTTTGCGCAAACGCAACACGGGGAAGCGATTATCGACCCCGCGAGTGTTTGCGTAGACGAAAAGAGTCTTTTGGGTTCATATAGCGCATCGGTCGATTTGCAGGAGGAATCAGCACGATTTGTGCTGGGCGGAGAGATGGACTTGACGCAACTAATTAGCCATCGATTTCCGCTTTCCGAATCAATTGACGCACTGCACTTGGCTGCCCAGCCCAAACCAGACTCGATGAAGGTTGTTATTCAGCCGGGCAGCTTATGGAAGGACTAGCGTGAACGGAAACATGACAGCGGCGGTCCTCTATGGCAAAGAGGACGTAAAGATCGAGCAGGTTCCGATTCCGAAGCTGGGCGAAGGCGAAGTACTGGTCAAGGTGCAGGTTGCCCTGACCTGTGGGACGGATCTAAAGGTGTATCAGCGTGGCTATCATGCGCGCATGATTGTGCCTCCGGCGCTGTTTGGCCATGAGTTGGCTGGTGTCATCGAGGAGGTCGGCCCGAACGTTAAGGGATTCAAGAAGGGAATGCGTGTGGTGGCGCTCAATTCGGCGCCCTGCGGCATGTGTTTCTACTGTTCCAAGCACCAGGAGAATCTCTGCGAAGACCTGCTCTTTAACAACGGTGCATACGCTGAGTACATTCATATTCCGAAACGCATTGTTGAAACCAACATGCTGGCGATTCCCAAGCATGTGACTTACGAAGAAGCTGCGATTACGGAGCCGCTCGCCTGCGTGCTGCGCGGATTGCACGAAACCAAGATGGAGATTGGCGATTCGGTTGCCGTGATTGGCGCCGGGCCCATCGGGCTGATGTTCGTCCAGGTGGCGAAGCTCTCCGGTTGTAACGTGATTTCCGTAGTGAAACGCGATTCCCAGGTGGCTGCTGCGCTACACGCCGGGGCCGATCATGCAATTCAGATCGATAAAGTGGACGATCCCGTCAAGGCCGTGCGCCGTCTGACGACCGATAACCGCGGTTGCGACATCGTGATCGAAGCCGTGGGACGCCCGCAGGCGTGGGAATGGTCGATCGACATGGTCCGCAAGGGTGGGACTGTGAACCTGTTCGGGGGATGCGCGAACGGTACCAAGGTCGCGCTCGATACCCAGCGGCTGCATTACAACGAACTCACGCTTAAGGCGACCTTCCATCACACTCCTGAGACGGTGCGCAAGGCGTTTGCGCTGATCTCGGAAAAGAAGATCAAGGCCACCGACTACATCACCGGCGAGGCGCCATTGTCGCGGCTGCAGCACGTGCTGCGTCACATGCTCAATCGCAACGGCGACATCAAGACGGCGATCATTCCGGGTCAGTAAGCCCGGACAACTCAACCCATGTCCTCGGCACCGACTGACAACCGGACACTGGCCACGCAGCCGGGCGCAACCGCTCCAGGTTGGAGCGCACTGCCGCCGGAATACGCCATTCCCGACATAGCCCCTTCGCTCGCAGCGGCGCAGCAGTATTGCGTTCGTCTCGCGACCTCGCACTACGAGAATTTTCCTGTCGTCACCTGGTTTCTACCCAAGCATCTGCACCAGCATTTCTACAATGTTTACGCCTACTGCCGCATCTCTGACGATCTCGGCGACGAGGTTGGCGACAAGCAGCTGTCGCTAATGCTGCTGGACCAATGGGAGGCAGAGCTATCGCGGTGCTACAACGGAGAGCCGCGGCATCCGGTGTTCGTCGCGCTGCGCGAAACCGTGCGGCAGTTCGACATTCCGCAGCATGAGTTCTCTGATCTCCTGCAGGCGTTCCGTCAGGACCAGATCGTCACGCACTATCCGCGTTTTTCCGATTTGCTCGGCTATTGCCAGTATTCTGCGAATCCCGTGGGCCATCTCGTGCTGTACCTGTGCGGCTACAGTGATGCTGAGCGTCAGAAGCTTTCGGATTACACCTGCACCGCCCTTCAGCTCGCGAACTTCTGGCAAGACGTCGGGCCCGACTTCGAGAAGGGTCGAATCTATCTGCCGCTGGAAGACTTTGCGAAGTTTGGCGTAAGCGAGCAGCAGTTGGCCGAGAAACGCGTCACGCCGGAGTTTCTCGCGATGATGAGGTTCGAGGTCGAGCGCGCCCGTGAGTGGTTCCAACTCGGACTGCCGTTGGCAGAACAAGTGGACCGCCGGTTGGCGCGCGATATCGAACTCTTCAGCCGTGGCGGACTAGCCATCCTGCAAGCCATCGAACGCCAGGGTTACGACGTGCTCACTTCGCGGCCGGTAATCTCCAAGCGACGCAAGGTCCTGCTGCTTGCGCGCGCAGCCTTGGGAAATTTATTGTGAGCGAGCACCCGCTGCAATTGCGGGCTGCCTACAGCGTCTGCCGTCACATCGCGCGCTCGGCGGCCAAGAATTTCTACTACGGCTTCCTGGTACTGCCCTCGCCCAAGCGCAACGCTCTCTGTGCCGTATATGCCTTCATGCGCCAAGCCGACGACATCTCCGACGACCCCTCGATTCCCGTCGGACAGCGTCGCGAAAAGCTGGCGGCGTGGATTGAAGGGTTGCGCCGCGTCATCGACGGAGAGCGCACTGACGATCCAGTCTTTATGGCACTCGCCGATACGCAAAAGACTTTCAACATTCCTCTGGACTGGCTCGAGAAGTTGGTGCAGGGCACCGCGATGGATCTGCCAGACGCAGCGGGTGATTGCGGTTCCGGCGACCGCCTGCATTACGAAACCTTCGACGAACTTTACGACTACTGTTACCACGTAGCCTCGGTCGTGGGACTTGTATGCATCCGAATCTTTGGCTATCGCGACCCCAAGGCCGAGAAGTTGGCGGAGCAGACGGGCGTTGCTTTCCAGTTGACTAACATCATTCGCGACGTAAAAGAAGACAGCCAGTTGGGTCGCGTGTATCTGCCCAATGAAGATCTTCGGCGCTTCAACATCGAAGCCAAAGCACTCGCCAACGGTGATGCGGCCAATGTCTTCCGTCCGGTGCTCGAATTTGAAGCACAGCGCGCCCGCGAACTCTACCTTGCAGCCGACGAACTGCTGCCGCTGATCGACGACGATAGTCAGCCCGCTCTGTGGACCCTGGTGCAGATCTACCATCGTTTGCTCGACCGCATCGCCGAACGCAACTACGACGTGTTCACGGAAAAGGTGAGGCTCAGCACCGCGGAGAAGGTCGGAATCCTGGCGAAAGGATTTCTCCGACGGCTGACATGAGCGCCGCCAATCCAATTAACAAGCCGAGCGTGGCGATCATCGGAGGCGGCCTCGCCGGGCTCTCCGCCGGTTGCGCGCTCGCCGAAGCCGGCTATCGAGTCGAATTGTTCGAGCGCCGTCCTTATCTGGGTGGCCGCGCGTCTTCGTACGAACTTCCCGCCACCGGAGAAGTTGTCGATAACTGCCAGCATGTGTTGCTCGGCTGCTGCACCAACCTTATCGATCTCTACCGGCGCCTGGGCGTCGAAGACCAGATTCGCTGGTATGACGAAATTACCTTCATCTTGCCGGGAGGGAAGTCGTCAGTCTTACGGCCAAGCGCGCTTCCCGCACCGATGCACACAAGCCTGTCTTTCCTCACGTCGTCGGTACTCGACCTGCGCGACAAGCTCGCGATTTCGCGGGCCCTGCTGGCGCTGATGCCGTCTCTTCCCGCAGACACCAACGAAGACTTCCAGTCGTGGCTGCTGCGCCATGGGCAAACCAAGCAATCAATCGACCGCTTCTGGGCGCCAGTGCTCATCAGCGCCTTGAACGACGACCTCGATCAAGTCTCTGTTCGTTATGCTGCGCTGGTCTTTCGTGACTCCTTTCTCAAGTCAGCCGAGGCCGGACGCATGGGCCTTCCGGCAGTCCCGCTTTCCGACCTCTACGGCGTCGCGGCGTCCTACATCGAAGCCCGCGGCGGCCACGTTCATTTGCGCGCGTCGGTCGAGAGCATTCAAGCTTCCGTCGAAGGCGTGCAAATCTCCGTCGGTGCCGAAGCCACGCCAGCCGACTACGCAATTCTCGCCACCCCCTTCAATGCGGTCGAGAAGCTTCTACCGGACACGCCTGCGATGCAGCCACTGCGGGAGCAAGCCGCGCACTTCGGGTCAGTTCCGATCACCGGCATCCATCTCTGGTTCGACCGCGAAGTTACGCCGCTGGAACATGCCGTGCTGCTGGAACGCACCATCCAGTGGATGTTCCAGAAATCGAAAATCCTCAACACCCGCCGCGCGACCGGAGAAACCGGTAGCTACCTGGAACTGGTCGTCAGCGCCTCCAAGTCCATCGTCGACAAACCGCGCCAGGAGATTATCGACCTTGCAATGCGCGAGCTCGCCGAGTTCTTTCCCACCGTGCGCGAAGCCAAGCTCACCAAGGCAACTGTCGTCAAGGAAGTGCACGCGACATTTTCGCCTGCGCCCGGTAGCGACTTCTATCGCCCTTCACATACGACGCCGTTCCCGCGCCTCTTCCTAGCGGGAGACTGGACCGCTACCGGCTGGCCTGCAACTATGGAAGGCGCGGTTCGCAGCGGCTACGGCGCCGCCGAAGCGCTGGCGATTTCCAGTAACGACAGCCAGCGGTTTCTCGTACCCGATCTCCCGTCCAAAGGCCTGATGCGGCTGTTCAAGTAACCGGCCTGACTCACCCAAACAGCGCCAACTGAACCTCTTCCGCGCGATACTCCTTCGAGATTGCTCCTCGGTCCGTCACTTCCTTCTTGATTTCATACTTCTTTCGCAGCGCCACCATCAAATCCGAGAGCCGTTGCCGATACACCTTGCCGACAAAGGCGTGATCTCCGTATCGCTTGCGATAACTGTCAGCCAGGTGCGGAAACTCCTTCTCCAGAAACGGCAAGAACACGCTCGCCGAGCACGGCTTCAGGAACAGCGGATTCGCATAGATATACCGTCCGCCTGCGTCCTTCGTGGCACGCACTACCTTGTCTAATGACGCCGGAGAATCGGTGATGCCAGGCAGCACCGGCGCGCAAATGACTCCAGCCGCAACGCCTGCCTGCGTCAACTTGGCCAGCGCCTGCATGCGCAAATCCGGACGGGGCGCCCTCGGTTCCAATATCCTTGCCAACTTCGTATTCATCGTCGTGACCGTCAAGTTCACGAACAGCACATTGTGTTTCGCCACCTCGAGCAGCACGTCGATGTCGCGCACCACCAGGTCTGACTTCGTCACGATGCCAATCTGCAATCCGCGATGCTGCGCCATCTCCTGCAAAATGCTGCGCGTGATTTCGAAGCGACGCTCGGCGGGCTGATACGGATCGGTCGCGGTGCCGATGGCGATCTCCTCGCCTGTTTTTACTTTGCGAAGGTCCTGTCGCAGCAGCCATGCGGTCTGCTGCTTCACATAGATCTTGCGCTCGAAGTCGAGCCCGTCGTGCATTTCCATGAACTCGTGGGTGTAGCGCGCATAGCAGTATTTGCAGGCAAACTCGCATCCGCGATAGGGGTTGATCGTCCACGTGAAGGGCATCCGCCGCTTGGAAACGCAGCGGTTTAGAAGGCTGCGGGCCGGGAGGGTGAAGTACTCCACATCGTGACCTAGGCGGATGGTTTCGCCTTGGGCGGCGAGCTTGGCGATTCCCACAAGGGGACTGGAAGACTCCAGCGGAGCGGGGGTGATTTGCAAGAGCGACGCGGGCATGGCGGCACCTACTTTCGCTTTTTATTCGTCATTGGAAGGTAGCGCCTGCGGGAGCAGGCGTCAATCGTCTTCTTGCCTTGTACTGAAAATAAGGGGTTTACTGGCGGCTGTTACATCGCCGCTCTCGACGGGCAAACAAAAATAAACATGGTCATTTAGAATCAGTAGTTTAGGGGTAAATTGTTCGCAAACCATTGATTCTACATAGGGTTGCACGTATCCATCTGAGTGCGTAGGACTTAACGGGTAAAATTGGGTGTTTTTGCCCTCTTTTGTCGTCATACAAGACATACAACACATACAATTAGGGGTCTTCAAATACATACAAGTATGGTTTGTATTACACATGATCATGTCGATGCCGGATTTTCAAAGAGCCGTCGCGTGCCACGCCGAGGCGTGAAAGGGGTGAGGGACAGTTAATCCCGTCTCCCCAATTGTGGTTTACGGCGGTGGCGGCCCGTAGGCAAGAAAAATCGTGAGTCGGAAAAAACTTTAGTAACCAGTTGGACTCAGTAGTCAGTCGCCAGTAGCCAGGCGCCAGTTAAGAACTTTCAGACCGGGCACCCACCGTTTCGTTGAAGAGATTAGCTGGGGCCGCAGGCAAAAGCCCCACATATCCCAGAACCAGGGATATGTGGGCCACCCGCCACCCGCGACTCGAAGCCGCATAGAGGATTCCAGCGCGGTCTCGCGAACCCCACAATTGCCAGAGTCAGGCAATTGTGGGACACCCTGGGGAGCCGAACATGAATAAACCTCTTCGCTCCGACGGAGCCAACTTCGTGCCGCCCTCGACTTGGCGTCATTCCCGACGAACGTTCATCGCACGACAGTCCGAAATGCAAGCGAGGTGGGTTGATTCGGGGCTGCCACCTGATTGCTTGCAAGCGGTATCAGGTTGCCGTCTGCGCCGATGCTAAACCCGTAGATGGCGCCCCCATTTGAACTAGCGGCCGTGACGTACAGGTATTTCCCGGACGGGTCCACGTAGGCTCCGTTAGTGTTTGGGATCGCGACCGGCGGATTCAATGGGAGTGTAGTAAGCGCCCCGGACTTCGGATCCACGCCGGCAGCGAAGACTCCACCACTGGACGCTACGTATACAAAGTGTCCTGTCGGCTCAACGGCAACCGCCAGCGGATCGACTCCGAGGTTGAGAGTCGATACAGCGCTCAGATGCGCGCCAGAATAGTAGTCGACCGCATACGAAACCAGCGTCTGGTCGTTACTGACCACATAGAGAAACAAGCCTGTCGGATCGGCCACCAACGCCTTGGGGGCCGCCGCTAGCTGGTAAGGCGATCCCGACGGATACGGACTGATCCAATGCCCGTTCATCTCAATTAACTGCGAGGAGTAGCCCCAGTATTGATAGACCGAGATGCTGCCCGACTGGTTGGCAACATAAAGGAAGTTCGATGTAGGATCCAGCGCCAGCGGCCCTGCGCCAAGTTGAGCCGGAATGCCCCATTGAAAGGACAGTTGACCGTTCTGCTTTAAGTAGTGGTAGACCATGCCGGCTTGCGGGTCCGTTTGAAATGCGCAAAGGCCGGGAGGATCCACAACAACCCCTCCAGAAACAGTTCCGGTGGTCAACGGGAAATACGCCTGACTGAGCGCCCCGCTCGCCGGGTCGACGGAGTAGTGCTGGAGGTTCGGTTGAGCCGCCCCGCTTGTGAGCACCAGGTCCACTCCGTCCATCGGAACGCTCAGCGAAAAGGGAGAAAGCTGGGTCACGAACGACTCGGCCACGCTGCCCCAACTTCCATCCGCATTAACCCTGTAGTTGGAAAGCTGGTTGTCTGCCGAGGTAGTCACGTACGCGTTCAAGGTCGAGTAGCTCACGGGCGCAGTGCCGCCGAGCACCACCAGCGAGCGAAGCTGGTTCCGCGCGCCGTACTTTCGACTGGTTTTCGCAATACCGTCCGGGCCAATCTGGAACGCATCAACGTAGTCATAGTAAGCGGATACATACAGGAACTGTCCCGAAGGATCGATGACCGGCGGCTCCGGGATATCGTCTGTTGCGGCCGATCCGATTTGCGTGAGCAGACCCGCACTGGACACGGAATAACTCGTAAGGCTCGCGCTCTTCGAGTCGTGAGCAGTATCCATCGAACAGGTCAGATAGGCATGACTGGCGTCGGGCGTGAATGCCAGCCGGGAAGGATTGATGCAAGTCTGCACCGTGCCGGTGCTGATGGGTGAGAGCTTGCCGGTACTGCGATCAAGCGAATACGTGTCAAGTGTTGCACCGCCTGAATTCGACATGTAAAGCATGTTGCCGGAGGGGTGGAAGGTAAAGCCGCTGCTGACGGGCG
>Ga0302321_100002121_pt1 | contig 16999 bp, 17 predicted proteins | sample Fen_T0_1_FD_202505 | JGI IMG/M metagenome (GOLD analysis project Ga0302321, IMG submission 202505) | Peat permafrost microbial communities from Stordalen Mire near Abisko, Sweden - Fen_T0_1 | ecosystem: Environmental > Terrestrial > Soil > Wetlands > Permafrost | place: Sweden: Abisko...
TGGTCGAGAAGAACGCAGCCAAGCACGGTACCGCCGCGGTGGCGAAAGCCTACCTCGAATACCTGTACACCCCCGAAGGGCAGGAGATCGTGGCCAAGAACCACTACCGCCCCCGCGATGCCAAGGTGGCTGCCAAGTATGCTGCGCATTTTCCCAAGCTTCGGCTCGTGACAGTCGATGAGAACTTCGGGGGCTGGCAGAAGGCACAAAAGGCGCACTTCGCTGACGGAGGTACCTTCGACCAGATCTACACGGTTGGAAGATAGTGGGAAGCGCGGACGCCGTGGTGGTCGACTCGCTCCTTTGGGCTAAATTTCGTAGTCCGTTACCGCCGCCGAGCGCACCTTGGTGGTGGTGCGAATGCCGCTCGGTTCCCAGACCACCAGCGAATTCGGAGGAATCGACTCCATGATGAACACGCTGGCGCCGATCGTACTGCCCGAGCCCACCACGGTTTCGCCGCCGACGATGGTTGCGTTGGCATAGATCGTCACCTTGTCACCCACAGTCGGGTGACGCTTCTTTCCCCGCAGCGCCTGGCCACCAGAAAGCGAACGCGCGACCAAGCCAACGCCCTGGTACAGCTTGACGTGGCTGCCGATGACCGAGGTCTCCCCGATGACGGTGCCCGTGCAGTGGTCGACGAAAAAGTGCGAGCCGATCTCGGCCCCGGGATGGATGTCGAGGCCGGTTCGCGAGTGCGCCCACTCGGTCATGATGCGCGGGATGAGCGGCACGCTGCGCTTGTAGAGCTCGTGCGCGAAACGCTGGACCGCGATGGCCTCGATGAACGGATACGCCACGATGATCTCGTCCGGGCTCAAAGCCGCTGGATCCCCAGCGAAGGCAGCCTCGGCGTCCGTCTGTAAGAGCTCGCGTACGCGTGGCAACTCCGCGAGCGTCGAGGTCGTCACGTCCTGGGCCAGCAGCGCAAGATTGTCACGCTCGCTTCCCTCGGGCGGCGCGTACTCGAAACTGCTGCGAATTTCACCTTCCAGATGCCCCTCGACCGACGCGAGCAGGGCCGTGGTCTCGAGCTCGAGATCGAGAGAGCGAACGGCGCGCTCCCCTAGAAAGCCGGGAAACAGCAACCGCAGCAAATCCTGGATGACGCCCGCGATCGTGGCCTTGGATGGCAAGCTCTTGCCGTCCACGTGGTTGATGCCACCGATGGTCTGATAGGAGTTCAGGAGCTGCTGGGTCAGCTCGCAAAGCGTAGTGCGCCGGGTCGGCTTGGGGGTGTTCATACCCCTCGAAGCCTAGGGATCTAGAAGACAGATGTCTAGCAGTTCGTCTGCCTCGCCCAGGCGAAGCCCCACCGAGGGCTTGCCACGTTGCTGCACAGACCACTCCAGACAGAAAGCAACCCGGAGAAAACGGTGCAACGCAATCAGCGGAACGGCGAATCCTACTGTGAAGATGAACAGAGCTGCGACCGAGAGCGCCAGCAAGAGCATGGTCCGAGTTCCTTTCTAGCCTGGCTCTCGCCAGCGCGAGCCAGGCACTCGCACCGAAGAACCGGTATCAATGGACATTCCGACGTTATAACAGACAAGAAGGCCAGGAGCAAGCACGGGTCATAGCGGCGCACCGCCGAAGAGCGAAGGGAGAATGGCCCGAACCAGCCCCAGCAAACCTCCTGCCAACACGACGACCACGACGTTGAGGCGCCACTTCCAGAAGGTCAGGACGGCGAACGCACCCACGCCAAGCACGACGGTGATCCAGTCGATGGTTCCTGCCCGCACGAACGCCACCATGGCCAGTGGAATGGAGATCGAGAACATCAGTCCAACCACGCCACTGGTCACGCCCTTGAGGAACTCTTTCACGCCGGGCTTCGAGGTCAGCCAGCCCATATGCGGTGCAATCCCCAGGACAAAGATGAACGACGGCAGGAACAACCAAAAAGTCGAGGCCAACGCCCCCAGCAAACCGGCACCCAGGCTGTGCCCCGCGAGATAGCCCACGAACGTTCCGATCGAAATCAGCGGCCCCGGGGTGGTCTCCCCAAGCGCGAGGGCGTCGATCATTTGCGGATCGGTCATCCAGCCGTACGTCGAAACGCTGCCTTCACGAATGAACGGAAGCACAGCGTAGGCTCCGCCGAACGAGAACAGACCGACCCTGAAGAAGAACCACGAGACGTCGAAAAGCCGCGAAGCCAAAGGTTCGGCGGCTCGTACAGTCGAAGGCAGCAGCAAAGCCAGACCCGCGGCCGCCGCCGCCTTTTGCCCAGACGAGGCCTTCTTCCATATCAGGAAGGCGACGCCACATGCGAGCAGCACCACGATGAAGGGCAGCTTGAAGACGTAGAATGCGAGAAAGGCGGCCACGGCGAGCCCCACGGAAAACACGCCCTTGAGGGTTGCGCGCGAGATGCGAACCAGGGCCGCGAGCAGCAGCGCGAGTCCCACCGGCCGGAACCCCCATAGCACGCCGAGCACCTCGGGACGCTTTCCGAAGCCCACGTAGATCCAGGCCAGAGCCGTCAGGGTGACGAAGCCCGGCAAGATGAAGAGAACCCCGGCAAGCAGCCCGCCGAGGTAGCCGCGCTTCTTCCAGCCGATGTAGATGGCAAGCTGCAGCGCCTCGGGGCCAGGCAGCACGTGGCAGAAGTTGAGGGCGCGAACGAACTCCTCCTCGCTGATCCATCGGTGCCGCTCCACGACCTGCAGGTGCATGAGGCCGATTTGCCCGACCGGACCTCCGAAGGCCAGCCAGCCGAGCTTGAGGAAGTACCAGAAGACTTCCCGCAAAGGTAGCTGGGCGTCAGCTGAAGAACTGGCGAGGGCGCTCATCGCGATGGCCTCTTGAAGTGTTCGTGAAGGCTGGAAAAGAAGATGCTTCCTTGCGCAAGCCGGGTCTCATCGTCGGCGACGGCGGCCACGAGACCTCCGATCAAGCTTTCGATACCCGCCGTTTCGGGCCTGGCGAACTTGCCGTCTTTCAAGTCGATATCGTGGATAACCTCGCCCACCAGTTGCAGGGCCGTGTCGTCCAAGGCGAAGCGCTGCAAGAGTACCTCGAACGTGCAGCGGTCGCCTTCGTGCGTGTACTCGGCCTCGAACATGTCGAAGCGCAACTCATTGGGCGCGGGCTGGTAGCCCTGCCCGAGCACGAACTTGAAGACTGCCTCCCTGTCGATGAAGTTGCGAATGAGCCAAGCACTCGCAATTCGGTCCACCTTGATCCCCTTGCGCGTCACCCAGGTGCGGCCGGGCGACAGGTTCGGGCGAGTACCGGGCGTCTGGGCTTTTCTCGGCGACGGTTCCATGCATTCCTCCAGCTCTGTGAGCAGCGCCTCGACGGCCTCTCGGCCGTTGGCACCGAAGAAATCGATCGCGACCACCTCGGATAGACGCTTGCGCAACCGGGTCACTTCGGAGGCAACCCCGGCCCCTTTGACCACCTCAGCTTGCAGCCTCTGGGCTTCGCCGGTCAGCGCCGCGTAGTCAGTCTCACGGGCAGACTGGAAGAGGGCCTCCACCAGGTCATCTCGCAGCCCGTCGACGAATCGGGCCTCTACGATCGACGCCTCGCCCTGAGCCTCCACGATTTCGCGCGCCACCCACTGAAAGTCCTCGAGTGCGTCTTCGCTGTTGGGAAGAGCGTAGACAGAGTTCTTGATGGCAACCGAACCAAGTCCCGCCAGCCGTCTGCCGATCTTCACACGCAGATAGTTGGGCTTGGGAGGAATGGCATGAATCAGAAGCAACCAGCGCGCTCCCGAGGCGATATGATTCAGTTGATCCATGATGATTCAACTGTTCGATGCAGGCACCCGGCCAAAGGAAACGGTCTTTGTTGCCATCAGCCCATCGCGTCACGAGAAAACCGAGGATGCTTTACGGGCCGGACTCGGGACGCGTGACACCAAGAAGCCTGGCGTGGGCCATGGTTTCGAGGGACTTCTTGAACGGATCGTAGACGCGCATCTCGATGTCGACCGGGCCGATTCCTCGGCAGTAGGTCGTGCGAGTCACGCGGCTGGGGTCCCGACGAGCCTCTTCCACAACAGCGCAATCTCGGTAGGTGCCCGAAGGCAAAGTGACCTCGGTGCCCACGCCCACGATGCTCGCCTCGCCGCCCTGGACTGGCCATGACGTGCCCTTGCGAACCGGTGTTCGCAGGATGAAGTCCCCGACGGCATCGCCATCGCGTCGGGCGATTCCCTCGGGACGGATTGCGTAGGCGATGCGCTCGTCACCGTTCTTCACCACGGCCAGAGCACCGGTGTGCTCGACGACGGCGTACGGCGCGAGCACTTTGTTACCATCACGTTCGATTTCCAAAGCCCAGCCCCAACCTAACCACAGCGGGTAATAGTCGAGGGCTTCGTTACCCGTGGAAGGAAAGCCGGCTGGCAAACGTCCGCCGACCGCGCAGCCGCTCAGCAGAGCCGCAAGGGCGCCGACACACACGCCGAGCCCTCGCAGAGCCGACGATCGATGACGTTCCGCGGATCGACAGAACAGATTCATGGTTGAAGACTCCATCGGCAGTTGCTTGCACAGCTTGCGAAGAACGGCCCGCTGAGGCCGCCTCAAAAAACTGAGGCCTCGCAAACGTAACCCCGCAGTATCAATCGCCACAAGCGTTGGCGCAGGCCTTGCTATGATTTGGCCCGATGCGATCGGTCCCGACTTTCATCGGCGCGGCTGCCCTTGCGGGGCTGGCCCTGATTGCGCCCAGTCGGTCGATTGCACAGCCCAAGGGTGCTGAGCCGGTCACGCTTCGCAAAGCCCAGGACGAATTCACGAAGCTGCAAGGAGAGCTCGCTCGGGTGAATGCCGAGATTGCCCAGCTCAAGCGCTCGGACCGATCGGTTCGCAATGACTACCGACTGCGTGACCGGATGGCAGACGGGGAAGCACTGGCACAGCGGCTCGGCCAAGCCGAGATTCGAATGCGCTCGCTCGAACGGCCGCCAGCCCCACAGCCCAGGGACATACCTCTCGTACCGCCGCCGCAAGCCTCGCCGCAAGATGGAAGCGTGGAGTTGGAGGCAAAGGCGGACCTGTTTGCCGATCAGGCAAGCAAGCTGGAAAAGCAAGCAGAGGTCTTCGACCATGCCGCCGATCAGTTGCGCTCGCGCAAGGCCTTGCGACGTCGGGCCGGCGCATGGGAGCGAGATCCCTTCGCGGGACTCGAGTCATCGAAGCGCAACCTGGCAGCATCATCCAGCACCCAGAAAGGGGCGACGGGTACATCGCCCCTTGGGACTGCGCCCGCAGGCGACAACGGAGCCAAGTCCGGCGGAACAGCTACCACGGGTTCCACCAGCGGTTCGACAACTGGCCCGACCCCCAGCGGGACTGCGAACCCCGGCGAAGCTGCGCAGCCAACTGCAGGCACGCCGATTGCCGTAGCAGCCCCCGGCAGCACGTTCGACGGTGCAAGAGGTCCATCCCCTGTGGGAGCCACCGAAAGCCCGGCGTCGAAGTCATCGCCTCTCGCGCCCACGGTCGCATCCGATCGGACGGCCGAGCAGCGGTTCTTCCTTGACCCGACCACAGTCGCCGAGTTGCGCCAGGCGCTCGGCATGGGCGGTGTCGGCGCCGATCCAGAAGCCCTCGACCGAGCGGCAGCGGCCTTGCACGCACGCGCCAGACAGCTCAGTCAACAGGCCGACAGCCTCCGTCGCAAGAGTCGGGGCCAGTGATCGACAGCATCCACCCCGCCACAGAAGAGGCATGACTTCCACTCGCGTCGGGCTGCTAAGATGGCCGGCGATGCGCGGGGGGATCGCCACACTGGTATTCTTGCTTGTCGCCGTCGGCGCCGGTCGTGCAGACGCTGGCGAGCTCCGATACGACTGGCGGGTGGAGGACGGTGCCGAGTACGACACCAACCCCGCCCGAGCGGAGAGAGTCTCGGACGTCGCGGCCCAGCCGGTCGCGCCCGCTTCGTCGCTGGTCCGCATGGTCGCGTCGGGCAACTTGGCTGCAGCGCTTGGCCAGCGCAACCAACTGGCCCTGTCTGCCGGCTTCGGCGGCAAGTGGTTCACCGACAATGAGGCACGCGCGGAAAACGTGCTGGTTGCCCAAGCGTCCGCCAGCGACAGCGTGAGTCTGTCGCAGCGAACGCAACTCGCGCTGGCGACGGCGTACTACGACGTCTTCCAACGCCGCCCCACGGATCTGCCGGACTTTCGCTCGACCGCGCCGTCGCTGCGCCTCGAGCAGACCCTCACCACCTCCATGTCTGTGTCGCTCGCCGCCGGGTACCGCTGGTTCAGGTTCAAGCCCGACGACGCTTTCAGCTTCACCGCCCCCACGGCCATCGTCTTGTTTCGCCATGTGCTGCCCGACGATCTGGTTGCGGGCAACGCCGACTGGGAGTGGAGCGCCGGCGGCAGCATCGAGGCTCGTTCGTTTCACGGCCCTGCCTGCGACGCCAACGGTTGCGGCGACGGCGCGCACATGGCTCGACATGCCGATCGATTCTGGACCGGCCACGCAGAATTCCTGCGCACGGGGAGCTGGCTTTTCGGTGGTGGGGCGGCGGTGCACGTGAACCAATCGAACAGTTACGGCGAATCCCTGATTCGCGGCTTGTTCCACGCACGCACCGTAATCTCGCTGCCGTGGCAGTTCTCGCTGTCCTTGCGCGGAGAGCTGGTCACGACCCGCTATGCCGACGCACTCACCTTTCCGCAACCCGTCGCAGGGCAACCCACCGCCAGCATCGAAGACGAGAGCCGTAGCACCGTCCGCGTCGAGCTTGCGCGCGTCTCGGACCGCCATGTGGAGGTTGGTGCGCGGTACGTCTACTACACCAGCGCGCCAACTTCTTCCGCGGTGGAATTCCGTCGACAAACCTTGCTCGTATACCTCGCGTTTCTCCAAGAAAACTAGCGAGAAACCAGCGCCTTCAACCCGCGGCAGATTTCCATCTTCGCGATTGACTTCGAGGGGGTCAGCGCGAAGAATGGCGGCCCGAGTTGACGTACACACTTTCGATCGCAACTCGGGTACGTGAACAGGCGACGAGCCTGTCCGCATTGCCCGAAGGAGGCACGTACTAATGGCCGGCGGGACTCGGGCTCTCCCCAAAAGGACGAAGTTCATCTTCGTGTCCGGGGGTGTCGTATCATCCCTTGGAAAGGGACTGGCATCGGCTTCGATTGGCTCACTGCTCGAAGCACGAGGTCTAAAAATAACGATCCAGAAATTGGATCCCTACTTGAACGTCGATCCCGGCACGATGAACCCGACCCAGCATGGGGAGGTTTTCGTGACGGACGATGGCGCTGAGACCGATTTGGATCTCGGGCACTACGAGCGTTTTTTGGCGCAGCGAACGAGCCGCCTGAACAACGCCACGTCGGGCCAGATCTACCAGACCGTGATTCAGAAAGAGCGTCGCGGCGAGTACCTGGGCGGCACCGTCCAGGTGATTCCCCACGTCACCGACGAGATCAAGGCGCGAATCTTGGAATGCGCTGGCGACGTGGACGTGCTGATCGTCGAGATCGGCGGAACCGTCGGCGACATCGAGTCGCTGCCGTTCCTCGAGGCGGTTCGCCAGCTTCGCTTCGAGATGGGGCACCAAAATGCCATTTCGGTCCACGTGACCCTGATTCCGTATCTAGGGGCCGCGGGTGAAATGAAGACCAAGCCGACGCAGCATTCGGTCATGAAGCTGCGCGAGATCGGTATCCAGCCGGATATTCTGCTCTGCCGTTCGAGCAAGCCCATCGGTGCAAGCCTCAAGCAGAAGATCGCGCTCTTTACCAACGTGGCGCCCGACGCCGTCTTTTCGGCCGAGGACATCGACTGCATCTACGAGCTGCCGGTGAAGTTCCACAAGCAGGGCGTTGACGAGAAGATCGCAGAATTGCTCAACATCTGGTCGCGCGCCCCCGAGCTGACCGGCTGGGAGCAAGTGGTCGAGCGCGTGCGCAGCCCCGAATCCGAGGTGGAGATCGCGCTGGTCGGAAAATACGTGGACCTGGTCGAATCGTACAAGAGCTTGAACGAGGCCATCGTCCACGGCGGCATCGCCAACGACTGCCGAGTCCATCTACGCCATGTCGACTCGGAAGAAATCGAACGCAAGGGCTCGGCCTGCCTCGACACCGCGGACGGCATCCTGGTGGCGCCTGGCTTCGGAACCCGCGGTAGCGAAGGCAAGATCGAGGCCGCCCGGTACGCGCGTGAGAAGGGGGTGCCCTACTTCGGCATCTGCCTCGGCATGCAGATCGCAACCATCGAATTCGCCCGCAACGTCGCTGGGCTCAAGGGTGCGAACTCGGCAGAGTTCGAGCCGAATCCCGTCCACCCGGTGATCGACTTCATGCCCGAGCAGCGCAACATCACGGACAAGGGCGCGACCATGCGCCTGGGCGCCTACCCGTGCATCCTCAGCCCCGGCAGCCGTGCCGAAGCCGCATACGGTGCCCGCGAGATATCAGAGCGCCACCGTCACCGCTACGAGGTGAACAACGACTACCGCGAGCGACTGATCGCTGCGGGCCTGGTCATATCCGGCGTCTCTCCCGACGACCGTCTGGTCGAGATGATCGAGTTGCGCAACCACCCCTATTTCGTTGGTTGCCAGTTCCATCCCGAATTCAAGTCGAGACCGCAGAATCCGCACCCGCTGTTCCGGTCATTCATCGGGGCCGCTTTGCACGCGCGCCTCGAGAAGCGCCGCACGTTCACGGTCGCGGCGGATGCGCATCCGCCTGTGTAGGGGTTGAGCCGAAGACGCGGGCCCCACCCGCCCGCGTCTAAATTCGGTCCCCTGCAGACGATTTTTTCTTGACCCTAGCAATCTGCGTACCACAGAAGGCTTTTGCTTTTCCAAGTCAGTACACGGTGCTATCAAAGAGCAAGGGACTCCGATGACGTGAATGGCAGAACGGTGACGCAATGTCCATGGAAATCAAGCAGCACCTGAAGCTCTCGCAACAGCTCGTCATGACGCCTCAGCTTCAGCAGGCGATCAAGCTGCTGCAGCTTTCAAGGGTCGAGCTTGTGGACATGGTGCGTGACGAGCTGCTCGAGAATCCGGTCCTCGAGGATTCCGTGGACGTCGCCCTCGAACAGGCCAAGCCGGGCAGCGACGGGGAAGGTGCCGAGGCAGTCAGGGAGGCCGAGACCCTTCGTATCGGCGAGACCGAAACCCCGGTCACCCAGGTTTCTAGCGATAAGGTCGAGAACACCGGAGAGGTCAAGCCCGACACCCGGCCTGACGAGGCCGTGGCGGAGTTCGACTGGGATACCTACCTCGAGAACCAGTCCAACGCCGCGCCGATGCCGAGCTTTCGGCCGAATTCGGACGAGATGCCCTCCATCGAGGCGACGCTTACCCGCGGAACGTCTCTGTTCGACCACCTCGAGTGGCAGCTCAAGCTGACCCGAGGCTTCGGCAAGGACGAGGAAGCGGTTGCCCTGCTCATCATCGGCAACCTGACCCCGGACGGTTACCTGGATATGCCTCTCGACGAGCTGGCCGAGGAGGCCGACGTCACGCTGGAATTCGTCGAAAAGGTCCTGGGCAAGGTCCAGGGGTTCGACCCGCCCGGGGTGGCCGCCCGAAACTTGCAAGAGTGCCTGCTACTCCAGGCCCGCCACGTGGGCGCCGATGACGATCTTGTGCTGGGAATCATCAACAAGCACCTGCACAACCTGGAAAAGCGGAACTACGCAGCTATTGCGAAGGATCTGAATCAGCCGCTGGAAGAGGTCTACGAAGCCACCAAGGTCGTGCTGGAATTCGACCCGAAGCCCGGACGTGCGTACACCGACGAGGAATCGAACTACATCACGCCCGACGTCCACATCCAGAAGGTCGGGGACAAGTACTTCGTGGTGGCCAACGACGACGGTCTGCCCAAGCTGAAGATTTCCGACTTCTATCGGGTCGCCCTGTCCAAGGGACCCAAGGCGCGCGAATACATCCAAGAACGCCTGCGCAGCGCCCAGTGGTTGATTCGTTCCATCCAGCAGCGGCAACGCACCATCGTTCGTGTGACCGAGTCCATCCTCCGCTTCCAGCGCGAGTTCTTCGAGAAGGGATCGGCCTACCTGAAGCCGCTGATCTTGCGCGACGTGGCCGATGACATCGGCATGCACGAATCGACGGTTTCCCGTGTGACGACCAACAAGTACGTTCACACGCCCCAAGGCATTTTCGAGCTTAAGTATTTTTTCAATTCAGGTATCACTCGCAGCGATGGCGACGACCTGGCCTCGGAAGCGGTCAAGCTGAAGATCAAGCAGATCGTCGCCAACGAAGACGTCAAGCATCCCCACTCCGATCAACGAATCGTCGAACTACTTCTTGAACAGAACATCGAGATAGCCCGGCGTACCGTAGCGAAATACCGCGAGCAACTCAGGATTCAACCAAGCAGTAAGCGCAAGCAGGTGTTCTAAGTCCCGTTCTGGTCCCGTCAATTATCGAGTCACGTCCGACACGCCAATCGTCCCCCTGGAGGCCTATTCGATGCAGCTTTCGACCACGTTTCGCCATATGGAAGCTTCCCCCGCCGTCAAGGATTACGCCGAAGAGCGCCTGGAAAGAATCAAGAAGTACTTCAGTCGCGATCCTATTGCCGCGCATGGGACATTCTCCGTCGAGCGCAATCACAATCACACCGCGGAATTCGCGCTGACCTTGCCAAATGGAATCGTCATTCAGGCGCGCGAAACCACGGAAGACATGTATTCGTCCGTGGACCTAGCCGTCGCCAGGATCGAGCGCCAGGTGCGCAAGTGGAAGGAGAAGATCCGAACCCACAAGCCGCACGGCGGCCCCCACCTGCAGGTCCGGCAGACGGTCATGACAGCCGAGAACCTGGAGCCTCAGCCCGGAGCCAACGCCGAGCTCAAGGTCGAGAACGTGCCGGTCGTTCGCGATGCCACCGAGGAGGTCCGTACCCTGCAGTTGCGCGACGCCGCCATGCAACTCAACCTGGTCGAGCGGGACGTCTTGGTGTTCGTCGATGCCGAAAAGCAGACGCTGTCGGTCATCTACCGCCGCAAGGACGGCAACTACGGCCTGATCGAAACCGGTGTGCGCGCGCCGTCTCCATAGACGGCAGCTCCGCGCAGTAAGCGTTCCAGGTCATGAAGGTCGTCGATTTTCTCGCTCCCGACGCGCTCATTCCGTCGCTGTCGGGCATCACCAAAGGCGAGGTCCTGGCTGAGCTGTCGGCCCACTTGGCGCTGCATCAGCCAGGCGTCGATGCACAGAAACTACGGCGCGCCCTCGAGGAGCGTGAACAACTTGCCACGACCGCCATCGGGGATGGCATCGCCATTCCCCATGGCAAGCTCGACTCCGTGGACCGGTTGGTTGGTACGCTCGGGCGCTCGGTCCTGGGTCTCGATTGCGACTCCATCGACGGCAAGCCGACCCATCTGCTGTTCATGCTGGTCGCACCGGTCAACTCGGCGGGCGTCCACCTCAAAGCCCTCGCCCGCCTGTCGAAGCTTTTCAAGGACGCGAGCTTCAGACAAAAGCTGCTCGATGCGCCGGATGGCGATAGTATGTACCGCGCCATCGCAGAAGAGGATTCCAAGTATTGAGTGAGACCGGCGGCCTGGCAGCAACCTTGACGGTTCGCTCGCTGCTGAGCGAAACGGCCGGGTTGCGCCTTGTGCTGCTAGCCGGCGAATCGGGCCTCGGCCGCCGGGTGACCTTCCACCGGGTGCAAAAGCCAGGGTTGGCCCTGGCCGGATTCGTGAGGCAAGTGCAGCCGGAGCGGGTGCAGATTCTTGGCGCGACCGAGCTGGCCTATCTGGCCAGCCTTCCCGTCGAAGAAGCCCGCCACGGCATCGAGACCTTCATGGCGCTCGAGCCAGCTTGCATCGTCGTCACCAAGGGGCTCGACGTGCCCGCCGAGCTGTTCGAGGCCGCCGATCGCCTGGGCGTCCCGCTCTTGCGAACCCCGCTGCGCTCCTCGGTGGCCATTCAGTCCATCCAGAACTATATCGAGCGCGAGCTGTCGCCCACCGCGAGCATTCACGGTGTACTGATGGACGTGCTCGGCGTCGGCATTCTACTGCTGGGCAAGAGTGGAATCGGAAAATCCGAGGCCGCGTTGGAATTGGTCATGCGCGGCCACCGCATGGTGGCGGACGACTTGGTGGAAGTCCGGCGCAGCGCGCACGACATGCTGGTGGGTTGGTCCGCCGAGCTCATCAAGCACCACATGGAAGTGCGCGGCGTGGGCATCATCAACATCAAGGACATGTTCGGTGTCGCGTCGGTTCGCGACGAGAAGCGCATCGAGCTGGTGATGGAACTGGTTCGCTGGGAGGAATCCGAAGCCGCCGATCGCGTGGGTCTGGACGACCAGACCCATTCCATCCTCGACGTTCCGGTTCCCATGCTGCGCATCCCGGTCAGTCCCGGCCGAAACGTCAGCTCGCTGGTCGAGGTGGCCGCACGCAACCGACTTCTGCAAGTGCGTGGACACCACGCCGCGCGGGAATTCCAAGAGCGGCTCGATCAGGCGCTGGCCGATGCACGGCAGCGCCGGTTCCGAGGGGACGTGGAGTAGCATCGTGAAGTTGGTTGTCATCACCGGCGTATCGGGCGCTGGCAAGACCACGGTGAAAAGCGCCCTCGAGGACCTGGGCTTTTACTGCGTCGACAACCTGCCCATGGCTCTCCTGCCGAAATTCATCGAGCTTCTGGCGGGACGTGAAGAGGTCACCCGCGCCGGTCTGGTGGTGGACGCGCGCAGCGGCGACTTCCTGACCGACACAGCGCGCGTGCTCGCGGACCTGCGTGGCGCCGGCCACTCGATCGACGTGCTGTTTCTGGACGCACCCAACGAGATCTTGCTGCGCCGGTTCTCGGAAACCCGCCGACGCCATCCGTTGCACGGCAAGGACATCCGTTCGGACATCGAGTCTGAGCGCACACGCCTGTCCGCCCTGCGCTCCGAGGCCACGGCGGTCATCGATACGGGCGAGCTCAACGTCCACAGCCTGCGCGCCATCGTGCTCGGTCGCTACGGACGGGCGGAAGGCAACCTGGCGGTCACCGTGATGTCGTTCGGGTTCAAGTACGGCCTGCCCACCGAAGCGGACATCGTGCTCGACGTTCGCTTTTTGCCGAACCCATTCTTCGTCAACACGCTGTCGGCCCTCTCCGGCGAAGCAGAGTCGGTGCGCAGCTATGTGATGGAGAGCCAAGAAACCCGCCTGTTCTTGGAGAAGGCGGAGGAGCTTCTGACCCTTTGCGTGGCCGCTTTCGAGCGCGAGGGCAAGACCTACGCGACCATCGCCATCGGGTGTACCGGCGGCCGCCACCGGTCGGTCGTCATCGCCAACGAGCTGGCCCAGCGCCTGGCTGCGTTCCAGGTCGAGGTCAAACACCGCGACATTGCGCGGGGACGAACCGCTCTGGGTTCGGAGCCGGCCAGCAAATGAAGCCAAGTCGAAGAAGCCTCGCTATCTCGGTCGAAAGTTGTAAGCTACGCACTGGACCAGCTGCCAACCCAACCTACTGAAACACGATGTCGTCGCCTGGTAACAGAACCATTGAGCCGATGGTGGGCGTTGTAGTGGTGTCGCACGAGCAAGTGGCCTTCGCACTGATCGAGGCTGCTCGCCGGGTCGTCGGAACCATTCCCAACATCGCAGCGTCTTGTGTGTCCGCCGGCGAGGACAGCGCCTCCATCATGCACAAGGTGGCGCAGGCCTGCGGCCAGGTCGACGACGGTGCGGGCGTGCTGTTGCTGGTGGACGTCTACGGCTCGACGCCATTCAATGTTTCCATGACCATGGCCGACGGCACACGCTCCGCCGAGGTCGTTTGCGGCGTCAACCTGCCCATGCTGCTGAAACTGGCGACCCTTGATCGATGCAAGCTTTCGCCAGCGGCCCTGGCCAATGAGCTGCAGGAATGCGGTCGCCGGGCCATCCGCATTGGCTCCGAGCTGACTGGCAAGGTGACCGTGGGGGGGAAAAGCTGACATGACCGGCCCTGCGCAGAGCATCGCTCGCCAGGAACGCAAGATTCGCAATCGCGCCGGCATGCACGCGAGAGCGGCGGTGAAGTTCGTCCAGCTCGCGGCGCACTTCAAGTCCGAGATTCGTGTCATGAAGGACGGCGCGAGCGTGAACGGCAAGAGCATCATGGGGCTTCTGACCTTGGTGGCTGCGCTGGGATTCAGTATCGTGATCGAGGCTGAAGGCCCAGACGCAGAGGATGCGGTCAAGGCCCTTGGCGAGTTGGTCGACAATGGTTTCGGGGAGGGCGTGGTGGAATGATCAGACTGGCGGGCGTCGGTGCTTCTCCCGGCATCGCGATGGGTGTGGCGCATTTCTTGGGTGGTCGGGTCGAAGTACAAGAACGCCGCATCTTCACCGACGAGGTGGACCAGGAGCTGCACCGCTTTGAAGATGCGCTCGCCCGCAGCGACGCCCAGCTTCGCCGAATCCAGCAGCAGATCGCCGAACAAGTGGGCGACGGCCAGGAGTATCGGATCCTGGAAGCCCACCGGATGATGCTGGCCGATGTCCACCTGGTGGAAGAGACCAGCAAGATCATCCGCCAAGATCAAGTCTCGGCCGAATGGGCGCTGCGCCGGGCTCTCGACCAGATCCAGGCGGTCTTCGCCAGCATCGAGGATCCGTATTTCCGCGAGCGGCGCAGCGACATCGACATGATTGGCGAGCGCATCCTGCGCAACTTGCTAGGCATGACGCCGCCCGGCCACGAGGGTGTGCCCAAGGGCGCGGTGGTGTTCGCACACGATCTTTCACCAGCCGACATCACCCAGCTGGGGCGCGCCGGCGTCAGCGGATTTTTCACCGAGGGCGGCGGCAAGACCTCGCACGCGGCCCTGGTGGCACGCGCCTTGGGGTTGCCCTTGGTCGCCGGAGTTCAGGATTTCATCAAACACATTCGCACCGGCATGACCGTGATCGTCGACGGTGGCCGCGGCGAGGTTATCCTCGAGCCCGACTTCGGCGTGCAAGAACGCTTCGCCGACCGGGCTGCCCGCGATCTGGTTCAGGCCGAACGCTTGGCCAAGGCGCGCGAAGCGCCCGCCACGACCCTCGACAACGTGCGGATTCAACTGGCCGCGAACGTGGAGCTGCTGGAAGAGATCCGGGTATCCGTCGAGCTTGGCGCCGACAGCGTGGGGCTTTTTCGCACGGAGTTCCTCTACCTCGAACGCTCCACGCTTCCCACCGAGGAAGAACAATACCAACACGCAGTCGCCGCTCTTCGTGCGATGGAAGGCCGCACGGTGGTGTTCCGCACGCTCGATCTCGGCGGCGACAAGCTGCCCATGTCGGTAAGGATTCCCGCCGGCAACAACCCCGCCCTGGGGCTGCGTTCGATTCGCTACTCGCTTTGGCGCCGTGACCTGTTCCGGTCGCAGTTGCGCGCGTTCTACCGGGCAGCCGCCGTGGGGCCCCTGCGGATCATGTTCCCGCTGATCTCGGGTGTCGCCGAAATGCGCATCGTGCGCGAAGTCTGCGCCAGCGTGTGCGACGAGCTGGCCAAAGAAGGAATCGAGCACGATCCCAAGGTGCCGCTCGGCGCGATGATCGAAACGCCCAGCGCCGCCATGACTGCGGATCTCCTGTCGGCCGAAAGCGAATTTCTCTCCATCGGCACGAACGACTTGATTCAGTACGCTCTCGCTGCCGATCGCCAGGACGAGCACGTGGGCTACCTCTACCACCCGCTGCATCCCGCGATCCTGCGCTCGATTCAGATGGTGGTGAAAGACGCCAACCGATGCGACACGCCGGTCGCCATGTGCGGCGACATGGCCGGGGATCCGCGTTTCTGCTGGGTGCTCCTCGGGCTGGGACTGCGGTCGCTATCCATGGCGCCAAGGCAGATTCCGATGGTCAAGTCGATCATCCGCTCCACCCGGCTGGGCGAAGCCGAGAAGCTGACCGAAGAAATCATGAAGCTCCACACCGAGGACGAAATCGAAGAAGTGGTGAACCGAACCATGAAACATCGGTTCCCCCTCGAATTCAGCGACGAGACCTGAACAACCTGGACGCCGAGACCGGGAGGCCATCAAACCCATGGGGCCTGGCCGCGTGCTAGCGTAGGGCCGCCATGCCGGAGCTGCCGGATCTGGTACACATCGCGGACAAGATTGGCCGAGCCGTCGTGGATCAGCCGATCGTCGACGTGCGGGTTGGCGATCCGGTCGTGCTGCGGTTGATGGTCAACCGGTCGCTCGCCGCTGCGCTCTGCAAGAACTCTATTCGCAGTGTCGAGCGTCGCGGGCACTTCCTGCGCTTGGCTCTCGACGGTGACCTCGTGCTGGTGGTGAACGCCATGCTGGCCGGCCGCTTTGTGCTCAGCCCGACCGCCACAGCCCGCCTTGGAAAGAGCGTGATCGTCGCGCTCGGCTTCCAAGACGGACAAGAGCTTCGCTACGAAGACGAGATGCGCATGGGCAAGATCTACTTGGCCGAGGTGACGCATGAGGCCGAGATCCCTGGCTACCGCGACCTTGGTGTCGATCTCCTTTCAGCGGAGTTCGACTTGCCGCTGTTTCGAACGTTGATTGCCAGGCGCCGTGAGCAGGTTCGGCAGTTCATGCTCGACAAATCGACGCTTGCGTCCATTGGCAATGCCTACGCGGACGAGATCCTGTTCGCCGCCAAGATTCACCCGAAGACCTTCTGCAAGAATTTGTCGTCGGAAGACGTGGAGACACTGTTTCATTCGATCAGGCAAACCCTCAACCATGCCATCGCAGAAATTCGCGATCGAGGCGAGCCCATCGAAACCAAAGTCCGCGATTTCCTTTCGGTTCGAGGCAAGGCCCGCCAGCCGTGTCCGGTCTGCGGAAACAGCATCCGAACCGTGCGCGTCGGACGCGCCGACGCTTACTTCTGTCCCAGCTGCCAACCCACCGACCGGAAGCTGTTCGTGGATTTCCGCAAGCTGCCCCCCAAGGGAGGCACGAAAGGCAGCACGAAAGGCTAGCGCAGGGTGGCAAGCATTGGCCGTCGCGTTTACCCGACCGGGTCGAGTAGGCTCGCTC
>Ga0302321_100002122_pt1 | contig 16997 bp, 13 predicted proteins | sample Fen_T0_1_FD_202505 | JGI IMG/M metagenome (GOLD analysis project Ga0302321, IMG submission 202505) | Peat permafrost microbial communities from Stordalen Mire near Abisko, Sweden - Fen_T0_1 | ecosystem: Environmental > Terrestrial > Soil > Wetlands > Permafrost | place: Sweden: Abisko...
TCCTCAACAGCGCGCCATGATGGCGGCACGATATGGAGACAAGTGCCAGTTGCTGGCCGAAAAGGTGGAGACGCAGCAGGAACATCGCCAGGCTGAAGAAGCCGGATTTGTTTACTTCCAGGGCTATTTCTTCTGCCGGCCCGAGTTGATGATGGCGAGGGACGTCCCCGCCAACCGGGTGCACTATCTGCGTTTACTGGAAAGCGTGTGCAAGCCCGAACTGGATATGCTCGCCCTGGAGCGGCTGATCAAGCAGGAGGCTTCCGTCTGCTATCGCCTGCTGCGCTATCTGAACTCCCCGCTCTTCGGTTTCTCGCTCCAGATCAAGTCCATCCGCCACGCCATGGCGATCCTGGGCGAGCGCGAATTGCGGCGCTGGATCCGTTTGGTGGTTGCGGTAGGCGCCGCCGAGCAAAAGTGCAGCGAACTCCTGCTCATGGCGCTCACCCGTGCGCGATTTTGCGAGCTACTGTCCCGGTACGTCGGCTCCCAGAGCGATCTCTTCCTCATGGGGCTGTTATCTGTGATGGACGCGATCCTCGAGGTTTCGATCGAAACCCTGCTGCAGCAGATTCCAATGGATCAGGAGACCAAGGCAGCGCTTCTGGGTCAACCCGGCCGTCTGCGTCCGCTCTACCAACTCATGCTGGCGCAGGAATCGGGCGAGTGGGAAAAGTCTGGCGAACTGGCGCGGCATCTCCACCTTACTTCCGAAGAAGTCTCCGAACAATGGTGGCAGGCGATGCAGTGGGCCCAGCAGGTAACGTGCGGATGCTAGGCCTCTATTGGCAGCCTTCGACATACTGGATTGCTTGATACGTTCCGGCGTAGAACGTGACGATCTTTCCCTGATCAGTTTCAAATCGGATGCCGTACTTGCCGTCGCTCGATCGAATGGTCAAGTAGTGACCGCTATCTATGTATTGGTGCGCCGTAATCTTCACGCGCGAGCCGCAAACCTGTTTAACGCGCGAATCGGAGTCGCCGACCTGAATTCCGGGCGACGTGGATATACCAGCACCATCCACGTCGATTCGGGAAAAACGCCCGTCGATGATCATGAATTTAAGATGAGGATGCTTCGTGGATTCGACGTAAATGCAGTCTCCTACATCGTCAGGGTCGGACTTTCTTTGAAGCGCTGCGTTCAACTGCGAGAGGCTCATGCCGATTTTGACTGTTCCCACCCCGTCAAAACGGACTACCCAGGTCTCGCTGGCCACGGAGTTCCCTGTCAATAACGCCAACAATAAGACAACGTAAATCAGGCGCGTGCTTTTCATTTCAATCCCCCAGTCACACAAAAGGGACGAGCACGCAGCCCGTCCCTTATTCGGTTGTCCTGAGACCTGACACCTGCAACCCGTCACCTGCTCCTACGGCGCTTCGATCAACTCCATCTTCCCTTCACGCGTGCGGTGCAGAATCATCACCTTACCCTTCGGATCGCGGAATACGAATACGTCACGGTCGCGGAAGTGCGCTTCCTTGATGGCTTCCTCCAGCGTCATCGGACGCAAAGCCACTGAATCCTTCGCCGGAACCAGGTGAACCTCGGTGGTGCGAGCCACGGCCGGGAATTTGTGAACGGTAACCGCAACTTCGGCTGTTTCAGCAAGCCCCACGGCCACCTCCACACTTTCCTGTTCAGATTCGCCATTGAACTTTTTCACCGCTTTGCGCTTCTTGCTCAGCCATTTCGTCTTGTACTTCAAGGCTTGGGTCTGGAGGTGCTCCAGAGCCTCATTGACTGCCGCTGCCATCTCGGTTGCCTGCGCCAGTCCAACGATCGGACCGTTGGGCGGATTGATTGTGATCTCAGCCTTGTGGCGGCGCTTTTCGGCGGCCAAAATTACTTTGGTCTCGAATTTGTCACCCAGGATCTTCCGGATTTTGCCGAGTCCAGCTTCAACTGCCTTACGGATGGGAGGTGTAACTACGTAGTGCCTGCCGGTGTATTCCACGTTCATGATCGGCCTCCAAAACAAGTAGCCAGTAGTCAGTAGCCAGCGAATAACGACCGACACTGGCGACTGACTACCGGCTACTGACTACTGTTTCTTCACTCTTCTCTGATGCGTACTCGGAATCTTCATGTCTTCCCGGTACTTCGCAACCGTTCGGCGCGTGACCTGAATCCCCTGCGATTGCAGAATGCGTGTAATCTGTTCGTCGGTCAACGGCCGCGACGGATCTTCGTCCTCGATCAGCTTCTTCACCCGCCGCTTCAGGATCAGCAGCGAGGTGCCGCCACCCTCGGGCCCCTGCACGCTTTCCGAAAAGAAGTAGCGCAATTCAAAAACGCCCTGCGGAGTGTGCGCGTATTTGCTCGCCACGGCGCGGCTCACGGTCGACGGATGCACGCCGATTTCCTCCGCCACCTCCTTGATCATCATCGGCTTCAAGTAATCGATGCCCCGTTCCAGGAAGTCCTGCTGGCGCGCCACAATCGAGTAGCAGACCTTGGTGATCGTCTGCTTGCGCTGCTCGATGTTCTTGATCAACTGGATGGCAGACTTGTAGCGCTCCTTCACGTAATTGCGAGTGTCGCGATCATTGCCGTCCCGGGTCAGCAAGCGCTTGTAGGCCGGGTTGAGGCGCAACTGGGGCATGTCTTCATCGTTCATGATGACCAGCCACTCGTCCCCATGCTTGATGAATGCGACATCGGGCTCGATCAGCCGTGGCGGAACCTTGTTGTACTGAAGCCCGGGACGCGGATCGAGCGTGCGAACGTAGTCCAGCGCAACCTGGACCGCTTCCACCGGACGCCCGATGGCGCGCCCGATTTCCTTGAATTGCTTGAGCGTGACTGCACGCAGATGCTGATCGACCACGGCGATCGCGTCGTGGATGATCTGCTCGGTCGTGTCATGGCCGTTTCTGTGCTGCTGAAGCTGCACCAGATGAAACTGAAGCTGGTAGAGCAGGCATTCGCGCAGATCGCGGCAGGCTACGCCGGGCGGATCGAATTGCCGGACCGCCTCCAGGGCTTCGTGCAGATCGGCGCGGGTAAAAGTCGCAGCAGAAACCTGGGGCTGACTTGCAGGCAGCGGGCCGGCTGGCGCCGCGCTCTCCTTCCCGTTGGTGGGGGCGTGGAACTCCGGTGCGGGAACGGCCTCCGGCTCCGCTTCCAGTGCCGGTAAGACTTCCCCGTATTCCTCCACCCGATGCTCTGTGTCGTGCTCCAGCAAGTCGGCGGCCGCAAACTCGTCCGTCTCAGGCACCAGGGCATCAATTCCCAACGCCGTCGCTTCGCCCAGAATCTTGGCCTGCGCCTCGGCGTCCACGTCGGGAGCCGCCGCCGGCTTAATGCCCAGCAGTTCTTCGTCACTGGCGATCAAGTAGCCGTCTTCGTTCAGATTCCCGATGATCTCCTCGGCGGCATCGTGGACCTGCGGACTGACTGAAATCGCTCCCAGCTGCCAGCGCAGGTGATCCGTCAAATTGCCTTGCTTGGAAAGGAAGTTCTCAAAGGAAGGCTTCTCAATGTCCTCCCTCTCACTCTGGCTGCGATACCCGGGATCCAGATATTCCTGGAAAAACGAGCCGAAGTCGATCTCCTCGAACGGATCCTTTTTCTCAACTTCGGCAATCGAACCCTCTTCCGGCTTGGCCAGCGCGGACTGCCGGTCGCGCTCTTCCTCCTGGCGTCCCACGTCATCGAGCAGGGGAATCGAATCCTCGAGCTCTTCGAGGACAGGGTTCTCCACCATCTCGGCGTTGATCATGTCCTTAAGCTCAAGCTTGTTGAGCGCCAGCACCGAGACCATCTGCACGAGGCCCGGCGTCAGAATCTGCCGTTGCGACAGTTTGACGCTCAGTCTTGGTTGAAGAAGAACCATGCTCTCCTGACTCCGTGCTCGATGGCCCGTACAAGGTCAGAGGTCAGAGGTCAGATTGCAGAAGTAGAGCTCTCGATACGGAGAGTTTCTAACCTCTGCAATCTGACCTCTCACCTCTGACCTCTCACTAACTTCTCATGCACCGAGGTAGGTCTCTGAACACGAAGGTCCAATCCCACGTACCCCTCGGTAACTCATACCAGCGAAAAACTTGTTCCCAGGTACACTCGCCGTACCTCCGGGTCACTCCCCAACTGCTCCGGTGTCCCGGAGCGGAAGATCCGGCCTTCGTTGATGATGTAGGCCCGATCCGTCACCGACAGCGTCTCTCGAACGTTATGGTCGGTGATCAGGATTCCGATGCCGTCCGCCCGCATATCCGAAATGATCTTTTGCAAGTCCAGCACGGCGATCGGGTCAATCCCCGAAAACGGTTCATCCAGCAGGATGAACGTCGGGTTGATACAAAGCGACCGCGCGATTTCTACCCGCCGGCGTTCTCCACCCGACAGGGCGTACCCCCGGTTCTGCCGGATATGCTCCAGGCCCAGCTGGTCAATCAGTGTCTCCGCCTTCTCCCGGCGCTCGTGCCAGGAGATGGGCTGGGCTTCCAGCACGGCAAGGATGTTCTCCTCGACCGTTAATTTACGAAATACCGATGCTTCTTGAGGGAGGTAGCTGATGCCGTACTGGCGCGCCCGCAAGTACATGGGAACGCTGGTAATATCTTCGTCGTCGTACAGCACCCTACCAGTGTCGGGAGGTACCAGACCCACAATGGAATAGAAGGTGGTGGTTTTTCCGGCGCCGTTCGGACCCAGCAGGCCCACCACTTCACCCTGCTGCACCTGAAGGCTGACCCCGTTTACTACGCTTCGGCCACGATAACTTTTACCGATTTCGTCGGTGGCCAGCGTATGCATTTATCGTGCCACTCTAGTCCGGGTAACCGTCGGGGACGTTTCTCTTCCTTCCACGAGCACCCTATCATCGCGTCTAAAGAAAGTCAACGAATCGCCGGTAATCTTGCCTCGTTCGGCATCAAAAATGCTAGGCGGTCCGCCGGTCAGGACGAACTTCTCGTCGGCTGCCACGTACTCCAGCCGGTCCCCGGTGGCCCGGCGGGACGGTTGGGTGATCACAATGTTGCCTTGGGCCACGATTCGATCCAACTGACCAGGCGCTCCGCGATCGGAGCCTGCCTTGGACTGGTTCCGAGCCACCAGGAAGACGTCCATTTTCAGCGCCGTCATCGTGACGTCCGCTCCCCTCGCGGCCACGCCCCCGTCGAGAACGATCTTACGGTCCGCATCGTTGTAGGTCAGGCGCGCCGCGGTGATCGTGACCGGGGTCGCCTTCCCGCTCTTATCTGCCTGGACCAGCACGGTTGAAACCGGATGATCGGCCGTTCCCTGGGCCACCAGCGAGCGATGTTCGCGGTCGAAGGTGAGCGTCGGAGCCTCCACCACGTTCGCGTTCTGCCAGACGCGGGCATTCCCGGTGTACACCGCGAGCGCCGGGGAACGATGTACCGTCACCGCGCGGCTGGTAACGTGGATCGGATCGGAGGCGGCGAGCAGTCCCCCGTCCGGCTGGGCCTTCAGGTCGGTATAGGTGCTCTTGACGTCGCCCTCAGCCGTGGCGTCGCCATTGACCCGCCGGACGCGAATCGTCTGGGCAGTGGTGGTCATGCCTGTATCGGTCACCCGAGGGGAACCACTCAGAAGCAGCAATTGGTCCGCCGCGGTGTAGGTGGCGCGCTGCGCCCACGCTTTTCTGGTTCCGTCCACGTAAGCGAGGTTGCCCTGCTGCGTGATTGACGCGATGCCGCCAGCCGGACGAAAGGCGACCTCCAGCGACTCGCTGGCCGAAACCCGGTCGGGTTGCGAGGGTGCGCTGCTGACAATCTTCGCCTCCGGTTCACCGCGGAGGCCGGCCAGGTGGTTCTGTTTCGTGAAGCTCGCCGTAAACTTGCCTGCGGTCACTACGGTTTTCTGCTGCGCTCCTGGTTGCGTGATCACGATCCGCGGAGGCCCGCTCGTCTCGGCCTGCTCCAGACGGCGCCCACCTTTCACGACAAAATCGATGGCCGGAGCGGTCATCTCGACTCGCTGGGCTTCCGGGTTTGCGGCCGGGTTTGCCGAGGACGAGCCGGGGGCGGCCATCTTCTCCTGCACCAGTTGCACACCGCCTTCGGCATGAACCGTCTGCAAAAGCTGTTTTCCGCTAAAGCGCATCGTGACCCGTCCGGCAGATGCGTCGGCGGGCTGCGCACCCTGGGAGGCCAGCCGGACGTGGCCGCTGAGAGTGGCCGTGCTCAAGAAGTTCTGCTTACCCGTCAGCAGGAAATCCACCTGATCGGCGCGCGCGCGGACGTCCGAGCTCCCATGCAGTTCGCTCTCCACGTCGCCTTCGGCCAGAATGTGGTCCACGGTGTTGTCTTCGCGCAAGAACAGGGTTGCGCGTTCGGACCATAGCTTCTGTTGCTCACGCGTGATCCGCGGACGGGTCAGTACGACCTGTCGCGGATCGCGAGTAATCACGGCTCGATCCGCGGTCAGACCGGCGTGCTGCTGGCTGAGGTCAATGGCGACGGCCGTCAGCAGGCGCAAAGTTCGAGACTTCGCGAGGTACTGAATCCCGACGGCTGAGCCCGACGCCTGCGTGGTCTGAAACTCCAGTTTCCCAGTGGCCGAGGCGTCCCCGGTATTGCGGTTGAACACCAGCCCGCTCGTCTCGATGTGAATGGGATTCTTCATTTCCGTGGGAGCCGCCTGGTCGGGTTTAAGCAAGCCCTGCGGATTGCCCTCCAGGTCAATCTTGACGGGACCGCTCGCAGTCACATTGCCGGAGGCGGGGTCGTACTCGAAATCGTCCCCAGTGATGCGGTCGAAACGGCTGGAATCCCTTCCGTAAACAATGATGTTGACGTTGTGCAGTTCCGCCCGCCCGCCCTGCTTGAACTGCACCACCTTGGACGCACTCACGGTGAACAGAGTGCGGCCTTCCTCAGACTTGGAGATCGAGAACCCCTCGGCTGTCTGCTGAATGTTCAGGTCAAGCTTCTTGGGAATTTCGCGGACCACTTCGCGAGTCCGCCGCCAGCGCACCGAGACATACATGCCCGCGACCACCACCACCATCAGGATGGCGCCCGCCGCAAACCACCGCCGAAGTCGAGTAATGGGGAGAGGCATGCAGCTCTAGTCTAGCGGAAGGGGACTGGGCTGCGGAGATACGCCCAATGTTCAGATGAAGAGTGGAAGGCTTGCCGGCCTATTTCGAACGCACCACATCCTGCAGCGTCAACTCCAGCCCGCCAAATTCAGGATGATCGTTCATGCCGAGCTGGTAGGCGATATCCAGGCGGTCTCCAGCGAGTAACTGCATCTGATCGCAGGATTCCTTCAGGCCCCACCCCATCGCTTTGAACGTGACATTGCTGCGCCAGGATTGTGTAGCAGCGGGGCTCTGCCCCGCCTGGACGGGGCGGAGCCCCGTCTCCACACCAGCCCCTCTCTTCGGGATCGCCGCTGAGTCCGGATGGCAGCGCGGCTGTAGCGCTTCGGCCATTTGCCCGTCGGACGCCGCCGTTTCCGGTGCGGCGGGCACAATCCGCAGCCGCACATGTTTGTCTTTCACACTCTGCGGAGGCGCCATCAGGCGCACCGCCCGGGCAGTGAAAACGGGTTCCCGATTCGCCATCCCGAAGGGCTCCAGCAGAGTCAGCGCCTGGTGCAGCTCGGGCGTGACCGATTCCAAGGGCAGCTCGGCGTCAACTTCCAGCCGCGGCTCGAAATCGGCCAGCGTCAGGCGCGCGCGAGCGTAGGCGTCCAGATGATCGCGCAGTTTGGGAACATTTGCGCCGGGAAGCGCGAAGCCGACCGCATGCGCGTGCCCACCGTAGCGGGAAAACAGCTCGCGGCAAGACTCGAGCGCATCCAGCAGGTGGAATGACGGAATGGATCGTCCCGACCCATGTGCCTCATCGCCTTCGCGCGACAACACCAGCGCCGGACGCCCATACTTCTCGACCACGCGGGTGGCAGTGATGCCGATTACGCCCCGGTGCCAGCCGTCGCCATCCACCACCATGCAGAACGCATCGCGCAGCGCCGGCTCTTCTTCCAATCGGCGCTCAATGCTGTCGAGAATGCGCCGCTGCTCTTCCTGGCGCTCGGCGTTGAGCTGGTCCAGGCGCCCGGCGATCTGGCGGGCGCGTTCGATGTCTTTCACACTAAAAAGCTCCACCACATCACGGGCAACGTCCATGCGCCCGGCGGCGTTCAGGCGCGGCGCGACCCGAAAAGCGATCTCGGTCGCGGTGAGCGCGCGTCCATCGCCCAGTTTGGCAACTTCAAGCAGCGCCTTGAGCCCAACATTGACTGGCGAACGAAGACCATCCACGCCAAGCCTGGCGAATACGCGGTTCTCCCCCAGCAGCGGAACTGCGTCCGCGATGGTCGCGATCGCCACCACTTTCATAAACGACATGAGCAGGCGCGACTGGTCTTTCGCATCCAGCCGCCGCTGCATCAGTCCCTGCGCGAGTTTGAACGCCACCCCGGCGCCGCACAGGTATTTACAGGGATAGTCGCATCCGTCCTGATTTGGGTTGACGACCGCCAGGGCCTGCGGAAGTCCGTCCGGCCCGGGCAAGTGATGGTCAGTAACGATCAGGTCCACGCCCGTGCGCCGCGCAGTCTCAGCGGCGGCGAATGCGCGGATGCCCGTGTCCACGCTGATAATCAGCCGCACACCATCGGCAGCGGCGCGTTCGATCACCTCATCCCGCATGCCGTACCCTTCGCGAATCCGATGCGGGACATGGAAATCGGCCGCTCCTCCGCAAAGCTCGATGGCCGTCTTGAGGATGACGATCGCCGTGGTCCCGTCCACGTCGTAGTCCCCGTAGATCAGGACTTTCTCTTTGCGCTCGACCGCCGCCTCCAGCCGATCGAGAGCGGACTTCATCCCGGCCATCTGCAGGGGATCGTGAAGGTGGTGCAACTGGGGTGACAGGAACCGTTGGGCGGCCTCGGGATCTTCAATACCGCGCCGCACGAGTAGATCAGCGAGAACAGGCAGGGCCGCAGCGGTAATTTTCAGGCTGGAATCGCGCAACGCCGCAGCCAGTACACGCGCCTTCACACCATCGACCGGCTTGGAAATCCATCGCATGTTTCAGAAGAGGCGAGATTACTTCGGGGTTGGACTGACTTCAGACTTCAAAAAAACGAACTGGACAACTTCTGCAATCTGACTTCTAACTTCTGCAATCGCCTTACAGTTCTTCGTCCTGATCCGGCTCGTCGATCATGAAGCCGCCGGCATCGTCGGCCAACTCCCGCAGGCGCTGAAAGTGGTCGTACCACTCGGCGCCCGCCTCATAGACGAACATGCAACCCTGGTAAGCCCATCCCAGTTGCACAAAGCCGGTCTTCCCGACATAGGTCTTGAGCCAGCGCGCCTCTTCCAGGTCCTCTTCGCTGACGTATTCGCCCTCCGCGAGCCTCACGGACAGGCGGTCGAGCTCCTCGCGGTCCAGCGCCCAGGAATGCATGGTCAGGAAGGGGGCTCCCGCCGCCTTCGCCAGTTCCACGAAATCCTTCCAGCCATCGGGATTCGGGCTCGCGTCCCACAGCACGCTGGGAACCTCTTCGCACTCCACATAGCCGAAGAAGCGGCGCATGCCCTGGCCCTCGATAAAAGCCGTCATATCGTCTTTCAGTGTGGTGAGATCGTCTGGGTAAGGAGACATAGACTAGGACACTGATTGTAAGGCCTGTGCGGAGAAGCTCGCCACTGGGGGGGTCTCAGAAAACAGTCACTGCCCCAGTGAGCCCGAAGCGTGCGCCAGCGCCTGAGACCTGACACCTGTCACCTGCGACCTGTTTCTCTATGTTAAACTTTCTGTTCAAACTTCTGACATGCTCTTCTCCAAAGAATACGTGGGCTACTTGGCCCGCGAAGTCACCAAGAAACTGCTCGCTTCGGGCAACGTCGAGACCAAGCAGGTCCCTGCCCTGACCGAGAAGATCCACGCCACGCTTCTCGAGGAACTGGCTCTGGAAGACCGCATCAACGATGAAGTCCGCGTGATTCTCGAAGCCTACTCCGAGGAGATGCAGAAAACCGGCGCCGACTACCAGGAAATGTTCCGCAAAGTGAAGAGCGAACTGGTGAAGAAGTACAAGGCTGTTCTCTGAGGACGACGTGAGACTGAGCCGCGAAAAAATCAACAAGCTGGCGCACGCGGTCACTGACACGCTGGCCGAAATGGATCAGGTCGACTTCATCGAGGACCGCAACACCGTTCGCCTCGAAGTGCGCAAGATCCTCGAAGAACTCCTCATGCGGGAGGCGCGCATTGACCAGTCCGCGCGCCTGAAGATTGAAAGCCAGCGCCGCACCATCATCGAAGGCTCCGAGGAATGGAGCATTCTCTACCGCAAGTACTACAACGAAGAAGTGAAGAAACTGGGATTCTAGTACCCAGTTGCCAGTACCCAGTTCTGGGTTACTGAGTACTGGGTACTGATTACTTTTCCACCTCAATCTCCGGCATCCGCAGCACATCATCCTGATCTTTATTCTTGCGATTGATCCCCGCCGCGTCCAGCTGACGGGCCACCGGCTGCACGACTTGCAGGATGCGCGCCAGGGTCTGGCCGACGGCTTCCTTGTCGCTGTTGTCAGGCGTTTGCCGCGCGATCACGGCCTGGAAGAAAGTCTTGGGCCGCGGGAAGACGACCAGCTTTACTTCATCGCCCTCCGGAATCCCCGCCGCTTTCTTTGCCAGCTTCAGAGCCGTATCGTAGCCCCCCAGTTCGTCGACTAAGCCCAGATTCTTCGCATCCGCACCCGACCAGATTCTTCCCTTCGCGATCTCCAGCACCTTTTCCTTGGGCAACTTGCGGCCGTCAGCAACTTTGCCGGTGAAGTCCACATACACCCGATCCAGCCATGCTTCGAATCTTGCCCACTCGGCGGGAGTGTAATCGTGCGTTCCGGTAAACATCGTTGCGTTGTTGCCCTGGTGGACCTCATCCCATGAGAGGCCGACCTTGTCCCACAATCCCGAGGTCACCATTTTGCCGCCCAGCACGCCGATGGAAGCCGTGATGGTGCCGGGCTGGGCAACGATCTTGTCGGCGGCCATCGCAACAAAATATCCGCCGGACCCGGCAAGGTCGCCCATGGAGACGATCACCGGCTTGCCCGCCTGCCGCGCCCTGACCACTTCCCGCCAGATGGTGTCGGAGGCGACGTACGAACCGCCCGGGCTATCCACGCGGAACAGGATGGCCTTGATATCTTTATCCGCCACCGCCGCCCGGATCGCGCCCGCCACTGTGTCAGAGCCCATATTGACCGCGCCCTGCACCGGATCGTAATCGCTCTTGCCGCGGGTGACGCCACCGACTCCGAAGATCAGCGCAACGTTCTTCCCGTGATCGTGCGGACGCCCGGCACGGTCGAGATATTTTTCGAGATACAGAAGCTCCGCTCCGTCTCCCGCCTTCTTCTTCACCTGGTCATAGACTTCATCGCGATAGGCGAGAGCGTCCACCAGTTTGGCGTCGACCGCTTCTTTCCCCAGATACGGTCCCGCATCCACGATGGACTGGAATTTCTCCGGCGCGATCTGGCGTGCCAGGCAAACTCCATCCTTGATCTGGCCGAACCACGAGTTCATCAGCGCCGTCATTGCTTCTTTGTGCGGCGGCGTGTACTTGGTTTCCGTAAAGGTGTTCAGCGCGTTCTTGTATTCATAGCGGTGGTCGCCGTGGAAAGTCACGCCCAGCTTGGCAAGCGTGCCCTTGATGAAGGGCGACTCGAACATGATCCCCGTCAGCCCGATATCCCCCGAGGGTTGCAGGTAGATCTGGTCAAACGCGGTCGCCAGGTAGTACGCGCTGTTGCCGGGACCGAACTCGCCGAAAGTTTCCGCGTAGGCAATGGCAAACTTCTTGTGCGCCCGGAAACGCTGGACAGCGTCGCGAATCTCCTGCACCTGAGCCAACCCCATGGGCGCAGCGCCGATCTTCGCGACCATGCCCACGACCCGGTCATCGTTGGCGCCGCGATCGATCGCGTCCACCGTGTCGCGCAAGGTGTGCCGGTCGGTCAGCATCAGCTTCGCGCTTGGGCTCTCCGGGATGTCTTCCACCAGCGACTGTTCGAAATTGGCTTCCAGAATGGTCTTCGACGGCACCTTGCCCTTCGCCCCCATCAGAGCGAACAACACGATTCCAAGGCCGACTAACCAGAGAGCTCCGAGAATAGCGAGAAAACGCACGATGACTTTGGACATGAGCGACACTCCTTTGCCGGAACAGAGAAGTCTAACGCGAAGGCGCGATGACAGGGAATGAGATCGATGAAGTACCGGTTGAGATCTGGTGATCGTGCATGAATCTGTTTCGGCGGAATGAGCGGATGGGAAAGCACGGAAAGCCTGCGCTGGACATGCGAAGGCTCAAAATCGATCGCAATGCGGAGAGAACCGAACTCCAGCCGCGAAGCGGCGCCACAGGATAGCCCAGCACGTATGTGCTGGGTAGGCAAATCAGGATAATCGAGTCCCGCCAGGGACGGCACTCTCCATCAGCGCGAGGCGACCCGCGTTGGCGTCGTGATTGCTCCCTCCGCTGCTGAACTCACCAGCGCGGCATACTTGGCGAACACACCGGAAGAATAACGCGGAGCCGGAGCCTTCCACGCAGCCAGGCGGCGGGAAATCTCGGCGTCTGAAATTTCAATTTCCAGTTTCCGGCTCTTGGTATCGATGGTGACGCGGTCGCCCTCGTGGATAACGGCGATCGGGCCGCCCAGCGCGGCTTCCGGCGCCACGTGCCCGGCCATCAGCCCGCGAGTCGCGCCGCTGAACCGTCCGTCGGTGATCAGCGCCACGCTTTCTCCCAACCCTTCCCCGACAATCGCCGCGGTCACACCCAGCATCTCGCGCATTCCCGGACCGCCCTTTGGACCTTCGTAGCGGATCACAACCACATCGCCGGGCTTGATCTGTTTGCTCGTGACCGCCGTCATCGCGGCCTCCTCCGAGTCGAAAACGCGCGCCGGCCCGGTGTGCGAAGCCCGTTCGTGCCCGCTCATTTTTACCACCGCGCCTTCGGGCGCAAGGTTGCCCTTCAAGATGACGAGACCGCCCGTCGTCTTCAGTGGTTTGTCCAGCGGCGCGATTACTTGCTGGCCCGGCGTCTCCTGCGCGGCGTTCGCTTCTTCCGCAAACGTCCGTCCTGTAACAGTCATCGTTGACCCTTTGGCATGCTTGCCATCGAGCAGGCGCTTGGCAATCACGGGGATCCCGCCGGCTGCGTCCACGTCGGCCGCAACATACTTGCCCGCCGGCTTCAAATCCGCCAGCAGCGGCGTGCGTTCACTTACTTTCTGAAAGTCATCGATATGCAGCGGTACTCCCATTTCGCGGGCGATGGCCAGCAAGTGCAGCACTGCGTTGGTGGACCCTCCAGTGCACGCGACCCCGGCAATCGCATTTTCGAAAGCAGCGCGAGTAAGGATGTCGCTCGGGCGGATGCCCGACCTCAGCAGATTCATCACGACTTCGCCGCAACGGAAACAAACGCCGTCTTTGCGCGAATCCATCGCTGGAATTCCGTTGAATCCCATCGGAGATAGCCCGATCAGTTCCATCACCGTGCTCATGGTGTTGGCCGTGTATTGCCCGCCGCAAGCGCCCGCTCCGGGACACGCCACGTTTTCAAGCTCGTGCAGATCGGCATCGCTCATCTTGCCGGCCGCGTTCGCCCCGACTGCCTCAAACACATCCTGAATGGTGACGTCCTTGCCGCGGTACTTGCCGGGCGCAATCGTGCCGCCGTAGAGCACGAGGCCCGGCAGGTTCATGCGAGCGAGCGCCATGGCTGCCGCCGGAATCGTCTTGTCGCAACCGACAATGCAAACGGCCGCATCGAACAACTGCCCGCGGCATACTAGTTCGATCGAGTCGGCGATCACCTCACGGCTCACCAGCGACGCACGCATCCCCTCGGTACCCATGGTCTGTCCGTCGGAGATGGCGATGGTGTTGAATTCCATCGGCGTGCCGCCCGCCGCGCGAATGCCTTCCTTCACCTTGGCCGAGAGCCTCCGCAGATGGAAGTTGCACGGCATGGTCTCGATCCAGGTGTTGGCGACAGCGATGAGGGGCTTGGCGAGATCGTCGTCAGTAAATCCGATCCCTTTGTACATGGCGCGTGCCGGAGCCCGGTCGCGCCCGTCGGTGATGTTGCGACTGCGATGTTTGAGGTCCATGGGAGTTGTCAGGATGGTTTTACCACGGAGACACAGAAACACGGAGAAAAGCGTAAGAAAAAGTTAGGTTGGTACAAAGTTGGAAGCTTACGGATACCTCTTGAATTCCTCCGTGTCTCCGTGGTGGATTCTACGCCGTGGCTGCGCGCGAATTCTCGGCCGTCACCGACTCCGGCGGATGCGGCAATCCAAGATGCGCCTGGTCCCAGAGTTCCTTGATCGGGACGCCCGGACGCACATCCACCACATCCACGATCGCATGCCAGTCGCGGCAAAGCTGCCCGACTTGTTTTGCGTTCACATCCATCAGCAACGTGACCCGGTGCGAATGCTCGGCCGGTTCCGCCTGCACGTAGGGCAGGTCAATGCCGCGCCGCGAGGTCGCGCCCAGAATCCGCATCAGTGTTCCCTGGGTGTTGCGATAGCGAATGTGAAAGATATGCATTTTCGTTCTCCCGTAAAACTCAACTTGATTTACCAAGCTGCGCCCGGCCTCCCACGGCCGGGCGCAGCGTCCCACACCGCAATCTACTATTCCTCAAACACCATTTCCGACAGCGCCGCGCCCGCCGGCACCATGGGATACACATTGGCCTCGGGATGGCACTCGAACACCAGCAACTCCGGCTGCCGCGAGCGGAAGAACCGGTCCAGTTTGTCAGACACGTCGTTCGCCCGAGCAGGATCGACGAACTCTTCCTCAGTCAGCAGCGAAGCCGAAATCTTGTAGGCCTTCGCAATCTCGACGAAGTCCGGGTTGTCGCTCAGATCGGTTTCGGCGTAATTGCGGTCGTAGAAAAGCTGCTGCCACTGCCGCACCATACCGAGATACTTGTTATCCACGATGACCATCTTGATCGGCAGCCCGAGCCGGTGCACGGTCGCCAACTCCTGGATGTTCATCTGGAATCCGCCATCGCCGGAAACGCACAACACGACGCTGTCTGGCTTGGCAAGTTGCACGCCAACCGCGGCCGGCAAGGCGAAGCCCATCGCTCCCAATCCGCCTGAAGTGATAAATCCGCGCGGCGACGACGCGCGATAACGCTGCGCGGACCACATCTGATGCTGGCCCACGTCGGCAAGAATCGTGCCCGTGCCATCTTCCGGCATGCGGGCGAACAACTGGTCCAGAAAATTCCTGGTCGGATGCGCGAGGCCGGCGACCACAGGCTCGTCCCGTTCGGGACCGCACGCCACCGCACGCCACGCGCCGAAGTCCGGCAGATGCGCATGCTTCGCTTCCTGATAGAACGCGGGAATTGTGTCGGCCAGATTGCCCACCACCGGCAACTCGCAGGGACGGACGCGATCCAGTTGTGACGGATCGATTTCGAAATGCACGATCTTGGCGTGCGGAGCAAACCGCGTCGGTTCGCCGGTCACACGATCATCCAGCCGTGCCCCAAAAACCAGCAGCAGATCGGTCTCATGGAGCGCCAGGTTGGCCGCGCGCGTTCCGTGCATGCCGACCATGCCGAGGTAGTAGGGCGAGTCTTGCTTGATCGCGCCCAGCCCGTGAACGGTGGCGAACGTCGGCACCTGGAGCAGATCAAGTACTTGCTGTAAATCGTCCACCGCGCCCGAAAGCTTTGCTCCCGCACCCACCAGCGCCACCGGTTTTTTCGCCTGCTGCAAGAGCGCGATCAACGTGGTCGCGAAGGTGGATTCCGAGCCCACATGCTCGGCGGGCCGCGGCGGCGTGAACTTCACTGGCCCATTAAATTCCATTGACGCCTTCAGCATGTCTACCGGGATATCGATCATCACCGGCCCCGGACGCCCGCTGCGCGCCCAGTAAAATCCCTGCGCAATCACTTCCGGAATTTCTTCAATCGAGCGCACCAGCCGGTTCCACTTGGTGAGCGAAAGCGTCATCCCAAAGACGTCCGTCTCCTGGAACGCGTCCGTGCCAATCAGAGCCGACCGTACCTGCCCCGTGATACACACCAGCGGAACTGAATCCATCTTCGCGTCGGCAATGCCGGTGATCAGATTCGTTGCGCCGGGACCGCTCGTCGCCATCGCGACGCCGACCTTACCCGTGGAGCGTGCGTAACCTTCCGCTGCGAACACCGCACCCTGCTCATGCCGCGTCAGGATGTGGCGTACGCTGCTTCCATCGAGCGCGTCATATAACGGCATGATCGCGCCGCCCGGATAACCGAACACCAGGTCCACGCCCTCGGCCCGTAGACAGTCGAGTACGATTTGGGATCCCTTACGCATTCACCGCCTGCACTTCTTTGGTCTTCGCCGCTTCGGCTTTCTTTTTCTCGGTTGGGAGCCACGACATCATGCCGCGCAACTGCTCGCCGACTTTCTCCACCGGATGATTCGCAGCGCGCTCGCGCAGCGCCGCGAAATTCTTGCCACCCGCCTTGTTCTCTTCAATCCACTCTTTGGCGAAGCTGCCATCCTGAATGCGCGCCAGGATTTCTTTCATCGCCTTGCGCGTTTCGTCGCCGACGGCGCGCTCGCCGCGCGTCAGATCGCCATATTCGGCAGTGTTTGAGATCGAGTACCGCATGCGGCTCAGCCCGCCTTCGTAGATCAGGTCCACGATCAGCTTCATCTCATGCACGCACTCGAAGTAGGCGATCTCAGGTGCATAGCCGGCTTCCACCAGCGTCTCGAATCCTTTTTGCATCAGGGAAGTCAAACCGCCGCACAACACCGCCTGTTCACCGAACAGATCGCTCTCGGTTTCTTCCTTGAAGGTTGTTTGCAGCACGCCGGCGCGAGTCGAACCGATGCCGTGCGCGTAGCTCAGCGCATATTCGTGCGCGTGACCGCTGGCATCCTGATGGATCGCGAGCAGCGACGGCACGCCGCCACCCTGCGCATAAACGC
>Ga0302321_100002125_pt1 | contig 16989 bp, 11 predicted proteins | sample Fen_T0_1_FD_202505 | JGI IMG/M metagenome (GOLD analysis project Ga0302321, IMG submission 202505) | Peat permafrost microbial communities from Stordalen Mire near Abisko, Sweden - Fen_T0_1 | ecosystem: Environmental > Terrestrial > Soil > Wetlands > Permafrost | place: Sweden: Abisko...
GTTCCCACTCGCTAACGTCGTCGAGCCTTACGACGGAAGGCGGTGCAATGCTGGTATTCCCGGCGCCTTGGGCTTCTGCCGCAGCGGCGCGAGCACGGCGCGGGAGCCAATCTTGTGCTCGAAGTTCATCGAGAATGGCGCCACGAATGCGAACGCGCACGTACCACTCGAAGCTTTCGTCGTACTGACCCGCTTGACGACGAATCGCGTCCCAGAGTCCACTCATACCGGCTGCGATCAAATCATCGCGCAGGACGTTGCGTGGAAGCTTACGTTGAAAGCCTCCCACGATCTGACGAACGAGCGGTGAGTATTGTTCGAGGAGCTGGGCGGCGATTAGCTCGTGGTTGGAGGCGGTGCGGTTGCGCTTTTGCGGACGACGCTGGGCGGGCGTACGAACGGGTACGACTTGCAGTTTCGTCTGGGCGCGACGGGTTGCCCCGTTCTGGCGTGTCTTCTGAAGTAGGTTCGGTCGAGGCAGCACCGAGTGGCGCATCGGCCGGTATTGAGGGATAGCTTCAAGCGCCCCCGTGACGTTAGCCACAGGCTCTGCCGCTACGCTTCGGGTCGACTTCTGTACTGAATTTGTTAGCGCTCGTGCCACCGTAGCCTCCTCCGTGTTGCCCCGCCCACTCAGCAAGGCATGTGCCAGACTACGAAGACTAGGAATTCTAATGACTTGAGCGTCATTCCCTTGACAGCCAGGTCATTTGCAACCCAGCCCCCTAAACCTTTCGGACATGAGAATCAGACTTTTCGGAGATTTTTCAGGGCGCAAGTAACGGGAAACTCGCAAGACTCGAAATCCGAGCGACTCACCGGAAGCTGTTGTTTCCCGAATCTCGTCGGGGGGTCTAAAGTCACCCATTCCCGGGTTCTCCGGGTCCGGTATGACTTTCACCTGCAACTTCAACCAGTTTGAGTATGGGTCGGCGGAAACCCACCCGCGTCTTCGGGTTAAGACCCCAAGACGCATTTTGAGGAATCCGGGCATTTAGGCCTGGGTCACGCGCAAACGGGGCCCTCATCCAGGCGGGACTGGTCACGGCACCGGCCTTGGTGCGACGAAGGGGGAGCCGTCAAATCCGTCTCCCGAGCGTCAACCAATGGACGCTTCCCCCATTTTTTGCAGTTTGGCCACGGAGGATGCGACGATGGCTCGGAAGGCCCAGACAATCGAGGAATGACGCAGCGATGGGCGAAGGCAAAAATCTCGTAGGAGTGGATATCGGCACCAGCTCCGTCAAGGTCTGTCAGGTCCGCGACGGTAGGCGAGGTCCGAGCCTCGTCCGATTTGGATACGCAGGCTTGCCACCGCAGGCCATCGTCGATGGACAGGTGATGGATTCGAGCGCGGTCATCGAGACTGTGTCCAAGGTGATTCGTGACGCAAAGATTCGTGATCGCAATGTGGCGGTCAGTGTATCCGGGCAAAGCGTCATCATTCGAAAGATCACCGTTCCCATGATGACGGCGCAGGAGCTTGACGAGCAGATCCAGTGGGAGGCCGAGCAGCACATCCCATTCGACATCAAAGACGTCGAGGTCGACTATCAGGTTCTCAAGCGCAGGCCCGAGACCAGCCAAATGGATCTGTTGCTCGTGGCTTCGAAGAAGGACCACATTAGCGACTACACCCAGCTTGTTCGCAACGCCAAGCTCAAGCCCGTAGTCTGTGACATTGATGCCTTCACGGTTCAGAACCTGTTCGAATTTACCCACGGACTGCAAGAAGACAAAACGATTGCGCTCATCAACGTGGGAGCCAGTCTTTCGTCGCTCAATATCATCTCTGGTGGCGTAAGCTCGTTCACGCGTGAGATTGCCACCGGCGGCAACACCGTGACCGAGCAGATTCAGAAGCAAATGGGCATCCCCTACGAACAGGCGGACGCCTACAAGTGCGGGGGAAGAACCGGCAGCGCTACGCCGTTTGGCATCGTGCCGCAACAGATGATGCCCATCATTGAAGCGGCGACGGACACCATTGCGGCGGAGATCCAGCGTAGTTTGGATTTTTTCGTGGCAACGAGCGGTGAAAACGAAATATCGACTATCTACCTTACGGGCGGTTCATCAAACCTTCCCCTGCTCGTTCAATCGGTTCAGAGGCGAACCCGCGTGACTGTCGAGACCTGGAGCCCAATCGCCAAGTTCATTGTCGATCCAAAGACGGTCAACGTGACTGAGCTTGAATCGAGGGCGCCACAGCTGGCTGTCGCATTGGGATTGACGCTTCGGCGCGAGCGGGAGTCTCGACAATGATTCGCATCAATCTGCTTCCGCGAAAACGCAGATCCGAGCAGAAGACCGCCGCAAGTCAGGGCTGGCTCATCGCGGTCATGCTGGTGCTGCTCGCCGAGGTGTCGGGGCTCTTCGCTTGGCATAGCTACACGGAATCTAAGCTGACCGACCAGCGCCGGCGCAATGCCGAGGTTTCTGCCCAAATCGAGCAGTCGAAGAAGCTTGTTCAGAACCACGCGGACGTCAAACGCAAACTTGCGGAGCTACGGGCCAAAGAAGAAGCCATTGCCGCTCTGCAGAGCGCACGAACCGGACCCACCTCGGTGTTGCTCGAGCTTGCGCGGATTCTCACCCCGGGACGCGGACCGACGGTGGATCCTGCAAAATTGGAGGAGCTCCGGCGGGACAACCCGCTTGCACTCTTCAGCCCGTCCTGGGACGCTAGAAGGCTTTGGATCACCAAATTCGATGAACAGAACCGTCAAGTTCAGATCATGGGAATGGCGCGCGACGGCGAGGACGTGAGTGAATTCGCCAGGCGATTGAGTCTTTCCGGGTACTTTATGGATGTGCGTTTGATGCCGGGCAAGCGCGCTGCGGAAAAAGCAGGGGAACTTGAACTGGTCGATTTCGAACTCCAGTCGAAGGTGAGGTACTAGGATGGCTTCCCTGGGGCTTGAGAAACTAAATACAGCCGGAAAATTCGGGGTTGGCGCCGTTTTAGCGGTGCTGCTTGCTGTTGCCTACTACGTGGTGTTCTACGGTGATATCGAAGGTAAAATCGATCGAGCTAAGCATGAAGAGCAGCAGCTCCAGGGGGAACTCGCCGACGCTCGCCAGAATGAGCATTTGTATCAGAAGGACTTAACGGAACTCACCGATCGCCAGCAGCGCCAGAATCAACTGGCCAAGGTACTGCCAAGCACCACGGAATATCCGGCCTTCTTGAGCGCGATACAGACCGTCGCCAATGTTTCTGGCGTGATGCTAACCGCTTGGGCGCCAAGTCCAGAACAGCCAGAACAGTTCTACGCTCGCGTTCCGATGAAGCTGACCCTGGAGGGACGATTCCATCAGATCGCGAAGTTCTTCTATGGCATCGGTCAACTTGATCGAATCATCAATATGGAGAACATCTCCATGCAAGAGCCCAGGATTGTGGAAAACGACGTGATTGTGAAGGTAAGTGCTCTTGCAACGGCATTCCGAACCCTCTCGCAGACCGAGACTTCGACAGCGAAGCGTCCCGCAGCACCGGGTAGTCCGGCGGCGCCGGCACAACCGGGAGGCGCGCGATGAGGCCGCAGTTTCGTTCGTTCGTCCTCTGCTGTGGCCTTGTGCTTTTGGGTTGCTCAGAGCCAGCGAGCAAACCTAGCGCGGCTTTTGGGCCATCGTCCTCGGCGGCTCCCGTCGTGGATCGAAAAGCACTCATCACTGGCGATGCCGGTGTGGCGGCGACGGCCACCGCCCCCAGGATTGATTTCCAGGAGGTCGAGTTTGGGGAATCCGAGCGCAGTCGCGATCCCTTTCGATCCTACGCGTCCACGTTTGTTGCGGAACTACGCACCACGGCAAAGAGCCAGCGCGAGGTGGTTCTTAATGAATTTGGACTCGACGAGCTCAAGCTGGTGGGGATTGTAACAGGCGTCGCCGATGCGCGTGCCATGCTGGTTGATCCTCAGGGGCGCGGGCACGTCGTGAGACGGGGTCAGTTCGTCGGGCGCTCGGAGATTGTCCACGGCGACAGCAAGGGGGCACCCGCGTTCGAGGTAAACTGGCGGATCGACCGCATTCGTGACGGAGATATCGTGCTCGTGCGCGAGGATCCGAAGAATCCCGAGGTTCCGAGCTCCACCCGGGTTATCGCGCTGCGGCCGGACAGCGAAATCAAGGTCGAAACGCTCAAGTTTGAATAGGTGGGCCGGATCTGAGGCGCTTGCCTGACGGCCAATTCGACGACCAAGTGGCCTCAAGGTGGGGTCGCAGAAGGCCCAGCCGTCTCATTTCTTCGCGAGCGAGCCAATAATCCGCAGTCTGAAATTGTGATCAGCGGTCATTCAGGGCTACCATGCGACGAAAGTGGGCCCGGGTCCACTCCTCCGAACGCTCGGGAAGCCAAAGGGAGACTCACGCTTCGATGAGATCGAGATCGATCCCAGTTCTTACGACAAGTGCCAGCTGGCTGATGGTGGCGGCATTCGTTTCTCTCTCCGGTACGGCTTACGCACAGAAGTCTTCCGGCAGCTTACCATCGCCTTCTTCTCAACCAAGGGGTTCGGAGGCAAGCTCGCTTCGTCACGCGACGAAGGTTTCACTGCAAAGCGACTCCCGGCGTGGAAGCACAGAAGTGGTCGTGGCATTTACTGCGGCACCCACGTTTACGGCGCGACTCGAGCGTCAGTCGAAGCGTCTCGTTATTGACGTACCCGATAGCGATGTGGCCGGCGCGGAAGCGACGCTTCTCGCCAAGGAGGGACTCGTTGCAGGTGTTTTGACTCAGGCCTATGCCGATGCGAACGGCAAGCTTACGCGCATCTGGGTTACATTCCGACAAGACGCAAGCTACGCGGTAACCGCTCGTGGCACGGATTTGGTCGTATCGCTCTCGCCGGGCGCCCTAGGTCCTTTGGGCTCAAATAGCGGAGCCAAGGTTTTGCCTGGGTCGGGCCGAAGCCTTCCGACCGCGAGTCGTGTGGACCAGGTGTCATTTGACTCCTCGCGGCTCAGTGATCGCGTCACGCTCGAAGTTGGCCAAATCCCCGAGTATCGGTTGGTGCAGGTCGATAAGGGTCGCACGCAGCTTCAGCTCTCGGGCGCCACCTTGTCGCCGTCCCAAGCTCGCATATTGGATGTTTCGGCCACCTCATCGCGTGTCGAGAAGGTTGCTTGCTACGCGCCGAGTCAAACTGACAACCCCGATTCTGTGGTTGTCGATGTGACGCACGATCCAAACGTGCACGCTCGAGTTGAGCGCGAAGGGTCGCGCCTCATCCTCGAACTCTATGAAGGGGATCGTCTTCCCTCGACCGTCACTGGTGTGGCCCGTGACGGCGGGGTTGCGCGGCGTACCCAAACGGTGTCAGCCGACGCAGTCGTGGTGGACGACAGCACTACGCTTGTCCATGGCGCGGAGTTGACGGAGCGCGGTGGAACTTCCCAGGAATCCGCCGCGGGCGTGACCCCCGCACTGCTCGCGCAGCAGGCAACGGATCGCTACGCCGGGCGGCGCATCGATTTGGATCTCAAGGACGCTGACATTCACAACGTGCTGCGTTTGCTTGCCGAAGTGGGTCGGGTCAACGTGGTGACGGCCGACAACGTGACGGGCAACGTCACCATTCGGATGCGTAACGTGCCTTGGGATCAGGCGTTGGACGTCATTCTGCAAGCCAAGCAGCTTGGCATGGTGCGACGTTCCAACATGATCCGTGTGGCTCCGCTTGAAGTGCTGCAAAAAGAGCGTGAGCTTGCGATTCAGCAGGCAGCACAAGAGGTGCAGCTGACGCCGATTGAGACGCGGCTCATCCCGGTTTCCTACGCAAACGCCGCAGACGTTCAGAGTCGCGCTAAAGATTTGCTGTCGGAGCGCGGTAGCATTGCTGTCGATGAGCGCACCAATGTCATGATCGTACGCGACGTGCCCGGCAATCTTAATCAGATTGAGGAGCTGACACGTGCGCTCGATACTCAGACGCCTCAGGTGCTCGTCGAAGCACGTATCGTTGAGGCCACCAGTCGTTATCTGCGTGACGTTGGTATACAGTGGGGTGGCGACGCGACGTTCTCTGCGGCAACCGCGAACCCAACTGGGCTCATCTTTCCGAATTCGGTTGGGCTCGTGGGTGGTGCCAGCGACACGAACACGCCAACCGCCGGTCTTAGCCCAACTGTGCCGCGTGTCGACAATCCGAACTTTGCGGTCAACTTGCCGGCAGCCGTGGGCACTGGATCCGGTGGCGCCCTCGGGCTCACGTTTGGCTCGATTGACAACACAATCAATCTTGCGCTCAGACTTTCGGCCGCCGAAGCAAGCGGCATGCTGCGCATTCTCAGTAGCCCACGCGTGCTCACGCTAGACAACCGTGAGGCGCGCATTTCCCAAGGGACCCTCATCCCATTTTCGCAGGTGAGCGCCCAGGGCGTCCAAACCACCTTTCAAGAGGCCAAACTGCAGCTGCTCGTGAAACCTCACGTTACCGCGGATGGCAGTGTCTCCATGAAGGTCAAAATCAACCGGGATGAGCCGGACTTCAACCAGACCTCGGCGCGTGGCGATCCGACCATTCTCAAGCGCGAGGCTGAGACGGAACTGCTGGTGATGGACGGTCACACTGCCGTCATCGGCGGAATTTTCACCCGCAACACCGGCAGAAATCTCGATCAAGTTCCATTCTTTGGCGACATTCCGTTGATTGGACTCTTGTTTCAGCGGCGCCGATCGAGCGACAGTCGGGGTGAGCTTGTCATCTTCCTGACTCCACGCATCGTCAATCGCGCGGAAGCACTGGGGCGATAGTCGGAAGCCATGAACGGGTATCTGGACTAGCCCCAGGAACAAGGCAGAGGCGAAGGAAAGGTGAGAACCCGACCAACAATCGATGGTTCTGCCAATTGCACGCGGGAACGCTGTGATGCCCAGTTCCTGGGTCTGCTTGCATTCTCCACGGCTTTGCTCAGCGTCCGGTCTTCTCACGCGTTCGAGGTGGCTGTCGACGCGCAATCGCAGCTGCAGCTTTACTCGGTGAGGAGCCCGTTTGGTTCGCCCACTTTATCGCGCCAAAGGCTCGTCCATCAGCTGGCATTGGACGCGCAGAGCGATCCGCCAAAACTCGACGAATCGAAGGTGTCTTGGGCCTTTCACTCGCGGCTCAGATTGGACGGCGATTACGGCGTATCTTCAGAGGAGCGCGATCCTAACAATCTTGCCGCGTTCATTCCTGGCCTCTACACCTCGCCGGTTGATTTGAGCTACGGCTACTTCAGTGTCACTGGCCTTTTGCGAGACACGACGGGCATAGCAATCGGTCGCCAAATCCTCTTCAACGAACTTGGTTTCTGGTCTTTCGACGGCGCAAAGGTTGCGTTTTCGCCGGCGGGCCTCTTCGAACTTTCGGGTTTCGCAGGTTACGAACAACGCGGCGGTTTACCGTTTCTGTCAACTTCCCGCTATGAATCCGACGGTGTCTATCGAGGGAATCGCGACGGCATGACCGCACCACAATGGCCGAGTTACCTCAATTCGTCCAAGGTGGCTCCCGCATTTGGCGCTTCACTGTCGTTTGCGGCTCTGCGCGGCTTACGTGCGCGAATCGACTATCGTCGTGTGAACGAGAGCGATCGGGTGGTGACCGTGCCATTCGCCGACGCAACTGGCAGGCTTGCTACGTTCTCTGGTAGTCGCATTTCAAGTGAACGACTGGGTACCGGAGCAGGTTTCGACATTGCTTCACGCGCTTCAATTGACGGCGCGTGGGTTTACGATCTTTACCGGCGGACGAGCCAGGAACATCGCGCAATAGGCACCTACCGTCTAAGTGATCGCATTCGGCTCAACGCGGGCTACCAGTATCGGCTACCGCTCTTCGATGCTGATTCTATTTTTAACTGGTTTGGTGCCCGCGGTAACATAACAAGCCACGGCAGCGTCACCTATCAACCGGTTACGGCCTTTCAAGTGACGGTCGGGGGTGGGGCGAGGTGGCTTGGAATAGGGCCACGGCAGCTTCTTTCGGAAGCGCTTTCAGCCGGCCCCGAAAGTGGCAAGGATGGCTTCTTTCGCATCGATTCGAGCTATTTTGCTCGAGATTTCTCGCTCGGGAGTGGCACCCTGTTCGAGTCTGGTTCGGGAGGCAAACGCTTCAATTCCGATCTGTGGTACCGCCGAAGTTTTCTTTCGAGGAAGCTTGAAACCCTAACTTTGGTGAGTGCGGGACGCTGGGAGAACCCACTGTTCTCTGAGCGCGCGCAATCGAGTGTGACATACGTCGCGGGCGTGCGATTTTTCCCCGGTGCACGCCAGGAGCTTTCAGCCGAATGGGAACACGTTATCGCGGAAGGTCCGCTCCAACGCTTTCGCATCATCGCGACGGCGACGGCGAGGTTCCCGTGAGTCAAATTGGCTTGCTACTCGGCGTTCTTCTGCTCGCGATGAGCGGCTCGCGCGGTGCCATTGGTGCGCCGCGTGCGACGGAACCCGCGGCGAATGCAGTTGCAGCACAAGAATCTACCGCCGCGACCAGCGCCAGGCAACCCGCGGCGAATGCGGTTGCAGCACCGGCATTAACTGCCGCGACGCAAACACCGGTATTAACTGCCGCGACGCAAACACCGGCATTAACTGTCGCGACGCAAACACCGGCATTAACTGCCGCGACGCAAGCGCCGCCTCAACACGCCCCGAACCCTGTCGTTGTCCCGCCGTACAGCGCGACCATTCGCGCAGCCCATCGTGTTCACGCCGAACAGGCCAACCTGCTCTGCAAGGACTGCCACGCAGATGTAGAGCGAAGTACCGAGACGCGTGATTGGCTTGGGCCTTCGGCTGCACTTTGTGACAAATGCCATGAACCGAAGCATGCCAATCTACCCGCAGGGTCCGTTGCTCAAGGACCCGACTGTGCGGTCTGCCATTTGACAGACCCGGAGCAAAGATCACTCCATTTGACTGGATCGGCTCTCGAGCGGCACCCAACCGCCCACCTTCAGTTCTCACACGCTAAGCATGCCAAAAGGCACATCGGTTGTGCGCAGTGTCACGGCCTTGTCGCGAAAAGCAGAGATGCGCTTGGCTCGGAGCGGCTGCCGCGCAAGCCCAGTTGCGTGCGCTGCCATCGGGGTGAAGGGCGGATTGATGGCCAGGCAATGGCAACCTGCGTGACGTGTCACGAATCATCGGGTGGGCTAATCCGCACCCGGTTCGAGGGGCAAGTCCTGGTGCCTGGCCTGGGAATGCAAGCGTTGGTGCATGGACCGGATTTTCGACTTACCCATGGGACTGTCGCAGGAAATGAGCCGCGGCAATGTCAGGGCTGCCACACAGAACGCCAGTGTCAGGACTGCCACGATGGACGTCTCCGTCCGCGCAATATCCATCCTGGAGATTGGCTTTCTGCCCACGCGATTGCCTCGAAGCAGGGCAACGATTGCAGCAGTTGCCACCGCCTCCAGTCGTTCTGCCTCTCGTGTCACGAACGAGTAGGCCTTTCCTCCTCAGGTGCTGCCGCCGCGATGCGGCAACGTGGTTCATTTCACCCTTCCGCAACAGTTTGGACAACGGGGCCTAGGGGGCCTCGTCATCACGCCGTGGCCGCAAGGCGTAATCTGTCGGAGTGCGTCAGTTGTCACCAGGAACGCGATTGCGTTCGCTGCCATGCGACGAACAGTCTTGGGGGACTTGGAGCCTTGTCGCCATACGGCTCCGGCCACAGTCCGCACCCGCCAAGTTTCGCTGCCAACTGTCGAGGCTATTTCGAACGCAATCCAAGGCCCTGCTTGAGCTGCCATCGGCCCGAAGACTCAGCAATTCAGCGCTGTCGTTAGGTGGTATCGGCTGAGCGGCCGCTGCTCTTCGGCTCAATGCGCCGCGGCAGCGTGAAACAGAATTGCACCAAAACGATGCAACGAGCTTGCCTCAAAAGGTAAGAGACAGGTATAGCGAGAGTCCTCCGAGTGATCTTCGCACGGAGCTGAAGGAGGCCCTTGGTGCAGGAGCTCGTCCGCTATTTGCTCGAAAACTTGTACCTCGATTTCCAGGGCGACATCTCTGTCGAGCGTGTCCGCGAATTTTTGCGTGAAGACGACAGCAAAGAGGCGCGCCAACTGCTAGGGCGACTCATCGCAGAGAACGGTGTCGACGACATGTTGCTTACTTTGGCAGATTGCCTAAAGGAGCACATTCGCACGGGAATCAGCGAGAAGACAGTTCGCGAACAACTCGCGATGTACTCAGATAGTTGAGTGAGCATGAGGCCGACCAGGCTATCAGCAGTGCTTTCGCTGTTGGCCTGTTCGGTCGGGTGCGACGTCGGGGAGCCGTCTCGCGCTAGTGGGCCGAAACTCGAGCTCACGCGACTTACTCCCTTGAATTTTGAGGGGCTCGATTGTGACTACAGCGAATCCGACTGCGGAGTCGCTTCCAATCGTCCCATCACCGTTCGGTTCAATCGGTGGCTTCTGCCCAGCACTGCCACGAGGCAGTCCATCCGGATTGGCGTTGAGGGCTCCAATTCGTCCCAATTTACCGAACCTCGCTATGAGGTCTTGGCGCGAACGGTGACGTACCGCACGAGCGGATTTACCCCCGGCGTCGTGTACGAGTTGGACCTGATGGACGCCCATACCCATCCCTTCGGTTGGGGGTTTGCAGCCTACGACACAACGGTACTCGATCGCGCGAACCTCCCACCGGCAGTCGTATTTCGCACCAAGAGCCCAGAGGCAAAGTACAACGCCGTTTCTGAAGTTCAAACGCTTTGTCGGGACGTCCTTCGCGCCTTTGCAGTGTCCGGTTGCACGCTAAGCAATTGCCATAAGTCTTACGACAATCTCCCTGCTGCTGCAGGTTTGCAACTCGATTCTAAGCTTGGGCTCGAAAGCATGATTGGTCGAATTGCTCACGCAACGGATCGCGCCGAGCAGTCGGGGCTTGCCTCCAATCTGCCGAAGCGATTCGGCTTGAACATGCCCGTCGTCTTGCCATCGCAGCCCGCAACAAGCTTTCTACTTTATCGCATGCTGCTTGGCGAAGAAGCTTATCGTGACAAAAGCGGAGCCTACGCGGTGCCACCACCATCGCGCGACGAGTTACTCTACGCGGCGTCGTGGTTTGGTACGATTGGACCGATGCCACCAGAAGCCATTGGGTTTCCGAAGGGTATCTCACCTGTCGATCAGGTGCGCATCGTCGAGTCGTGGATCCGTGATGGAGCAGAAACGGAATTCTGCGATCCCTAGGAACGCAGTTCGGCGCACTACGACCTGCTCGCGTCCTATCTGGGGTTCTTCACCGCGAAACCTGATGCCAACGGCGCGTCCGTATTGTGCGGTGCATCAGACATTGGCGCATTCGCCATTCGTAGCTCGGAAAGCTCTGTGAACTTCAGGATGGGACCCAGCCCAAGTTGCAGGCGGTCGCCGTGCATTAAGGACCGTTCATTCACTGCGGTTCCGTTGACGTAGGTTTCACTGGCTCCGTCGAGGTGGTTGAGGACGAACGTACCGCCGTCTCTCTTCACGCTTGCGTGATGCCAACCAACGGATTCATCCGTGAGAGGAATATCGGCGTTGGGCGCGCGCCCAATTACGGTGGTCGAGCGCGCCAATTTATAGATTCGCCCAATGCATTCTCCAGTGAGTACCACGACGCAACAGTCCGTCGCAGCCGCCTCTGACGGATTGACTGAGGTTGGCTTTGTCGCGTCTGGGTGGAGTTCTTCGTCGAGCACTGTATCGCGTCAGTATACAGACCTCCGATCTTGCGAGGCCAGCAATGTCGCGGCAATGTTCCCCTGCGGGGATTCGGTTGCCTGGCCGATGCCGACACCTGCGTTGTGTTTGCGTCGCTATCAATCCGCATGTCGGTGAATTGCCGAACAAATGCGTCGAAAGGGCTTCTGTCCTTTGCGAAGATCCGAACCTTTTGTAATGATGTCCCCGGTATGTCCGACAGCGACGACATCAGCGCTCACCGCCATCAATGTGTCGACTGCGGCAAGTTTTCCCCGCAAACCGAGACCAACTACACGCTGATTAGTTCGCAACACGGCTGGCGTTTGACATTGGGGACTGACGCGCAAGCAAAGCGCGTTATGCAGTGGCGTTGTCCCAAGTGTTGGGCCAAGCGCAAGCCGAATGCGCAATAGCTCCCAGCCCGGCTTGTCCGCGCCGCCACGGTCACTCAATCACCCCCCAACCGTGTGCCTAGTGACGGGTTGCGGTGGAGCCATCGCTCATTGCGAGGCGCCACCAAAGGCCGGCTATTGTGTCGACCTTGAGTCAGCTTTGTGTTGACTAAGTTGACAGTCTAGACAATCACTGGGACATTTGACGGGTGATTTGCTGGGTTCGGTGGTGCCAATGCAGTTGACAATCGGGGGGCAGCGGCTTGTCGTTGAAGGTTTGATTGGTCAAGGCACAACCAGCCTGGTCTACCGATGTCGAAGCGAGCCGGGTGGAGAGTTGCTTGCGCTGAAGGTAGCCCGTCGCCCGAGCGATAACGTGTTGCTCGCCGATGAAGCTGAGCGGTTGTTGTGGGCGCAGAGCCACGCGCTGCCGAAGTTGCTCGCTGTCGGGCGCCTTCGAGTGAGCAAACGTGGAACAAGTACAGAACCCGCGATAGCTCAAGATGCTGGAGCATTGCTACTGTCGTGGGTCGAAGGGCGAACCCTCCGTCATCGTTTGACACAGGGCTCCAACCTCTCCGAGCGCGAGATACTCTACGTTGCTTACCAAATTGCCGCTGCGCTTCGCGATCTGCACGCCGCTGGAACCTCGCATGGTGACGTAAAACCAGAGAATGTCATCGTCTCTCAGACTGGCGACGCGCTCTGCGTGACTTTGCTGGATTTGGGTTTGGGCGCCGTAGCGAACGATGCGATGCCGCGCGGCGGAACGCGTCGCTACCTCCCGCCGGAGGTTACCCAGAACCCTTCTGACGGAGATGGGCGCAAACGGGATTTGTGGGCACTTGGATTGCTCCTCGCGGAAATTGCCGTTGAAGCGAGTGGGGCGCTACAACCCGAAGAGCTAGTTCAGCGAATTGACCCGGCAAGCGTGCTCGGCGAGATCACCTCTGCGCTATTGTCGAATTGTCCGGGTGCGCGACCCTCCGCCGGTTGGGTAGAAAACCGCGCGCGAATTGCGCTGTCGCTTGAGGTATTGCCTGAGCAGACGCGTATTGAACGAGAGTCGCGAATCCGTCGCGCGTACTTGCGTGCACACAAGAGCGACATCATTGCTCTTGCCACTGCGCCCGAGTCGCGGGTTTGTCTTTCCGGTATTGCGGCGCAATGGGTACAGTCGACAAGTGCGATGTTGGCTGCAATCTACGCCCTTAATCGTAGCCCATTCGTAGGAAATGAGACCATTTTTGTAACCGATCTCGACGGCGCGTCAAAGTTGCGATTCTTGGTCGATCTGATAGGGCCGGTAGCCGCGAGCTGGCCGCTGTATGAGGTTTGCACGGATGATGTATTGCTGGAGCGCATGCTGGGGCTGTGTGAAAGCGTCGATCCATACGCCTTTACGCTTGCGCAGCTGAGTGAACCACTACAGCCCAGCCCAGCGACGAAACGCCTAGATGCGGTTGAGCTCTCGCTTCTGCTCTGGGATGGTCTGCCGCGTAAGGATGTTCTCGAAGCTGCCGAAGCCTTTGTCGCGATGGGGCAGTCACCGCCCGCGTTCCGGCTGGCACTAGCCCGTCGACTACGCTCGCTCGGCCAACTTGGTCGTGCGTTGGCGGTGCTCGCGAAAGGCGACGAAGCCATGCTCGTCGCGGAATCCGCGGAAACAGCACGGCGAGCAGGAGATGTTGAGGGTGCAATTCGCCGTCTGCGGAGTCTGGATAACTGTACGGAGTCTAATGTCCGTTCGCGGGCTGCGGCAACCGAGGCCCGGATCCTACTGGACCGTCGATCTTATGACGCCGCTGCGAATCGCCTGCGCGGTGCGACAGAGACGGCTTCATTGCTCGAGGTTCGGGCATTACTTGAACTCGCTTTGGATCGAAAGGTTGAGGCCCAAGCGACCCTCAGTCGCGCGCAGGTCCTCGCGGCGGGAGACGAAGAACGGGCCCGCGTTGAAGCCCTCATCGGCATGCTGCACCATGCCGAACAGAAAGCGTCACTCGCCGTCGACTCCTTTCGGCGCGCTGTAGAACACGCATCACGAGCGGGTTCCGTGCTGGAAGAAGCCACGTATTTGACGGGGCTTTCTGCGGCAGCGGTGGATGCCTGTCGAGTTGATGAAGCCATTTTGGCGGCCGAGCGAGCAACCGCCCTGTTCGAAGCGCTCGGGCGTCCGAACGACGCTGCTCGAGCAGCGCTCAATCGAGTCGCGGCACTTGCGGCGGTCGGTGCAACCGCTCAAGCAAAAGCAGCGGGAGATGTGGCATTGGCACTTGCCCGACAAGCGAAGGACGAGCAATGCGCCGCGTATATCCACCTGGAGCTCGCCGACGTTCTGGAAGGTGATCGAGATGGTAAGGAACACGCAATGTTTGCATTGCGGTTACTTAGCTCGGCGGGTACTTTCGAACGCTTAATGGCGAGTGCGCGCGCGTATGAACATGGACTAGCCGTTGACGTAGCTGATTGCGACGCGATTGCTCGCAAATCCACGGACAACCCTGCGGCCAGTCTAGATTGGTGGGGCGCTCGTTGTCGCGTCGCTCTAGCCAAATCAGACCTGCACGACGCGAGTATGCTTGTTGGACAAGTTGGTCAACTGCTGAATGCCAACATCGCATCGGTACGCCGCGGTCGCGCAGTTGCAGCCGGGGTAGCCCTAGCGCTACTGGCTCAGCTCGGTGATGCGGCTCGGCGCCTCGCGGTGATTGCGACGAGCGACGCACAGAGTTTGATCGCGAATTGTCCCGCAGAACTCAGGCCGGCTTTGCTCAATCGAGCTTGGATTCGCGCGTTGCGAATGCCGGTGGAATCGTTGTTGCTTCCGGAACAAATCGCCGACATCGAGAGTCTGGTGCGGGCGTTAGGACGAGAAGACGAGCTCCGCTCACTGCTGGTGCAAGTGCTTGACGCCCTGGTCCTCTGGACTGGCGTTGAGCGAGGGCTGCTGCTGCTCCTGGCGCCTGGAGGAAGGCTCGTTGCACGCGTTGGTCGCAACCTCAGCCGTCGGGATCTAGTGGGTCATCAACTAACGCTTTCGCACTCGCTTGCCAATCAAGCCCTAGCTCAAGGTGAGCCAATTGTTGCGGTGGACGCGAGCGGCGAGCTGGATAGCGTTCACGAGAGCGTTCACGCCCTGAAGCTCAGAAGCGTCTTGGCTGTGCCGTTGATTGCGCGCGGAGAATCCTTCGGGGTCGTTTACCTTGACGACCGAATTCGACGAGGTGCGTTTGGCCCGAAGGAATTAGCCTGGGTGCGCCTAGTTGGCGCAGTTGCCGCTGTCGCGATTGCCGATGCACGTGACCGACTACGACTCCGACGTGCAGCCAGACGTGCTGAGCGCGCTGAACGTCGGACTACCGAACAGCTTGCTAGTCGCGAGGCCGAACTGGGGCAAGCACGCGTGGAATTGGCCCGCACGCGTGATATTGCCCCAACGCGCTATCGTTACGACGGCATGATTGGTGATAGTCAGGCGATGCGCGACTTATTTCGATTGGTCGATCGCGTTGTTGCGGCCGACGTGCCCGTGTTGGTGCTCGGGGAGTCGGGCAGCGGAAAGGAGCTAATTGCGCGTGCCATTCACCAGAACGGGGCTCGTTCGAAGGCCGCCTTCGTCGCGGAAAACTGCGGGGCTTTACCTGAACCGCTACTTGAATCAACGCTATTTGGTCATGTGAAGGGTGCGTTCACGGGGGCTTCACGCGCACGGGCAGGCTTGTTTGAGGTGGCTCACGAAGGGACCTTGTTTCTAGATGAAGTTGCAGAAATGAGTCTCGGCATGCAAACGAAGCTGCTGCGTGTACTCGAAGACGGCGAGTTCTGGTCCGTCGGCGCGGAACGGCCAAAACGTGTGGACGTGCGCGTGATTGCCGCGACCCATCGAGATCTGTTGGCGATGGTTGCGGACGGTCGATTTCGTCAAGACTTGTTCTACCGCATGAACGTCGTGGCCGTTCGCATGCCGCCGCTGCGCGAACGGCACGGCGATATTCCGCTTCTGGTTTCGCATTTCTTGAAACAGTACGCAAAGGGCCGCACGATCGAAGTGACTCGGGAAGCGCTGGAGTTACTCTGCCGCTACCCTTGGCCGGGCAACGTACGTCAACTCGAAAACGAGCTGCGGCGAGCCATCGTTCTATCGGACTCGACGATTGGTCCCGATGAGCTTTCTGAGGAGTTGCGGCGCGTCGCAATGGAATCGAGACCGCGGCCGGTAGGGCTTGACTTGCGTTCCCACATTGAAGGAATTGAGCGACAACTCGTCGGTATGGCCCTCGAACGGACCACTGGTAACCAGACTCGAGCCGCCGAACTTCTAGGCGTATCTCGTTTCGGTCTGCAGAAGATGTTGCGAAGACTTGATATCCGGGCATGTGACCCGCACGGCGAAACGCCGTCAAACAGCGCGTCTCGAGCGTCCATTTTGAATGGGCGAGTCCGAGCGGGAACCTGAGCCGATGCGCCATGAAACGCCCAAAAAACGAGTTATTTTGACAGCCCTAGAGCGTCGAGGTATTCCGCGCGCGATGCGCACGAAGGAGTTACCGAGACCGGTACTGAAATGGGCAGGTGGAAAAGCCCAACTCGCGACGCTGATTCTGGATCGGCTACCCCAACGCATCGAAACGTACCACGAGCCCTTCTTTGGAGGCGGCGCGGTGTTCTTTGCATTGGCAAGACAAAAGCGCTTTTCGAGGGCCATACTTTCAGATGTAAACCCCGAGCTAATTGACGTCTATCGCGCGGTTCGCGATGACGTGGATGCGGTGATTAAGCGACTCCGGAAGATGCATTGCGACGAAGAGGAGTTCTATCGAATTCGCGAGCAGAGACCGACGAGTCTCGCGGGACGCGCCGCTCGCACCATTTATCTAAACAAGACCGGTTTCAACGGACTTTA
>Ga0302321_100002126_pt1 | contig 16984 bp, 14 predicted proteins | sample Fen_T0_1_FD_202505 | JGI IMG/M metagenome (GOLD analysis project Ga0302321, IMG submission 202505) | Peat permafrost microbial communities from Stordalen Mire near Abisko, Sweden - Fen_T0_1 | ecosystem: Environmental > Terrestrial > Soil > Wetlands > Permafrost | place: Sweden: Abisko...
GACGCCTGACGCGTGACCCGGAGATGCGCAGCCTCGCCAGCGGGAAGGTCGTCACGACGTTCACCGTGGCCAGCAACGAATTCATCGGGGGTGGCAAGGAGAAGGCCGAGTACCACCCGGTCGTGACCTGGGATCGCCTGGCGGAGATCGCCGGACGCTATCTCGGCAAGGGCCAGCAGGTCGCCATCGAGGGCCGCCTCCAGACCCGCTCCTGGGACGACGACCGCGGAGCGCGGCACTGGAAGACCGAGGTCGTCGCCTCGCACGTCGAGATGCTGTCCGGGCGCAAGAAGAAGGACTACGAGGCGCAGCAGGCTGCCGACTCCCTGGCGGCCCAGGCCTCCGCGCTGGGCGAGGCGCCGGCCGAGGAGCCGATCCCCGATCTCGCCGGCTTCGAACCCGCCTCGTCGGACGACGACGAAGGCGAGGACGACATCGACGCCGAGGAGGTCGCCGCCTGACCGTCCCCCAGCCTCTCCCGCGGCGGCGCGACTCCCTCCCGCGCCGCCGCACCGCGCACCGCCACACCCCGCGCCGGGGGCCTCGCCCTACACGAACTCGTAGAACGAGACGGCGAGGATCGCGTACACGAGCATGAGGAGCGCGCCTTCGAGCCAGTTCGACTCGCCATCGAGGGCGATCAGCGTGCTGATGGCCACGGCCGCTGCGACGGCAGCGATCTCGAGTGGGGTGAAGACGAGGTTCATGGGCTGCCCGATGACAAGGCCGAGCAGGACCAGGACCGGCGCGACGAACAGCGCCACCTGCAGGCTCGACCCGAAGGTGACGGCCATCGCGAACTCCATCTTGTCCTTGGCGGCGAGCTGGACGGACACGAGGTGCTCGGCGAGGTTGCCGATGGTCGGGATCAGGACGACGCCGACGAAGAACGCGCTGAGGCCGAACGAGTCGATGAATGGCTCGATGGCGCTCACCAGGATCTCCGACAGGACCGCCAGGAGCGCCGCAGCGGCCAGCAGGACCACGATGGCGACCTTGCCGCTCCAGGCGGGGCCAGCGTGCCCCTCGGGCTCGCCCTGGCCGCCCAGGGTCTCCTTCGGGTTCGTGAACTGGTAGACCAGCGAGATGACGTAGCCGGTGATCAGGACGAGCGCGACGAAGACGGACTCCTCGGTCAGCGACTGGCGGCTCGGGTCGTGCGTGGTGAAGGCGAACACCGCCGGGACGAACAGGCCGACCAGGGCGAGGACCAGCAGTGCGGCATTCGCGCCGGCGATCCGGGCACTGAACGTCTGGGTGCCGTGGCGCAGGCCGCCGACGAGCACGGACGCGCCCATGACCAGCAGCAGGTTGCCGATGATCGAGCCGGTCAGCGACGCCTTCACGACCTCGATGAGGCCGGCCTGGAGCGCGAAGAACGCGATGATCAGTTCGGCGATGTTCCCGAAGGTCGCGTTGAGGATGCCGCCGACCTGCGGTCCCGTCAGCGATCCCAGCCGTTCGGTCGACAGGCCCACGACCCAGGCCAGCCCCAGGATGGCGGCCGCCGCGACGATGAAGATGAGCGTCTCGTTCGCGTGGAGCCCGAAGTCGAGCACGATCGCCACGAGGCTCGTGACCACCGTGAGGACGAGCGCGCTCCGCCCGATGACGGAGAGTGGGCCGAGGATCGGCAGGCCGGAACGGCTCGGCGGCTGGGCGGCGTCGGACATCGTCGAATCCTAGTCGAGGGTCTCGGCCGCGTAGAGGCCCCGACGGGGCAGGCCGGTCGCCGCCGCCACCCGGCGAGCCGCATCGCCCCGGGCGACCCCGCTCGCGACGAGCCGGGCGACCTCCGCGCGAGCCGCGGCCAGGGCGTCTTCTGCGGCAACGGCGGCACCAGCGGGGTCCGCCGAGCCGGCCGTCCTCGCCCCGACGACGAGCACGAATTCGCCCCGGGCCGGGATCGTCCCCGCCGCCGCCGCCGTGGCAAGCTCGTCGAGCGTGCCGCGCACGATCGTCTCGTGGAGCTTTGTCAGTTCACGGCAGACCGCCCCGGGCCGATCAAGGCCGCACGCCGCCGCGAGGTCGCGCAGGGTCGCGGCGACCCGCCCAGGCGCCTCGAAGACGAGAGTCGCGCGCTCATCGGCGGCGATCCGGGCGATCCGCTCGCGCCGCTCGCGCCCGCTCCGCGGCAGGAACCCTTCGAAGCTCCAGCGTGGGCCCACCACCGCCGAGGCGACGACCGCCGCCAGGACCGCCGAGGCGCCCGGGATCGGCACGACGGACCCGCCCTCGGCCGCCCAGGCGACCACCAGGTCCGCGCCCGGGTCGCTGACAGCGGGCGTCCCGGCATCGGTGACGAGCGCCAGATCGTCGCCACCGCGCAGGTGCACGAGGAGCGCCTCGAGGCGCCCCGGCCCACTGCGGGCGTGGAAGCTCGTCGTGCGCGTCGGGATCGCGTGCCGCTCCAGCAGCCGGTGGGTGTGGCGCGTGTCCTCCGCGGCGATCAGCGGGACGGCGCGGAGCGTCTCGATCGCCCGGAGCGTGAGATCGGCGAGGTTGCCGATCGGCGTGGCGACGACGTACAGCGTCCCGCCGCGCGCCGATGGGGCGCCGGCGTCCGTCACCGGGCGGACGAGCCCGGCCGTCGCCGCGGATACAGGTAGTCGACGCCCGCCGTCCGCGGCCCGAGCTTGGCGATCGGTGGCACCTGGCGCTTGAACTCCGCGCCGGCGACGAGCCGGTCCACCCGCTCCACGAGGGCCGGGTCGAACCCGAGCTCGGCGAGCTCCTCGGTCGAGCGTCGCTTGTCCACCCGCCAGAACAGCAGGCGGTCCAGGAGCGGGTAGCTGAACCCGCCCTCGAGCTCGTCCGTCTGGCCCGGCCACAGGTCGGCCGACGGCGCCTTGCGCACGATGGCCTCAGGGACCCCGATCGCGAGTGCGAGCTGGCGCACCTGGCTCTTGTACAGGTCGCCGATCGGGTTGAAGGCACACGCGTTGTCGCCGAAGATCGTCGTGTAGCCGATGAGCGACTCGGTCTTGTTGCCGGTCCCGACGACGAGTCCGCGCCAGCTCACCGACCGGTCGTACAGGACGGCCATCCGGGCCCGGGCCATGAAGTTGCCGCGCCGCAGGGCACTCGCCTCCCGTCCGGCTTCGCCGGCGGCAGCCTCGAAGTAGCCGTCGACGATCGGACTGATGTCGACCAGCTCACTCGCGCAGCCGAGATCGGTGACGACGGTCTCGGCATCGGTGCGTGAGGCCGGTGACGAGGTCCGGTACGGCATGAGGACGCAGAGCAGGTTCGCAGGGCCGATCGCCTCGGCCACGAGATACGCCACGAGCGCCGAATCGATGCCGCCCGAGAGACCCAGCACAGCCCGCTCGAAGCCGGCCTGGTCCAGCTGACCGCGGATGAAGCCGGCGATGACCCGTCGAGCGACATCGGTGTCGATGGCGAGCTCGTCCGGCAGCTCGAATACCGGCGTCGCGCCGCTCATGCCGGCCCGCTCATGCCGCGCCGCCTGGGTCGGTCGCGTCCTCGGCCAGCCCGGCCCGTTCCTGGACGATCCGCCCGAGTTCGCGCAGCTGCAGTTCGGGCCGCTCGTCGCGGAGCAACGGGAGGCCGATCCGCTCGCGCCGGATATCGGCCGGTGCGATGTCGACGCTGAACAGGCCCTCGTCGTAGAACGGGGCGCTGAACACCGGGGCGCCGGTCGGCGCGATGACCTCCGAACCGCCCCAGAACGAGATCGATTCGTCGACGCCCACCCGGTTGCAGAACACGACGAACGAGGTCGTCAGCTGGGCGTACGTGCGCATCAGCAGCCGCCACGACGTCGCGGTCCCGAGCCCCACCTCGTTGGTGGCGGCGAGATCGCGCCCCGGCGACGACGAGACGTTGATGAGGATCTGGGCGCCGTCGAGGGCCAGGATCTGGGGCACCGTCAGGTGCCAGAAGTCCTCGCAGACCGCCAGTCCGACCCCAACGCCGAGCCGGGACGGCACGGCGCGCAGCGAATCGCCCGCGGCGAAGAACCGGCGCTCGTCGAACAGGCCATAGGTCGGCAGGAACAGCTTGCGATGGACGTGCCGGATCTCGCCGTCCTCGAGGAGGGCGGCGGCGATGAACAGCCGGTGATCGATCGACTCCTCGACGAAGGAAACGACCGCGGAGAGGCCGGTCGTCGCGGCGGCCAGCCGGGCCAGCCGGGGGTCGTCCAGGCGCATCGAGACCTCGGCCGCGAGGTCCTGCAACAGGTAGCCGGTCAACCCGAGCTCGGGGAAGACCACGAGGCCCGCCCCGTCGGCCCGAGCTTCGTCGAGCAGGGCGTGATGGCGCGCCAGGTTGGCGTCGAGGTCGCCGAGCTTCGGCGCGATCTGGGCGAGGGCGATGCGCACGGTCACGGCGCGAGTCTAGCGGCTCGACCGCCGCTCAGACCGGGGGCGATGTCGGCGGGACGGCAGGCGGCCGAGGCGTCGTCGGCGGGACGGCAGGGGCCGGCGCCGGGGACGAGGCGGGAGCGGACTCGCCGGCCACCACGGGCGCCGTCGGGCCACCCGCCGACCCGGACATCACGGTCTGGACGGGCTGGCCGGTCGCGAGCGCGCGTTCGGTCGATCCCTCGACCTCCTCGGCGAAGTGGCAGGCCACCTCGTGGCGCGAGTCGAGGACGCGCAGGATCGGGTCCTCGGTCGAGCAGCGCTCCGGGTCGCCGAGGCGCTCACGCAGCCAGCAGCGCGTGTGGAAGCGGCAGCCCGACGGCGGGTTGGCCGGCGACGGCACATCGCCCTTGAGGATGATCCGGCGCCGGCGCGACTCCACGACCGGATCCGGCACCGGGATGGCGGAGAGGAGCGCGACCGTGTACGGGTGGAGCGGCTTCGTGTTGAGGTCCTTCGAGAGGGCGGTCTCGACGACCCGTCCCAGGTACATCACGGCGATCCGGTCGCTGATGTGGCGCACGACGCTCAGGTCGTGGGCGATGAACAGGAAGGTGAGGCCCATGTCCCGCTGCAGTCGCTCGAGCAGGTTGATGATCTGGGCCTGGATCGACACGTCGAGCGCGCTGATCGGTTCGTCCGCGACGATCAGATCGGGCTCGAGGGCCAGCGCGCGGGCGACCCCGATGCGCTGTCGCTGGCCACCGGAGAACTCGTGCGGGTATCGCGACGCGTAATCCGGGTTCAAGCCGACGGTGGACAGCAGGTCGCGAACCTTGGCGCGCCGGTCCTCCGAGCTCCCGATCGAGTGGATGTCGAGCGGCTCGGCGATGATCCCGCCGGCCGTCATCCGCGGGTCGAGGCTCGCGTATGGGTCCTGGAAGATCATCTGCATCCGCCGGCGGAGCGATCGCAGCTCGCCGCCCTTGAGCTTGGTGACGTCCTTGCCCTCGAAGATGATCCGGCCGGCGGTCGGCTCGTTGAGGCGGATGATCGCCCGGCCGGTCGTGCTCTTCCCGCAGCCGGACTCGCCGACCAGCCCGAGGGTCTCGCCGTGGGCGACCTCCAGCGTGACGTCGTCGACCGCCCGTACATCGCCGACGTGGCGGTCGCGGATGATGCCGTCCCGGATCGGGAAGTAGACCTTCAGCTCCTCGATCCGCAGCAACGGCACCGGCGCGGCCGGCGTCGTCGTTCCGGCGACGACCATGCCGTCAGTCGTCATGGAACACGCCCTCGTTGTGCGAATCGCCTTCGGGCGTGAGCGGCAGGGCGCCGGCTGACGGCGCCATCGAGATCGGACCCTCCTCGGCTTCGATGGCGTGGACGAGGCCCTCGAAGCCGTCGGGCGTCCCACCGAGGTGCCCGGCACCGACCTCGTCGACGACGCCGGCCGGGGCGGCTGCGGGCAGGAACCCCGGGCGCATCGGATGACCGGTGACGCGCTCCTCGGCGGTCGGCTGGTTGTGGCAGGCGATCCGATGGGTCGCACCGGCGCCGGTCATGACGACCGGGGTGCCGGCGACCATCGGGACGAGAGACGGGTTGTCGCTCCAGCACACGTCCAGGCGCCAGCGGCAGCGCGGCGCGAACGGGCAGCCCTTCGGGGCGTGGCGCATGTCGGGCGGCCGGCCCTCGATCGGGACGAGGGGCTCATCCTCTTCGGCATCGAGCCGCGGGATCGAGTGCAGCAGCCCCACCGTGTACGGATGGGACGGCTCGGCGAACAGGTCGAGGGTCGTCGCCGACTCGACCACGAAGCCGGCGTACATGACGTTGATCCGGTTCGTCATCCCGGCTACGACGCCGAGGTCGTGCGTGATGAGGATGAGCGCCGTGCGGGACTCTTCGGTCAGATCGCGGAGCAGTTCCAGGACCTGGGCCTGGATGGTCACGTCCAGCGCCGTCGTCGGTTCGTCGGCGATCATCAGCTTCGGGGCCAGGGCCAGGGCCATCGCGATCATCACGCGCTGGCGCATCCCCCCGGAGAACTGATGCGGGAAACTCTTGAGGCGCGTCTCGGGTTTCGGGATCCCCACCAGCCGCAGGAGTTCGATGGCCCGCCTCCGCGCGTCTTCCTTCGGCATCTCCTTGTGCGCCTGGATCGTCTCGACCATCTGCTCCTCGATCGTGAGCACCGGGTTCAGGCTGGTCATCGGGTCCTGGAAGATCATCGCGATGTCGCGCCCACGGATCGCCCGCAGTTCGTCCTCGCGCAGCTTGGTGAGGTCCTGGCCGTCGAAGAGGACGGTCCCGCCCTCGATCTTGCCGGCTGGCTGTGGCAGGAGTCGGATCAGGGCGAGGTTCGTGACGCTCTTGCCGCAGCCGGACTCGCCGACCAGGCCCAGGCGCTCGCCCTCGTCGAGCTGGAACGTGACGCCGTTGACGGCGTGGATCGTCCCCTCGTGGGTGCGAAACCGGACGACGAGATCCGTGACCGCGAGCAGCGGCGCGTCGGCCGTCATCGCCGCATCCGGGGATCGAGCGACTCGCGCAGCCCGTCGCCGAGCAGGTTGAACCCGATGGCGCTGACCACGATCGCTCCGCCCGGGAAGATGAGCAGCCAGACTGCCACCCGCAGGAACTTGGTTGACTCGGTGAGCATGGTGCCCCACTCCGGGGTCCGCGGGTCGGGTGGGCCGAGACCCAGGAAGCCGAGGCCGGCCACGTCGATGATCGCGGTCGCCAGGGCCAGCGTCGCGGCCACGATGAGCGGCGTGAGGGAGTTCGGCAGCATGTGCCGCATGAGCAGCCGCGAACCGGGCGCCCCCAGTGCGCGCGATGCCGTCACGTAGTCGGATTCGCGCAGGGACAGCAGGCTGCCGCGCAGGATCCGGGCAAAGATCGGCACGTTGACGACCGCCACCGCGAACATGATCTGGGGCAGGCCACGATCCAGCCAGGCCACGATGCCGATCGCGAGCAGGATGCCCGGGACGGCGAGCATGACGTCGACGACGCGCATCAGGACCGAGTCGACCTTGCCGCCGATGCCGCCGGCTGCCGCGCCGATGGCGCCCCCGATGGCCACGCCCATGATCACCGAGGCGACCCCGGCGACGAGGCTGACCTGCGCGCCGTACAGGACGCGGCTGTACTCGTCGCGGCCCTGCGAGTCGGTGCCCATGATGTGCTCCGACGACGGCGGCTGGAGCCGGTCGGCAAGCGTGCCCTCGAGCGGGCCGTACGGCGCCAGGACGGTCGCGAAGACCGCCGCGAAGACGAACACGATGATGAAGAACAGGCCGAGCAAGGCCGGCTTGTTGCGCACGAGGCGGCGCAGCGCGTCACCCCACAGGCCGCGGCTGGCACGCGTCTCGACGGTCGGGGCGATGGTGGCGGTCGGGGCGGCCATCAGGCGTACCGGATCCGCGGATTCAGGACGGCATACAGGATATCGACGAGCAGGTTCACGACGAGGAACACGACCGCGAAGATCATGATCGTGCTCTGGACCACGAAGTAGTCGCGGTTGCCGATCCCGTCGACGACGTAGCGGCCTACCCCGCCCCAGCCGAAGACCGTCTCGGTGATGACGGCGCCCGCGAGCAGCCCGCCGACCTGGAGGCCGAGCACGGTCACGACCGGCAGCCAGGCGTTGCGCATGATGTGACGGGCATTGATCCGGCGCTCACCCAGGCCCTTGGCCCGGGCCGTCCGCACGTAGTCCTCGTTGGTCACGTCCAGCACGGAAGCCCTCGTTATACGGGTGATGATGGCGAGCGGGATGGATCCGAGCGCGATCGCCGGCAGGATGAGGTGGGCCAGCCCGTCCATAAACAGGTCGGGGCGGCCCATCAGCAGGCTGTCCACCAACACGAAGTTGGATCTGATCTCGAGGTTCGCGCGCGGATCGATCCGGCCGGCCGCGGGCAGGACGCCCAGCTTGACGGCGAAGATGTACTGGAGGGTCAGCCCCAGGACGAAGACGGGGATGCTGATCCCGAGCAGCGAGATGACCGTCACGGCACCGTCCGACCAGCTCTGGGCGTGCCGCGCGGCGTAGCGGCCGAGGGGGATCCCGATGCCTGCCGCGAAGATCATCGCGGCGACCGTGAGTTCGATGGTGGCCGGGAACCGGAACGCGAGTTCCTTGAGGACCGGCTGGTTGTTGATGACGCTGTAGCCCAGGTCCCCATGGAGCAGGTTGTTGAGGTACCGCAGGTACTGCTGCCAGAGGGGGTCGTCGAGGCCCATGTACTCGCGCATCGCCGCTACCCGTTCGGGCGTGGCGTGCTGGCCCAGGATCGCCGCGGCCGGGTCGCCCGGCAGCAGGTGGATGAAGCAGAACAGGATGATCGACAGCCCGAACAACACGGGGATGGCCCCGAGCAGACGGCGGACGATGAACCTGGTCATCCGGCAACCTCGATCACGGATGGGCCGATACGACGACGCGGGTCTCCCGGGGCGGATGCCATCGAGAGACCCGCGGCTGGCTGACGAGCACCGATGGCGCCCGCCAGCCGATCGCTACAGGGTTACTTGTCGAGCCAGACGTCCGTGAACAGCTCGAGCAGCGTCGGTGATGGGGTGAAGCCCTTCACGTACGTCGCGCCAGCCGACGGGGTCTTGCCCGAGACGATCGGCACCGACGGCATGTCGTTGACGATGAAGTTCTCGGCCTTGCTCCACTCGGACTGCTGGGTGGCCTGGTCCGATGCGGCGAGCGCCGCGACCATCGCGTCGTTCATCGCGTCGTTCTTGTACGCGTACTCCGGGTTCGGGCCGAGCGGGTCGCCCCGGTAGCCGAAGAACGCGGTGTACAGGAAGTTGTCGATGCCGAGCCAGTCGCAGTTCCAGCCGATGAGGAACGCGGGGTAGTCACCACGCGACTCGGCGGCCAGGTAGTCCGGGCGCCACGGGGCCGTCTTCGGGTTCGGCTTGAACCCGACCGCCTCGAGGTCGCGCAGGATCGCTTCGGCCTCGCCCTTCGGGTCCGGCATGTACGGCCGACTGACGTCGGACGGATACCAGAAGTCGAAGGACAGGTCCGTCACGCCGCTGTCCGCGATGAGGGCCTTGGCCTTCTCGGGATCGTAGCTCGGGACCGGCAGCTCGTCGGCGAAGATGGTTCCGGGGGGCGCCCAGTTGCTCAGGACGACGCCGGTGTCCCCGAAGAACGCGTCGACGATCGCCTGGCGATTGACCGCGTAGGCGACAGCATGGCGGATCTTGAGGTTGTCGAACGGCTTGAACTTCTGGTTCATCGCGAGGATGCCCGTGTTGCAGGCGCTGCCGCGATCGAAGTACTGGAGGCTCGTGTCGGCCTTGGCGGTCGGCACGTCGTTCGGCGCGAGCGTCTGGGCGAGGTCGATGTCGCCGGCCTGGAGGGCGTTCAGCGTGGCCGTATTGTCCGAGATCGGCTTGAACGTGATCTCGTCGAGGTACGGTCCGCCGGCGGCGGCGTTCCAGTAGTTCGGGTTCTTGACCAGGGTGACGTGGTCACCGGGGACCCACTCCTTGAAGGAGAACGGCCCGGTGCCGACGGCCGCGGGCGGCCCGCCCTGGGCGTACAGGTTGTTCTTGAAGTCAGGATCGCTCGCCTTGCCGTCCTGGAGGGCCTTGGGGCTCGAGATGCTGAACGGGGTCAGGGTCATCTGGATCAGGAACGCCGAGTTGGGGGCGTTCAGGGTGAGCACGAACGTGTTCGGATCCGGCGCGGCGGTCGACTTGATCTTGCCCGTGATGACCGTATCGATGTAGTAGGTGTACCCGAGATCCGTGTAGGTCTTCGGGATGCTCAGCCAGCGATCGAAGTTGAACTTGACGGCGTCGGCATTGAAGTCCGTGCCGTCCTGGAACTTGACGCCGCTGCGCAGGTGGAACGTGTAGGTCAGGCCGTCGGCGCTGACGTCCCACGTCTCGGCGAGGCCGCCGATGATGTCACTGCCCGTGCCGGGCTTGAGGGTGACCAGCGTCTCCTCGATCTGCTGCAGCACGTAGGACGAGCTGGCATCGTCGACGAGGGCCGGGTCGGTCCGGTTGAGGTCGCTCGGGATGGCGACGACGAGCGTGCCGCCCGCCTTCGGGGTGCCGGCGTCCGCGGATGGTGACGCGGACGGGGCTGTTGACGGCGCGCTGGATGCGCCCGTCGAGGGGGCCGCCGATGGGGCGGCACTGGATGTCGCGCCGCCGCACGCCGCGACGACGATCGCGGTCGCAGCGACGAGCGCTCCGATGCGAGTTCGGATCATGTGTCCTCCTCCTGGTTGATCGATCTCCCACGGATCGACCGCCGGGACTCCCTTCCCGGACGGTGGCCTGTGGCGACGGTCGCCGGTCAGGATACCGTGGCCCCGGCCACCGCGCACCCTGAATCTCAAGGCCGTGCCTATTGGGTCAGGTTCTTCTTCATGGTCAGGGCCTGGTCAACGTATGCCTGCAGGATCTTGCGGACGTCGGCGTAGAGGGTGATCCCAGCGCCGATCTGTTTGCTCCCGGCGACGACGCCGGCCGCGTCCCCGGCCGTGATCGAGTCGCGCAGCTGGGTCGCACCCGCGAGCATCGGCTCGAGCGCGGCCCGGTACTTGGCGCCCAGCTCGGCCGTGTAGGGGTAGGCCTCCAGGTTTCCGACGTCGGGCATCATCGCCGTGATCAGCTTGACCATGCCGTCGGCGGCGCCCCACATGGCCTCGACGTCCTTGGCGTTGGCCGCCTTCGCGATGTCGGCGCCGGCTTTCCAGAGCTCGGTGTCGGCGGCCGCGAGGGCCAGCACGGAATCCACGACGTTGGCAGGCCACGGCGTAGCCTGGGGGCCGGGCGTGGCGGCTGAGACGGCACTGCCCGAGGGCTTGGCGGCCGTCGCCCCACCACCGCACGCGGCGACCGCGGCGATGACCAGCCCGAGCGCCAGCGTCCGGGCGACACGGGAGAGCCCGCCGGCGGAGGCGGGGCGGGAACGCGGGGTCGTGGACGTCACGCCGACGCGGCGACCGCGGTATCGGTGGCGGACTGCTCGGCGGCGGCCTGCTCGACGACGCTGCGGTCGATCTCCTCGGGAAAGTGGCACGCCGTCGCGTGGCCGGGCTCGAGGTCGTGGAGTTGCGGGATCTCGGTCACGCAGCGCTCCGGGTTGCCCAGGCGCTCGCGCAGCCAGCAGCGGGTGTGGAACCGGCAACCGGACGGCGGCGCGGCCGGCGACGGCACATCGCCCTTGAGGACGAGGCGCTTCTTGCGCTTGCGCGGGTTCGGATCCGGGATGGCCGACAGGAGCGCGACCGTGTAGGGGTGCCGGGGCGCCCGGTACAGCTGCTCGACGGTGCCGATCTCGACGATCCGGCCAAGGTACATGACGCCGACCCGGTCGCTGAAGTACTGCACGACCGAGAGGTTGTGGCTGATGAACAGGTAGGTCAGGTTGAAGTCGCGCCGCAGGTCGAGGAGCAGGTTGAGGACCTGGCTCTGGATCGACACGTCGAGTGCCGAGACGGGCTCGTCGCACACGACGAAGTCCGGGTTGAGCGCGAGCGCCCGGGCGATCCCGATGCGCTGGCGCTGGCCGCCGCTGAACTCGTGCGGGTAGCGCCGGGTGTAGTCGCGGCGCAGGCCGACGCGTTCGAGGGCGTCCTCGGCGGCCTTGTTGCGCTGCTTGCCGTCGGACATGCCCTGGGCGAGCAGGCCCTCGCCGATGATGTCGCTGACCGGCATCCGCGGGTTGAGCGCGCCGAACGGGTCCTGGAACACGATCTGCATCTTGCGCCGGAGCGGACGCATGTCCTTCTGCGAGACCGCCAGGAGGTCCTGACCCTCGAATTCGAGGGTGCCGGATGTCGGTTCGATCAGGCGCAGCACGGTCCGCCCGAGCGTCGTCTTGCCGCAGCCGGATTCGCCGACGAGGCTGAAGATCTCGCCCGGGGCGATGTCGAAGTCCACGCCGTCCACGGCGTAGACCGTCCCGACCTGCCGGCGCATGATCCCGCCGAAGATCCCGAAGTGGCGCTTGAGGTCACGCACCCGCAGGACCGGCGTGACCGTGGCCTTGCCGTCGGCGACGGGCGCCGGGCCGGTCGCTGGCGTGGGCGTGACGGCGTCGGCCGTGGGCGGAGCCACGCTGGGTGCCCCGTCGGTCACCACCGTCGCGTCGTCCATCGTCATGCCATGCCCCCGGTCAGCTGCGCATCCGGATCAGGTTCGAGTGCGAGGTCGTGGGCCGCATGGGCCGCGGCGCGGCGCGACGCCCCGATGGAGCTCTCAAGGTGGCAGCGCGCGAGTTGGCCGGCCCCGTCCTGTGTCGCGATGAGCGGCGGGATGATCTCGGAGCAGACCTCCCACGCATAGGGACAGCGCGGTTCGAACCGACACGCCGGCGGCAGGTTGAACGGCGACGGGACCACGCCCTTGATGACCTCGAGGCGCGAGCCGCGCTTCTCGGACGTGGGGATCGACTCGAGCAGGCCCATCGTGTAGGGCGCCTTCGGCTCGAGCAGGACCTGTTCGACCGTCCCCTGTTCGACCACCTGGCCGCCGTACATGACGATGACGTCGTCGACCATCTCGGCCACGACGCCCAGGTCGTGCGTGATGAGCAGCAGCGCCGAGTCCGTCCGATCCTGGATGGACTTCAGGAGCTCCAGGATCTGGGCCTGGATCGTCACGTCCAGGGCGGTCGTCGGTTCGTCGGCAACGATCAGCTTCGGCTCGCAGGAGAGCGCCATGGCGATCATGACGCGTTGGCGCATGCCGCCCGACATCTCGTGCGGGTACTGCTTGACCCGGCGCTCCGGCGACGGGATGCCGACCATCGAGAGTGCCTCGATCGCGCGGTCCCAGGATTCCTTCTTGCTGACCTTGAGGTGGAGCTGGACCTGCTCCGCGATCTGGTCGCCGATGGTGAACACGGGATTGAGGCTCGTCAGCGGCTCCTGGAAGATCATCGCCATGTCCTTGCCGCGGAGCTTGCGCATGTCGTCGATCGGCATCGACAGGATCTCCTGGCCGTCGAACCAGATCTCGCCCGAGGCGATCTCGGCGGGCGGGATGTCCAGGAGTCGCATGACGGTCAGCGCCGTCACGCTCTTGCCGCTGCCGGACTCGCCGACGATCCCCAGCGTCTTGCCGCGGCCGAGCGAGAACGACACGCCGTCGACCGCTCGGACCAGGCCGTCCATCACGTGGAAGTAGGTCCGCAGATCGCGGACGTCCAGCAGGATGTCCTTGGGCGGCGGCGTGCCCTTCTGGTGGGCCACAGGCGCCGGCGGCGGGAATTCCTCCACACCCGGCGCGGCGGCTGACGTCTCGGTCATCCTCGGGACCTCGGGTCGAAGGCGTCACGGAGCCCGTCGCCGACGAAGTTGACGGCGAGGACGGTCAGGATGATCGCCAGGCCCGGGAAGAACGGCCACCACCAGTTGCTCAACGGCGGCGGGATGAACGTCAAGGAGTTCGACAGGATGTTGCCCCAGGTCGGGTAGATCGGGTTGACGCCGAAGCCGAGGAAGCTGATGAAGGCCTCGCCGATGATGTTCGCGGCCACGAGCAAAGAGGCGACGACCACGATCGGCGTGAAGGCGTTCGGCAGGATATGCCTGAAGATGATCCGGTAGTCACTGACGCCGACGGCCTTCGCGGCCTCGACGAACTCGAGCTCGCGGATGGACAGGAACTGGCTGCGCACGAGCCGGCTGACACCCATCCAGCTGAAGAGTCCGAAGATGAGGACGACCGTCGGCACGTTCCCGCCACCGAAGAACCGACTGAAGATCAGGATGACGAAGAGGACCGGCAGGCTGAGCATCACGTCGACGATGCGCATCAGGAAGTTGTCCGGGAAGCCGCCGGCGAACCCGGCGATGGCCCCGACGATCGTGCCGATGACGACGCCGATGATCATGCTCGAGAAGCCGATGATGAGCGAGGTCCGCGCCCCGTTGACGACGAGCATGAGCACGTCGCGCTGGAGGCCGCCGGTCTCCCCGAACGGGTGCTGCAGTGACGGCCCGCGACCCTGGTAGACGATCTGGTCGGGACGTGGGATGGAGTCGAATGCGAACGGCATCAGGATCGGCCCGACGATCGCGGTCACGATCATGAACGCGATGATCCCGAGGCCGATGAGCGCCAGGCGGTGCTTCTTGAACTTGCGCCACGCCAGCTGCCACTGGTTCATCGACTCGAGGTTGACCTCGTAGTCGGCACCGGCCTCCGCGGCGCGGCGCTCCAGCTCCTCTTCGTTCCCGCCGGGCGGCGGCGTCATCGCCGATTGCCCGAATTGTGCTGACATCCAGGCCGACCTCAGTACTTGATGCGTGGGTCGACCACGGCGTAGATGACGTCGGCGAGCAGGTTCGCGAAGACCGTCACGACAGCCGAGATGAAGAGGACGCCCATGAGCACCGGGTAGTCGAAGTTGCGCGTGGCGTCGAGCGACATGCGGCCGATGCCGGGCCAGCTGAAGATCGTCTCGGTGACGAGGGCGCCGGTGAACAGGAACGGGATCTCCAGGCCGATGTTGGTGACGACCGGGAGCATCGCGTTGCGCATCGCGTGCTTGTAGGTGACGACGCGTTCCGGCAGGCCCTTGGCCTTGGCGGTCCGTACGAAGTCCTGGCTCAGCGTGTCGAGCATGCTCGCTCGCACGAACCGGGAGTCGCCCGCGATGTTGACCACGACCAGCGTGATGACCGGCAGGATCAGGTGCTTGCCGACGTCGACGAACGCCGTGACCGGGTTTGCGGCGAGGTACGTCCAGTAGGCGTCGCTCCCGAACGGCGGCGACACGCGGGTCTCGGTCATGCCGCCCGCGGGCAGCCAGTTCAAGCCCGGCCCGCTGAAGATGAAGATCAGCATGATCCCCAGCCAGAACGTCGGGATGGCGAATCCGACGTAGCAGAAGATGGTCGTGGCCTGGTCGAAGGCCGAGTAGCGTTTGATGGCGGATGTCACGCCGAGGAAGATGGCGAACGCCAACCAGACGACCAGCGCGATCCCGGCAAGGATGAACGTGGGCAGGGCCGCCCGGGCGATCATCTTGGAGACGGCTTCACCGGTCGAGATCGAATAGCCGAAGTCGCCGTGGAACAGGCCGTTCGTGGCGCCGCTGATCGCGGTCGGCAGGAAGTTCGGCCAGCCGGTCGGGCCCAGCAGGGCGGCCGGGGCCGGGAAGACCCAGATATTCTCGCTGACGTCCGGATTGCACGCGCCCAGCCAGCGGCAGTATTGGACGGGGGCGGGTTGATCGAGTCCCCAGGCGTGGATGAACGCGTCACGCTGCTCCTGGGTCATGCGCGGGTTCTGCGAGAACTTCGCAGTCGGGCCGCCCGGCGCCGCCAGGAGGATCAGGTAGACGACGATGGTGATCCCGAAGAGCACAGGGATCGCCTGGATCACCCGGCGGATGACGTACTTCGTCATGGGAGACTCCGTGGCCTGATCGGCGGGATGAGGTCGTGGGCGCTCGACCGATGTCGGTCCGCAACATACACGGACCAGGGGGATTAGCGCTCGGGGCGCCCGCAGAGGGGCGCCCCGAGCTTCAGGCGATCAGTCGACCCCGGAGGGGTCCACCAGGTCAGCCCTGCTTGAACCAGTCTCCGGCGTTCCACGTCGGGCCGGCCTGGGTCGGGTTCGCGAAGAAGTTCCCGACAGCCGGACCGACGAGGTCCACGTTCTTCCGGTAGTAGAGCGGGATCTCGAGGGTCTGCTCGACGTAGGTCTTCTGGAAGTCGGCCATCGCCGACTTGACGACGTCGAAGTCCACGCTGGACTTGACGGTGTCGAGGGCCTTGTCGATGTCCGGATCCTTGACCTGGGCGTCGTTGGCGCCGTCAGGCCGGAACTGGGTGCTCTCGTAGTTGAAGTAGTTGCCGATCGGATCGATCGACGACGAGAAGGCGTGTTCGGCGATGTCGAAGTTGCTGTGCGACAGGACGCAGGCCGTGTCGCGGGTACCGGTGTTGTAGTCGGCGAAGATGTCGTTCGGCGACACCGCGTTCGGGATGCCCTGGATACCGACCGCCTTCAGCCAATCGGCGATGAGGGCGAGGGTGTCCTGGCGGACCTGGCGGGTCGTGGTGCAGAGCTCCACGATGGCCTTCAGGCCGTTCTTCTCACGGATGCCATCGGCACCGACCTTCCAGCCGGCCGCGTCGAGGATCGCCATGGCCTTGGCCGGATCGTAGGTGGCCGGGGGCTGGTCCGCGAAGAACCAGGCGCCGGGGGAGATGTTCGTGTTGGCGACCTGGACGGAACCGCCCAGGAGCCGGGTGTTGATCTCGTTCTTGTCGATGGCGTAGGAGAACGCCTGGCGCATGGCCGGATCGGCCATCGGGCAGCCCGTGCCACGGACGGCCGCGGAGACGGCCGGGTTGTGCGAGCAGCCACCGGTCGCCTTGGCCTTGTCCTCGGTATCCGACCAGTTCGGGCGGAGGAACTCGTAGAGCAGTGCCGGGATGGCGCTGACCTGCGTGCCGAGGTCCTGGACCTTCACGAGGTCGGAGTCCTGCAGGTCGGTCGCGAAGTCGACCTCACCGCCGCGGAAGCCGGCGATCATCGCGTCGGCATCGGCGTACCACTTCCACTTGAGGGTGTCCAGGTGGGTCCCCGCGCCGGAGGCCCAGGACTTCCAGTAGGTGTTCTTCTTGAGGGTGAGCTCCTGG
>Ga0302321_100002128_pt1 | contig 16970 bp, 13 predicted proteins | sample Fen_T0_1_FD_202505 | JGI IMG/M metagenome (GOLD analysis project Ga0302321, IMG submission 202505) | Peat permafrost microbial communities from Stordalen Mire near Abisko, Sweden - Fen_T0_1 | ecosystem: Environmental > Terrestrial > Soil > Wetlands > Permafrost | place: Sweden: Abisko...
CGTTCACCAACCCACCATGCGGATCGTAGGCGTTCATCCACAGCAATGTCGCCGCAATGCCGCCAAGCAGATTGGGAAAAAGAAAAACTGCACGGAAAAAATTCGCCCCGAAAACCCCGCGGTGAATAAACGTCGCCAGTAATAACGACAGCGGCACCACCACGAGCGTTGGAACAATCATAATGTAGAGATTATTTCGCAGCGCGTACCAAAACGTGTCGCTTTCCAACAGCAGCCATTTGAAATTGAACAGTCCGACCGCGGTGCGCGGCCCACCGATGCCGTCCCAACGCATGAACGCCCAAACCAGTGCCTGTAGTCCAGGCAATATTACTAGCAAGCTAAACAAAACCAAGGCCGGACCTACAAAGCCGCTCGCCACCGGCAAACGCAGTTTTCCAAGATGCCCTTCTGCTCGGGAAGCTCCCCCACCCTCTCGACGCCGCGCCCAACCTCGGCGCATTGCTTCCCAGCTCAACCAACCGACCGACAGAGCTAACACAAGCAGTAATATCACTGGTTTCCAGTGGTGTTTATCCTTTACACTGGTTGGGTTCTGGTCGCGAATGCGCTCGGCCTGGGCTGCAGCTTCAAGGCCTTCCGCAAATGCTCGCGGGGTTATTCGGCCAGTCATGAGCTGCTGGCGCAGGTCATTCATCGATTGTTCCATCAACGCGAGCAAGGCGGCCGTTGTCGGACGCCCGGCATCGTACGAGGCCGGCGATTTGTTGATCAAACTCGCGATGTCCCGCATCGCATCGGAAAAATCTGAGCGTTGCGCGCCGTAGACTGCGGCCGTCGCATCCTGTGTTCTCGCGAACGTGCTCGTACGTTCTTGCGACATCATAAAACGCAGAAAATCCACTGTGGCGTGTTCGTGGGCCGGATCGCTTTTTTTGAAAACGAAATAATAACTACTCTGCACCTGGAGTGTATCAGGGTGACTGATACCGTCGCGAAAAACAGGGAAATTTATCGCGCCAATGGAAAAACCCGGCGGGATTTTTCCGCGCACTTCGCTGCCAAACCATGAGCCAGCGACAGTCATCGCAGATTTTCCTTCGAGGAAGGCCTGCTCGGCCGCGGTGTGGGTCATGCCCTCCCAGCCTTTTAACATGTAATTTTCCGCCACTCGCTGAAGCACTTCGGCAGCGCGGACAAAACGCGGGTCGCTGCGCGTGCCGGGCACGAGTTCGTTGTAAGCGCGGTAGCCCTCAGGGCCGACAAGATTGAAATAGGCAGCCCGCAGAAACGAATCACCGTAGCGCATGTACACGCCAGGCAACGTGAGCGGTGCGATGCCCTCAGCTTTGATTTTTTCGCAGAGTTCGAAAAATTCATCCCACGTTCGCGGGAGCTCCCAGCCGTGTTCGGCGAACATTTCTTTATTATAAAAGATCGCCCAAACACTATGGGCAAAGGGTACGCTATAAATGTGGTCGCCTCGCTGCCAGCGATTGAGTACGCCCGGCAAAAAGCGATCACGCCAACGATCCGGTCCGTCCCAAGCGGGTCCATCGAGATAGGGCGCGAGATCAAGAATCTGGTCCGCGTCGATCAGTTTGCCATAGAGTAGATCGGCGTCGGTGGCGTCGGGCAGATCGCCTGCCATGACGCGAATGCGCATCTTTTCGTGAACGCGGGCGTTGCCAGTTAGGTTAACGCGTACGTCGGGCCGAAGTTTTTCAAACATCCGTGCGGTTTCCAAGAAAAACGCGCTGCCGTAGGCCTGGCTTTGGACCGGAATGTCGATTTCGATCGGTTCGCTGGTGTTTGTTTTACCTAAGTTTTTTTCTGATGCGGAAAGAGTGTCCGGGGCCAGCGACAAGCAGACCACCGCCGAGCAGCAGAACTTCAAAATCGCGTTTATGACCGACATTGGGCAAGCAAGATAGACCGTTTTAGTGCTTTTGCTCAGGAACGAAAGGAGGCCGCTTGTTCATTATACAATCATAACGGATGTTGCCGCGACGCGCGGGTCAATCAATCCACAACTGAAACACCCCAGAAAACAGCCGCGTTGTTGTGTCCTTTGGGGAGCATTTTTGCTGATGAGCTGGTATACGATGGCGCCGCTTGGTCGATTTTCGGACGAAAAACGTCGCTTGTCCTAGGACTTCTGTTTTTCCATCGTAGCAACGCCGTTAAAACCCGCAGCCCCGGCCCATGTATCAAGTCACCTTTTCCGAACAAAGCATGCGTGAGCTTAACAAGCTCGACAAGCTGGCTCAGCTCGAAGTTGTTGAACCGATCAGCAACTTGAAGCCGACCGATCTCGCGAACCCGCGCGAGCCACTCGGTCGTTTCAACCGGGCCGGTCATACACTCTACCGGCTGCGAGCGGGCGAGTTTCGTTTCTATTTTGAAGTCACTGGCGAGACGCTGCATACAATTTACATTCTTCATAAAAATTCGCTCGAGGATTTTCTACTGCGCAATAAATTGCCCGTCACAGAGGAGCAGCTCGTTGAACAACATTCCAAATTTTGGAAATACCTGGAAACCTTGACCAAGTAAGTGACGCCATGACGCAAGAAGACGCTCCCCACTTGGCCGATAAAGATCGGGGGGATCCTTACACGGTCGCCAACGCGGCACGCATTTATTTTCTGCCGAACTTGATGACGGCAGGAAATTTGTTCTGCGGATTTTTCGCGTGCCTGAAATGTATTGAAGCGGCGTTCATCGTGCGTGGGGCTTTGGAACAAGCTAGCATCCCTCACGAGGCCATAGCGCTCTACAAAGAGGCCGTCTGGTACATTTTCGCCGCCATGGCCTGTGATGCGCTTGATGGCCGCTTGGCGCGCATGGGTGGGCGTGAATCGCTCTTCGGAGCCGAGTTCGACTCACTCGCGGACGTCGTCTCCTTCGGTCTCGCGCCAGCCTTGATGGTGTACTTCTTGATCCTGCCACCTTCGGAGGGAAATCAAAACTTCCTTACCCTCGGCGGTCTATTGGGATTTATCTATCTTTTGTGTGCAGCAGTACGCCTCGCGCGCTTCAACGTCATCACTCATCCTTTGCTGCATCGGCCGGAGTACCCAAATAAGTCTTCTAACAAAGATTTTGTGGGTCTGCCCGTGCCAGCTGCCGCAGGAACGGTCGCCGCGCTCGTGCTGTTTTTGCTTAACCTCGCTGAACACGACAAATCCCTGCAACGTTGGACACTCGCGCTCCCGCCGCTTCTCGTTTTAATTGCTGTTTTGATGGTGAGCACGGTCCTCTACCCGAGCGGGAAACAAATCGACCTGCGCACGAAGACACGCCTTACTGTTCTTATTCTCTACGTTGTAATCGCTGCCACCGTGTTACGCTTTAAGGAATATGGCATGCTGACCGCCTCTCTTGCCTACATTTTTTTTGGCCTTATCCGTCATCTGCGACGTCGTCCCAAACCCAAATCTCCTTCATCACCGCAATCCGTGTGAGCAACCATCCAACAACCGACCAACAATTTCGCCCCTGTGCATAACCCCATAGTTATTGGTCCCCACCTTTGATTTACTCACATCATTTTTCTTCCAATTTTCAGAGGAGAGTTATCCGGTTATCCTAGTTTTTCGCAGCCTATATGAATACTGATAACATTCATTATTGAATTAGGTTCTATTTAGACTTTGTTAATTACGTACCACGCGCGTTCCCCCAGCCACCCATGAAATTTAAAATCAATCGCGATCATTTCAGCAACGGACTCGCCCAAGTCCTCAATGTTGTTGGCTCCAAAGCCACCATGCCGATTTTGAGCAATGTCCTGATCGAGGCCGATAAAGATTTCATCCTGCTCACCACGACCAACCTCGATCTCGGCATTCGTTGCAAAATCAAGGCCGAGGTGAAGGAAAGCGGTGCAGTCACGCTGCCTGTTAAACGCCTCGCTTCAATCGTGCGAGATTTGCCCAATATTGATGTCGCCCTCGACGCGTCACCAAATCATCAAGTCAAACTTACCTCGGGCGGATCGAATTTCCGGATCATGGGTATCGGCAAAGAAGAATTTCCGCCGCTGCCAGAATTCGGTGACGAAAAATCATTCACCCTCGAGCAAGCCGAGCTCACAACCATGCTCAAGAGCGTGTCGTATGCGCAGTCGACCGACGAGACACGCTACATCCTCAACGGCGTTTATTTCAGCTTCAAAGACGGCAAACTATCGCTCGTCGCAACGGACGGACGCCGCCTTGCGCTCGTTAGCAAAGAAATCGAAGTTCCAGCGACCAGCACCGGCAGCATCATCTTGCCCGCTAAGACCGTGAGCGAACTTGTGCGTATGCTCGACAAGGGCGAAAAGCTTAAGATCTCGTTCAATGAACGTCGCGCTGCCTTCCAAATCAATACCGACAAAGATAACGGCGGTTTGATCGACAGCATTTATCTTTATTCCAAGGTCGTCGAAGGTAACTACCCGAACTACAACCAGGTCATACCCAAAGAGACGCACCAGCGTATTAAACTGGAGCGTGAACTCTTCCTCCAGTGCGTGCATCGCGCCGCGCTGGTTTGCAACGAAAAATCCAATTCTGTGAAGGTCAAGCTCAGCAGCAACTTGCTCGAGATCACCGCGCAGAGCCCCGATTTCGGCGAAGCCCATGAATCTATGGCCATCGCCTACAGCGGTCCTGAACTTCAGGTCGCGTTTAATCCGCAGTTCATCATGGACCCGCTCCGCGCGCTTACGAAGGACGAGGTCTTTTTCGAAGTGAAAGATGAAGTCAGCCCCGGCGTATTCAAAACCCTGGAAAGCTTCATCTGTGTGATCATGCCCGTGCGCTTAAGCTAATTGCTTGTTTTGATTGTCCTTAGATAACAGTTTGCCAAGTCTCAAGACCGAGCGGCTGTGCTTCGTCGATGCAACCCACTTATTTTTTGTTTTTTGGCATGGTGATTTCGTTGGTCCTTTTCCAACTGAACCAACGCTACGCCTCGCCTGTAATCTCTATTTTTAACCGCTGGCTGCGTTGGATCGTCTTCGCACTGCTTGGCGCGAAAGTAACTGTTGATTTTGAATGGATCGACCGGCCGTTTTGGATACTGGCTGCTGCATTTTTTCTTCTCTGGTTTCTTTGCGAGACACTCTACAACTGGCTCGCGATTCACGCGCTGAGTGTAAGCCCGTTGCCACTATTCCCACGCTTCACGATCAATAGCTCTGGGGAAGAATGGCCGACCAATCCACGCTTCCTAAAAATTCGCGATTGGCTGCGCGGTCAATCATTCCGACATGTGCAGGCTTTGCGCGCGGAAATCGCTCCGGGGGTTTATCTGCGTGTTTCCATTTACCAGGACCAAGCATCTCAGGTACGCCTACAAATCACTTTCTTACCTCAGCCAAATGGAGCGATTTCAGTTTGTTACAGTCTGTCCACGCAAACGGTGAGCGGCTACCGCTTCATCACCGACAACCTTTATTTGCCGTTCGGCGGATTCTACCCGGAAAACTGGCTGGTATCGCGTCATCCCTGGAGCCGCTCTCTATCAAGCTTGCTCGCTCGCCATCGCAAGCGGCTCGTACGTGCCAATGAAATGGCCCTCGCTTGGAGCACTGACCCGCTTAACGACCTCAACGCCCAACAAGTCGAACTTGAGCAAATCAACACGGAACTCGGTTTTCTCCATTCGCACCACGACCGCGAAGAACAAGGCAAGATGACTTACGAAGGCCGTTATCGCGTGTGGAAAGAGATCTGGTCGCTCAACTACCTTGGCCGCAGCGCCCGTTACGAGTAAGCGGCCGGCGCCCTTACTTTTTTCGCAGAGTTGCCACGCATTCCAGGTGGCGTGTCTGAGGAAAAAGATCGAACGGCTGGACGGCCGTCAATTCGTAACCAGCTGCTGTAAACAATTTCAGATCGCGCATTTGTGTCGCGGGATCGCAGCTCACATAAATCACAGCGCGCGGTCCGAAACTGAAGAGCTGCTGTAAAAACGACTCATCGCAGCCTTTGCGAGGTGGATCGATGATTACGACTGTATCTGCTGCAACGAAAGTGAGCCCTACAAAAATCGCTGAGGCGTCACCGGCCTGAAACGTAGCGTTTGTGATATGGTTAGCTGTGGCGTTTTCTCGGGCAAATGCCACTGACGATTCACTGATCTCGATCCCCGCCACGCGTTCAAATGCAGTTGCCGACGTTAGGGCGAACAGACCACTGCCACAATAAGCGTCCACGAGGAAACGTGCACCAGAAGCCGCCGCCTGCTCACGCACATAACTAGTAAAACCCGGTAAAATAAAGGGATTATTTTGGAAAAAATCCCGGGCAAGAAAATGTAGTTTCACGCCTGCGACTTCTTCGGTGACCACCTGATCATAATTCGTCGTCACCACGCCACCTGCATCACGCAACAATACGGTCGCACCACGCATGTACTCACCAGCGGCGGCTTTAGTTTGGATCTCAGCGCGCACTACAGTCAGCCGCTCATTGATGGGTTCAGTCGCGATTTCGCACCGTGGTACATCGACCAGATCGAAACGTGTACCCTGACGCAGGAAGCCGATAGGAAGGTCTACTGGTTTATCAAGGGTCTGCGGTTTATCCTCGAAACGAGGCTCACGCGGTGGGTTGAAATGAGGCGTGATTTTCGAACGGTAGCCATACTGCTGGGGCGAACCGATCGTTGGCGCTACACCGAACTCGATCCCAGCCATGTGCTCCAACAACTCGCTAACCTGCCGCTGTTTCCAAACGAGCTGCTCTTTGTAATCGAAATTTTGATACTGACAACCGCCGCAACGGCCGAACAGCGGGCACTTGGGTTGCACGCGCTGTGGCGACGGCGTTAGTACTTCGACCAAGTCGGCTTCAGAAAAATTCTTGTGGTTGCGAAAAACCCGCGCCTTTACCCGTTCGCCCGGGAGAGCAAATGGCACCATGACGACCCAGCGCGATTCCGGCTCGTCCGGCAACGGCAGGCGACCAAGCCCCACGCCGAGGTTAGTCAGCGTGGCAATCTCGAGTTCGAGTTCTTGATGATAGGCGAACGGCCGATCGTTGAATTTTTTGCGGGCCACAGAGGGACAGAATGAATAGAACTGTTCGAATGGAAGGCAGAATGTAGAAACAAAGGGACTTTTATTTCTGCATATTCTGTTCATCCTCTTCTGAAAATATGCCGGTCGAACGCATTACTAGCCTCCAAAACCCTCGGATCAAACAGCTCGTGAAGCTACGCGATCGACGTCCACGTGACGAAGCCGGCGTGTTTCTCGTCGAAGGCTACCGTCAGATCCGTCGGGCGTTGGAGAAAAAAGTCCCACTCAGTGAACTCTATTATTCGCCCGATTGGTTTCTGGGTGAAAACGAACCCGCGTTGATCGAGAACGCTGCTGCAACCGGCGCCCAACTTTTTGAACTTTCCAAAGATGCATTTGCCAAAGTCGCTTACCGCGAACGGCCGGACGGGCTTCTCGCCGTCGCTCCACAATGGAAACGCACCCTGGCTGACATAAACTTTGCCAGTGTAGTCGCCGCAAACCTCGGTTCCTCAAATAGCCCGGAATCGCCAATCCCGACTGCGCCAAAACCGCCTTTTCTCTTGATCGTCGAAGCGATCGAGAAGCCCGGAAATCTTGGCACAATTTTGCGCAGTGCTGATGCCGCGGGTGTTGACGCGGTGATCGTTTGCGACCCTGTGACCGATGTTTTCAATCCCAATGTCGTGCGGTCTTCGACGGGCGTACTTTTTTCTGTGCCCGTGGTGATCGCAGAAAGCGAATCTGTGCGGACGTGGTTGCGTGAGAAGCGAATTCGCGCAGTCGCGACGACACCCTCTGCGGCCGAACTCTATACGAACATCGACCTGCGTGGGCCGCTCGCCATCGTGATGGGCAACGAGCAATACGGCCTGAGTGATTTCTGGCTCAAGGAAAGCGACGCCCAGGTTCGCATTCCCATGGCTGGCCAGGCTGATTCGCTGAATGTCGCTATGGCGACGATCATTACCCTCTTTGAAGCTGTTCGGCAGCGGAGCTGAGATAAACAACGGCCATTTAGACTTCTAAGTGGCCTCCAGCCGCGGACTGTTGTCGAGCTGGATCTTGCGGTTGGAGACGGATGTAAGATGGCCAACGATAGGAGCGACCGCGTCCACCAGTAGGCGCAAGATACTGGCGATTCAAGACCACGGGCACTGCGACGCAGTTGATGACGATGCATTTCCTGCGCGTACGTGGGCGTGAAAAATGTCGCATACATTTCCATGTTTCGTAGCGTTAAGCAAATTTCCGCGAAGTCGTGCTTGCTTCCGCTGCTCAGCCCGTTTCACGTTGCACAGTTGCCCATCTCAGGAGCCCTGACCCCGGAGCGCTCGGCCACTTCATATTTTAATCGCAAAACACCATGTCCAAAGCCGCCCCCGCTAAAACCACCGCCGCAGTCGTCCCCGCTAACACCGGTCGCGAAAAAAATATCGAGCTCGCCGTCTCCTCCATCACGAAGCAATTCGGCGAAGGCTCGATCATGCGGCTCGGTGACTCGCACAAGATGAAAGTCGAGACGCTTTCGACCGGCTCGCTCGCGGTCGATCTCGCTCTCGGTGTCGGTGGTTTGCCCAAAGGCCGCATCATCGAAATTTATGGACCTGAATCCTCTGGTAAAACGACTTTCTGTTTGAGCGTTATTGCTGAAGCCCAGAAAAAAGGCGGACTCGCTGCGTTCATCGATGTCGAACATGCGCTCGACCCGAAATACGCCCGCATCGTCGGCGTGAACCTCGATGACCTGCTCGTTTCCCAGCCGGACTCCGGCGAGGATGCCCTCAACATCATGGAGACGCTTATCCGCTCCAATTCGATCGATGTCATCGTTCTCGATTCCGTTGCCGCGCTGATCACTAAAGCGGAACTCGACGGCCAAATGGGCGACGTGACGATGGGCAGCCAAGCCCGCCTTATGTCGCAGGCCATGCGCCGCCTCACCGCGGTCGTCAGCAAGACGAATTGCGTGTGCATATTCACAAATCAAATTCGCGAAAAAATTGGCGTCATGTTTGGCAATCCTGAGACCACCTCCGGTGGCCGCGCGTTGAAATTTTTCTCTTCTGTCCGCATCGACATCCGCCGCAAGGACCAGATCAAGACTCCCGAAGGCAAGGTCATCGGTAACCGAACCAAGATTAAGGTGGTAAAAAATAAAGTCGCCCCGCCGTTCACTGAATGCGAGTTCGACATCATGTACGACGAAGGCATTTCCAAGAACGGCTCTATCCTCGACCTCGGTCTCGAACATAAAATCCTCGAGAAAAAAGGCGCTTGGATCGCTTACAACGGCGAGCTTATTGGCCAAGGCCGTGACGCCGCCAAGCAAACCCTCAAAGAGAAGCCCGATGTTGCCGAGAAGATCATCAAGGCCGTGCTCGAGAAAGTCACTGTCACCGGTGGCACAACTGTCACGGGCGGAAGCACCGAATAATTTTAGTTACGGCAGAATGTTCGTAAAACTCCGCCTCGCCCACGTGAGTCGCCATTTGACGGCCGCTGTTGCGGTTGCGTTAATTTTATCTGCGGCCTCGACGTTTTCAGCAGCTGCCTCCGGCGATAGCAAACCGGCGCTGATTTCTACCACAGGCGGCAAAGGAAGTGGCTGGGCCAATATGGCCGAGCTGAAGAAAGCCGCTGAGAAGCATGATCCTAAAGCCTGCGCAGCGTACGGGGACGCGCTTTTGCGCGGCGATGGCGTGAAACAGGATACCGTTTTAGCCATGAAGTTTTTGCGCGAGGCCGCGACCGCTGGTGAACCAAACGCTGCTTTTCGCCTCGGCAAAATCTACGACGACGGAGAATTCGCGCCGCAGGATTACGCCAAGGCTTTCGATTTTTACAGCGCCGCCGCCAAAGCCGGCGTAGTTGAAGCGCAGTATAATCTCGGCGTCCTCTACGCTAGCGCCCGTGGTACGAAGCGCGATTATGTTGAGGGTCTCGCTTGGCTGATTGTTGCGACAAAAAATGGAGCAAGTGGTGACGGCGAACAAAAAACTCGAGAGCAACTAACCAAAATCAAGCGCCAACAACAGATCACGGCGGCTGAACAACGCGCAGCCGAGATCTTAAAAGACCCAGCAGCTGCGGCTGCGGGTGCTGCACCGGCAGCTGCAGAACCCATCGCGCCAAAAAAAACCCAGGCGCCGGCTAGAATTGATGTTGGTGCGCCGACCGCGCCCACTCCGGCCAAAATTGCACCCCCGCCGCCCAGCCTCGGGCCTAGTTTGCCTCCGCCGCACATTGAAGCACCAACGTCGGAAGCCGGTGGTAAAAATTCTAGTGTTCAGAAATAGGTCGCGATCTGAGTGGCAACTCGCGCCTTTTCCTTGGCGTTTGCTCGCACGCCGTTTTGTGTTGTCTCCACATGGTCAGTAATCAGGACACTATTGCGGCGCTCGCCACGCCCGTCGGAACTTCAGCCATCGCTGTGGCACGTGCCAGCGGCTCGACGTGCACCGAACTGACGCGCGCTATCTTCGGGAAGCTCCCCTCTCCTCGCGTCGCTACGCATCACGATTATTGTAATCAACAAGGTACAATTCTCGACGACGTGGTTGTGACTTTTTTTGCCGCGCCCAATTCCTACACCGGCGAAGACACGCTCGAAGTTTCCTGCCACGGCAATCCGTTCATCGCGCAAAAAATTCTAGAAGATCTTTTGGCCCGCGGCTGCCGTATCGCGGAGGCAGGAGAATTCACACGGCGCGCGTTTTTGAGCGGCCGCATCGACCTGAGCCAGGCCGAGGCTGTAATGGATCTCATCCATGCGCGCAGCGAACGCGCGCTCGCTGCCGCTAACCAACAACTCCGCGGCAGTCTCGGCCGTCATCTGGCTCAGCTTACCGATGAGCTTCTCTGCACGCTCGCACGCGTCGAGGCTTACATCGATTTTCCCGACGAAGATTTACCATCCGAAGATCGTGGGATTGTCCTGCTTGCGATCGATAACCTCATCACAGGTACAAGCCGACTGCTTGCCACTCAACATTACGGTGATCTTTTGCGTGACGGGATAAAAACCGTTATTATCGGCGAGCCCAATGCCGGCAAAAGCTCCCTTCTCAATCGCCTCGTCGGGCGTGAACGTGCACTTGTGAGCCCCGAGCCTGGCACCACTCGAGATTTTATCGAAGAGCGCGTTGTTATAGGGCCACACTGTATTCGCTTGATCGATACGGCCGGTCTAAATCCGTCCCCTTCCCCGCTCGAGAAGCTTGGTATGGCTAAGACCCTTGAACGTGCTGCAGAAGCCGATCTCTTCCTTCTGGTGCTCGATGTCACTCGGCCTCATCCGGGCTTCCCGCGGGAAATCGAAGAACGTCTCAATTCCGACAACGCGCTCGTTGTTCTCAATAAAACTGACCTCGGCACGCGTCCCGAAGCTGCCCGCGAACTCGGCGGCCACGAGGCTGTGCAAGTCTCCGCGCTTACTGGCGCTGGGCTCGACCTGCTCACAGCGGCGATCGTTCGACGCGCAGATGCTTTTGCCCAAAACCACGGCGAAGAAATCATCGCGATCAACGCCCGCCACGCCGATGCGCTGCGACGCGCCCAATCCGGGCTGACGGACGCTCGTGCGAAGCTGATAGTCCAAGGCCCGGTGGAGCTGGTCGCTAGCGACCTGCGCGGCGCGCTCGACGCTTACGGAGAAATTGGAGGCAAAATCGATAACGAGCGGATGCTCGACCATCTTTTTGCGACTTTCTGCATTGGTAAGTAACTGTACCCCAAAGGAAAGCTCTGCTGCGTTCTTCTTTCCTTCCGGGCGACGAGCGTTTGATCCGTAAAGTGCTATTTGCGGAAGTTGAATACGCGAACACAGTCCGTTTTTCGGATCATCTATTTCTCCTTTGCAAACACGGTCACAGACATGGTAGCCTGAAAGGCAGTAATTACTTAATTTGTTTATATACAATAAGATACCATTTGATGTAATCGTTTGCGGCGCTGGTCACGCGGGTTGCGAAGCAGCTTTAGCTTCCGCTCGCATGGGCGCCTCCACCCTACTCCTTACCGGTAATCTTGATACGATTGCTCAGATGAGCTGCAATCCGGCAATCGGCGGCCAAGCTAAGGGGCAGATCGTGCGCGAGATCGATGCACTAGGTGGTGAAATGGCGATCAATACCGATGTGACGGGCATCCAATTTCGCTTACTTAACGAGTCAAAAGGTCCCGCCGTCCAGTCACCCCGGGCTCAATGCGATAAAAAAGCTTACCAGTTTCGAATGAAACACGTACTGGAGCTTCAACCCAATCTGCAGATGTTTCAGGCGACCGTCACGAGTTTGGTTTACGAGTATGGCAAAGTCGTAGGTGTACATACCAATCTCGATGTAGCGTTCCAAGGTACCACAGTCGTGGTTACGACAGGCACTTTCCTTCGCGGGCTGATGCACATCGGCCAGAACAAGAATGAAGGCGGTCGCCTAGGTGATTTCAGCGCAAAAACACTCTCGGCGAGCTTCCTTGAAGCCGGGATCGAGCTCCAGCGCCTTAAAACTGGCACTCCTGCCCGCTTACTCGGTCGTAGTCTCGATTTTTCCAAGATGGAGGAGCAGAAAGGCGACACCGCCCCTACTCTATTTGCGTTCCACGATACCCGGGATATGCAGGACATGTTCCACGTGGAACAAAACGGAGAAAAACGCCTGGGTTGGATTCCAGGTTCTAACCAGGTGTCGTGCTGGATGACATACACGACGGCCGAAACCGCAAAAATCGTCCGTGAAAATCTCCACAAATCCGCCATGTATTCGGGCGAAATCAAAGGCGTTGGACCGAGGTATTGCCCGAGTATTGAGGATAAGTTTGTCCGTTTTGCGGATAAACCGCGACATTTACTGTTTTTGGAGCCGGAGGGCCGGTCAACCAACGAATATTATGTGAACGGTCTTTCCACTTCGCTGCCGTTCGAGGTTCAGCTCGAAATGGTTCACAGCGTAACCGGTTTAGAAAATGCGGTGCTGCTCAGGCCGGCTTACGCGGTTGAATATGATTTCGCGCCACCGACTCAGCTATTTCCATCACTAGAATCGCGCAAAGTTGAAAATCTATTCTTTGCCGGTCAAATCAACGGCACGTCCGGTTACGAAGAAGCCGGTGCTCAAGGCCTGGTGGCGGGCGTTAATGCAGTTCGTAAGCTCCGCAATCAATCACCGCTGGTGATAGGGCGACATGAAGCTTACATCGGGGTTATGATCGATGATTTGGTGACCAAAGGGACCAATGAGCCTTATCGCATGTTCACCAGCAGGGCGGAGCATCGCTTGCTCTTTAATCACGCCAGTGCAGAGTTGCGACTGCTAGATCAGATCCAAGAACATCAACTCGTGACGCAGAGTCGGCAGAATCGGATCGCTGAAAAGAAGGCCCGGGTGGGGGAGTGGTGCGGAAAACTCGAACAGCTTAGGCTTACTGGCGGACAAGGAACGGTCGCCGACGGGATGCGCCGCGCTGCGACTGGAGCAGGCGAACCGCCTGCGATGCCTGCCGACTTTCTTGCCTTGTCAGCCGAGATACGGGCTGAGGTTTCATACCGCATCAATTATCAAGGGTATCTCGCGCGTGAACAACGCCAGATCGACAAGTTAAGTGAAGTTGAGAAGATCAAAATTCCCAAGGATTTCGATTTCCTATCGCTGCGTGGCTTGCGTAAAGAAAGTGCATTGAAGCTCAATGAATTCCGTCCCTATACGCTCGGTCAGGCAAGCCGGATAAGTGGAGTTAACCCTGCGGATATCAACGTTTTAATGATTAAAATCGCAACCCAGAGGGAGGAGGCAGCCGAACGTTAGGCAACTTGGCGGTTGCGCGATTCTGTTTCTTTGTATTCTTCCCTATTCTGTCTCGGCGCTTCCGTCGATCGCTACGATATCCATTATCGAAGCCGTTGTAACATTTGTGAAACGGTTGGGTAAAATCGCTCGGCAAATGTGGCGTAGACGTTAGCGTTTTACATCGTCATGGAAGCCAAACCAAAGAAAATTCTGATCATTGATGATGAGGTAGATGTGACTGATTTAGTCGCTTATCACCTGCGAGCCAAGGGGTTCCACGTGGAAGCGCTTAACGATCCCAATGGTAGTATTGGCGTAGCGCGCACGTTTGTGCCGGATTTGGTCATTCTCGACGTGATGATGCCTGAGCTGAATGGCATTCAGATCTGCCGCATGCTTCGGGCTGATCCCAAACTGAAAAAAGTGCCTGTGATTTTCCTGACGGCAAAGGCGGAGGAAACTGATCGTATTCAAGGTTTGGAGACGGGGGCGGATGATTACATCTGCAAGCCTTTCAGCACAAAAGAGCTCGTGTTGCGTGTACAGTCGATCCTCCGTCGCTTAGCCGACGGCGCGCCTGTCGAACCTAAGATGTTGCAGGTCGGCCAGATAGCCATCGATATCGATCGCCATATTGCCACGGTCGTAGGCCAACCGGTCGATTTGACCGCGACAGAGTTTAAGCTCTTACGCTTGCTTATGGAGCGCCGCGGTCGCGTGCAAACGCGCGAGCATTTATTGATCAATGTCTGGAATTACGAAACAGAGATCGAGACGCGCACTGTCGACACGCACGTGCGTCGGCTCCGTGAAAAACTCGGTGCTGAAGCGGCTTGGATTGAGACGATCCGCGGGGTAGGGTATCGCATGGCAGAGCGTAAAGCTGACGCATGTGTATCCTGATTTCGATTACGCTGGGGATCGCGTTGTTGTTCGCCCTCGTGGCACTGTGGCGGCGTCATCAGGCGATGCGCCGTTTGCACAATGCATTACTGCAGAAACAGCCTCTTCTTAATGAAGTGAAACTGGTGGGCGGAGAAGACTGGGACCATCTTTGTCACGCGGCCAATGACTTGATCGCGGAAGTCAGCCGCCTTCAGCAACAGCGTTCTGGTCAGCTCACTCAACTGGAAGCCACGCTCGGCAGCCTGCAAGAGGCCGTTTTGATTGTAGATGCATCAAATCATATCATTTTAGCTAACAACGCGTTACAAGAGATATTCCCCAAGGCCGCCAACATTTTAGGTCAACGGCTAGAGCTGATCTTACAAAGCGCCGCTTTTCTCGAGTACGTTGAGAACGTGCGCAAAAAAGAAGCGCGGCCGCAATATGAGATCGAATTCGCCGACGGAAGCCGAACCATCTGGGCTGAGGTAACGGGCACCGCGATTCCGTCGCTCAGCAGCGACAAAAGCCCCTGGGCTCTTTTTGTGCTCCACGATATTACCAAGCAGAAAAAGTTGGAGTCGGTCCGAAAAGATTTCGTCGCTAATGTCTCCCACGAACTCCGTACACCGCTCAGTGTTATTAAAGGTTATGTCGAGACGCTGGTTGATGATCACCAGACTATACCACTCGAAGATCGCGAACGATTCCTACGCACTATCCAGCGGCATACTGAACGGCTCAATTCATTGCTGGAGGATTTACTCGTTCTATCGCGCCTCGAATCGATTAGCCCCGGCCTTCGCCGGGAGTCCACGCACTTGGTTCAGTTGCTAAATGGCATAGTCGACGATTTTCGGGTACGTCCTGCTGCGGCTGACCATAAAATCACTGCAGCGATTGCTCCCTCTATTGGTATGTTGTTGATCGATCCGCTGAAAATCACGCAGGTTTTGGAAAATTTGATCGATAACGCCGTCAAATACACGCCAAAGGGTTCGCAGATCGACATCTCTGCCAAAGCAAGCGATGGCAAAGTCGAAGTCTGCGTACGCGACAACGGTCCAGGCATTCCTGAGGCTGACTTGCCGCACATTTTCGAACGTTTTTACCGCGTGGATAAAGGTCGCTCGCGTGAAAAAGGCGGCACGGGCCTGGGCCTAAGTATCGTGAAACATATTGTGCAATTGCACGGTGGGCAGGTGAATGTGGAAAGCCGGCTAGGGGAGGGGACGGCGTTTTTCTTCACACTGCCAGTGCGTATGATTTCCGCCGGTGAACCGCAGGCGCGTTGAACGCGAGCTTGCGCGGCCCGGCCTCGCTGTGCTTAACGAGCGCGGTGGACAACCTTGCTCGTACCGCTGAATTCATTGCCCGCCGTGATGCACGGCGTGCGGCGCTCCAGCATCGGCTAGCCGAACTGCTCGCCGATCACAAAAAGATCACCCTCGAGGTCGGCGCGGGGCACGGGCATTTTCTCGCCGATTATGCCGTGGCACACCCGGAGGAATTCTGCGTGGGATTCGATCTGTTACGTGACCGTGTGGAACGCGCTTTGCGCAAACGCGACCGTGCAAAGCTGGCCAATCTCGTTTTTCTTAAGGCCGAAGCGAGCGAGCTGATCGCCGCCATTCCTTCTCAAGTTGCTATTAATAAAGTTTTTATACTTTTCCCTGATCCCTGGCCAAAACGTCGCCATCACAAAAATCGACTCATACAGGCCGATTTATTAGGCGAGCTCGCTGCACATGCGGAAGCGGGTGCGCACCTGTATTTCCGAACCGACTACGCGGAATATTTCAGTGCAGCCAAAGCTGAAGTGATGGCCCATCCTGACTGGGAATTGTCCTCTCATGCGCCTTGGCCCTTCGAGAGGGTGACTGTTTTTCAGAGCCGCGCCCCTACGTTTCAATCGTTGGTGGCGTTGCGGCGGACAGTTTCCGCTAAACTTTAAGAAAAACCAGTCGCTAGTAGCAGAAATAAAGCTGCGTTTGGCAGTTGGCAAAATTCGCTAATCTTTTCAGCCTCATAAGCGCAGATGATTTTCGAAGGTTGACGACATTCCTCGCGTTGCCTACCTCTGACCCTTTTCCGAACGTACCCACGCTTTTCCAAACCCACTCATGCTTCGAGTAAAGAAACTCGTCCTCGTGCTCGTGTCTCTGGCGACCGCTATCCCTACTTTTGCGGCGGAAAGCGAAGGCGTTTCGGCCAAGGCTGAAGCGTTGTTCCATGTTGGTCCTTTGCCGGTTACAAATAGCATGGTGACGAGCTGGGTGGTTGCGATTGTTTTGATCGCCTTGATCCGTTTCGCGGTGAAAAAA
>Ga0302321_100002129_pt1 | contig 16968 bp, 13 predicted proteins | sample Fen_T0_1_FD_202505 | JGI IMG/M metagenome (GOLD analysis project Ga0302321, IMG submission 202505) | Peat permafrost microbial communities from Stordalen Mire near Abisko, Sweden - Fen_T0_1 | ecosystem: Environmental > Terrestrial > Soil > Wetlands > Permafrost | place: Sweden: Abisko...
GGAAGCAGCTCTGTTCACGCACGACGATCTGGTGAAACTCGATCCGGGAACGCGCGGGCGCATCACCGGGCTTGTCACCCATGACATCAAGACCAACACCTTCGACGCCGAGGCGAATCGCCTGACCCTGACCGCGTTTCAAGCCGAGGCCCACGCCAGCTTGAGCCGCTACTACACTGGCCTCTTCCGCGACGGCAATTCGCGCATGGGGCTGCAACCCGGCATCGTGACCAGCGACGATGAAGGCGCGCGGGTGGCCTCGTTCTTTGCCTGGCTGGCCTGGGCCGCGGGCACCAACCGCCCTGGCCTGGATCACACGTACACGAACAACTGGCCCTACGACGAATTGGTCGGCAACAAGGCCATGCCCGACGCGCTCATCTGGTCCATCGTCAGCGTGCTCTTGCTCATCCTTGGCGTGGCGGCCTCCATCTTCATCTACCAGCGCTACATCCGCGACGAGGATGATGAAAGCAAGCCCATCACCACGCTGGCCGAACCCAGGCCGGCATCCAGCCAGAAGGCAACCCTGGCCTACTTCATCACGGCCATGGCCCTGTTCGTGATCCAAGTCATCATGGGCTCGCTGACCGGGCACTTCACCGTCGAGGGCACCAGCTTCCTCGGCTTCCCCATCGCCAAGATCCTGCCCTACGCGGCGGTGCGCACCTGGCACCTGCAGCTGTCGGTGTTCTTCATCGCCACCTGCTTCCTGGCCGCGGGCCTTTTCATCGGGCCCATGGTCGGTCGCGAGCCCAAGCACCAGGGCAAGCTGGTGTGGGGCCTGTTCGTCACCGTGGTGCTCGTGGTTCTCGGCGCGCTGACCGGTACGTACCTCTCGGTCATGGGTCACTTCGGGGGCGACGGCTTCATGTTTGGCCACCAGGGCTACGAGTACATCGAGCTCGGCCGCCTGTGGCAGGTCTTGCTCATCGTCGGCATGATCGTGTGGCTGGTGCTGGTGGTGCGCGCCATTCGCCCGGCCCTGGCGGGCGAGAAGGACAACGGTGGCCTCACGCACCTCCTGCTCTACAGCTCCATCACGATTCCGCTCTTCTACATGGCGGGGCTGATGTACGGCAAAGGCAGCCACATCTCCGACGCCGAGTACTGGCGCTGGTGGGTCGTGCACCTGTGGGTCGAGGGCTTCTTCGAGGTCTTCGCCACCGTGTTCATGGCCTTCATCCTGGCGCGCATCGGCGTGGTGGGCTCCAAGTTCGCCCTGCGCTCGGTGTACTTCAGCATCTTCCTCTACCTCGGCGCGGGCGTCATCGGAACCTTCCACCACCTCTACTGGGCGGGCGCGCCCACCGCCATCGTGGCCCTCGGCGGCACGTTCTCAGCCCTGGAAGTCGTGCCGCTGACGTTGGTCGGCTTCGAAGCCGTCCAAAACCTGCGCAGCGCCAAGGCCGGCGGCTTTCCCAACCCCTACCGCTGGCCCATTTACTTCTTCTTGGCGGTGTCGTTCTGGAACATGCTCGGTGCCGGCGTGTTCGGCTTCATGATCAACCCGCCCATCGTGCTCTACTACATCCAGGGCATCAACACGACGCCGATCCACGCCCACACCGCTCTGTTCGGCGTGTACGGCCTGCTCGCCATTTCGCTCATGCTCTTCTCTATGCGCAACATCGTGAAGCTCTGCGCCTGGTCGGATCGCTTGCTCAAGTGGAGCTTCTGGGGACTGAACGGCGGTCTCTTGCTCATGACCGTGGTCAGCCTGGTGCCGTCGGGCTTCTACCAGTTCTACTTCGCCGTCCGCGACGGCATGTGGTACGCGCGCAGCCCCGAGATTGCCTCGGGCGACGTCATCCGTACCTTGGCCAAGATGCGGATTGTCCCGGACCTTATCTTCGCCTCCGGCGCCATTCTGATGTTGGTGTTCGTGATTCGTGCCGTACTCTTGACCGTTCGCAAATCAGAAGGAGCCAAGTAGCCATGGGTCTCAAGCAAGCACATGAACACACCGGACTGCCGCTCGCGCAGCCGGTCGAGCTGGTCAATTTGGTCGCCTATCAAGACGGCGGCGTGGTCAGCCGCACGCTGGTCAAGAAGAACGGCGGCACGGTAACCGTGTTCGCCTTCGACAAGGGCCAGGCCCTGTCCGAGCACACCGCGCCCTTCGACGCCATCGTGCAAGTCCTCGACGGCGAGGTCGAGCTGGTCATCGGCGGCAAGAAGGTCCCAGCCAAGGCCGGCCAGACCGTGCTCATGCCCTCCGGCGTCCCCCACGCCGTGAACGCCACCAGCAAGTTCAAGATGCTGCTCATCATGGTGCGCGAGCCCGCGGGGGCGTGATTCGGCAAGGCGGGATGGCAAGCATGTTCTGCCCTGCCATCCCGCTTTCGGGCTGCTAGCTTTGGGCGGATGCAAAAGCAGATGTATTTGGTCGTCATTAGCGGAATCGCGCTGGCCACGGCGAGCTGCGGTGGGGGCGGTGCTTCGGCAGACAGCGGCATCCAAGCCGAAATGGACGGTGCGCAAGCTGGCGGCGGCACGGGCGGGTCCAAACGCGAGGCAGGCGCAAGTTCGTGCGTGGCCCTGTCGCCCGCCGGCGCCAAGCTGGCGTGGGAAGATAACGGCACACCGGAGTGCGCGGTCGCAATCACCGCGACCCGCATGACCAATGCCTCGCAGGATTTCCTGGAGATTGTCGGAGGCACCAGCGTGGGCATCGGGGTGGCTCTCACCGTGGTTTCCTACACCTCGGCGCTTGCTGGCACGTACGCGTGCAAGAGCGACGCAGGCGCTACCGCGCTCTACGTGGATTTCGTCTACACCGGCACGGGGGCCGGCACCCTGGTGGATTGCACGATCTCGATTGCCAATTCAGGCTCGCCTGGCAGTGAGAATGCCGTCGGGACCTTTTCTGCGACGTTCACCTCGACCAGTGGAGGAACAACGACCATCACCAACGGAACGTTCAACACCCCGGTGACAGGATCGTAGGGTCTGGGCTGGCACGGCGGGAGTTTGGCGGGCTCGATCCGCCGAGCTACGGCGGCATCGCGCGCGTCATGCGCGATTCGTGCCAGCTCTTTTCGAGCTCGGCCAGATTGTCGAGAGCCGCGCGGGCGGCCTCGCGTACCGGGCAGTTGGGTCGGCAGCTCGGCTTGCCTTCGGCCGCGGTTTCCGTGCAGACCGTCCCGTCTGTTGCGCTATCGTGGGTCAGGCGCTGCAAGACCTGACGCGACGACGGCGCGGCGATCTTGCCCAGCGCGACGGCCACGGCTTCGCGGGTGCCTGCATCGCGATCGCGCGCGTAGGCCGAGAGCGCCCGCGCCAGGTGATTGCGTCGAGCAGGTCCGGGATTGGCTTTGCAGGATTCCTCCAAGGGCCGCACCGGGCGAACCCATTCGCTGCCTCCACCAAGCGTTAGGCCCACCAGGTAGTTTCCACAGGGATCGGACGGCGGGCGCGCGGCCAGATCGCCTAGGGCCGAAATGGCACGCTGCCGACCCGGCGGCAACGATTGTTCTGCCGCCTGCAATAGCAATGGGATGGCAGCTGCTTGCATGACGTCCGCAAGGCCCCGGCTGGCCTGCAGTCGGCGCTCCCAATCTTCCAGCTCTTTTTCGCGCAGGCGCATTTGGGCGAACAGGCGCGGGATCTCGGGCAGCTCTTCGATGGCTTTCTTCGCCGCGCTTTCACCCGCATCCCGATTGATGGTCAGCAGGGCGCCGCGCAGCAGGCGGGGCACGTCGAATTTCGCGTCCACCAGCCGCTTGGGGCCGTATGGGTCGTCTCTCTTCCAAGCCGAGCCATCCACGTCGAGCAAGCGCTCGGCCACGGCGGCGTCGCAACGGCCGTCAATTTCCTCGTCCCGGATCACGGCCTTGACCTGCTCTTGCCAGGCGTACGACGCACCCGTTGCGCACGCGGCACCGGCCCGTCCATTGCGACGCCACAGCCCCGCGGCCTCGTGGTAGCGTCCGAGTGCCTCCCAGCTCTCCGCCAGATCGCGCATGACATGGTGGTAGCGAGGTGCGTGCCAGAACATGACATCTTCCTCTGCGCCGTGGAGCGGGTTGGGGAAGTCCAGGGTTTCGAGGTAGGTCCGGGCCAATCGCTCGATGGCAACCACGTTGCCCGCGCTCTTGGCCCTGGCCAGCTCTTCGAAAAGCTCTGCGCGTGTAGTGTTGGTGGGCGCCTTGTTCTGCCAGGATGCACCCTCGTTGCGGTTGCCGACCTCCTCGCCGGCCTCGGCGACAGCGACCATGAAATAGGCGAGATCGTCCAGCTCCTGCGGCGTGGGCAGCTCGGCTCGCAAGATCCCTTTGCGCAGTCTCAGAATCGGAAATTCCGCGAGCTTCTCCCGTTCGTCCGCGATCTCTCCGGACAAGGGCGGCAGGCACGGCACCGCCGCGATGGTATGGGCCATGGCCCGTTCAAGAATGTGCTCGCGTCCCCACTGAGGCGACTCGACGCCACAGCTCGCCAGTTGCAGCAGCTTGGTCAAGCCGCGCATCGAGCCCGACTCGGCCACGGCAGCGATCAACGCATCGATGGTCAGCTTGCGCTCCTGCCGCGCCTTGGAGTTGACCTCGGCGTCGATGGTGGCCGGACAACCACCTGCCAGGTTGAGGGCCAGGGCAATGAAGCGATTCTCATCGGGCTTCGATTTCCCGACACGCGCCAGGAGATCTCGAGCCTCCTGCATGGTCTCGTCGGTGGTCGCCGCGCGTGCCTGGTCAAGCCAACAACACGCGAACAGTGTGCCTGCGCAAACCAACCGGCCCATCTTGAATCAGTAGACACCCCATCGGCTTGGAAGTTCCCCGATGGTATATTGATGGTGTGGACGTTAGGACGACAGTGCGTGCATGCGGGCGAAGCGCGGCCGCTGGCCGCGGCTTGGGCAAGGGGTGGCCATGCCGTCGTACCTAGCCGATTTCGAGGCGGAGTATCTGCGCCTTGGCCCGCAGTCGTTCCTCAAGACCTATCCCTGGCCGGTGCTGGTAGTCACCGGTTTCGCCGGCGATCTGGGAGACAACACCAGCAAGAGCGGCACCATGGTGGCGACCATTGGCAGCGCCATGTTGCAGTCCACGTCCCTCGACGGGCGCGTATTCCCAGTGGTCAAGAGCCGCAATTCGGCGCCCGGACCGGTCAGCATCGGGCGCACCTCGGACAACGATCTGGCCATCCCCGAGTACACCGTTTCCACCCACCACTGCTTGCTCGCCCTGGTCGACGGCGAGTGCCGGCTGACCGACATGGGGGCCACCAACGGCACGTTGGTCGATAGCGTGCGGCTGATGCCGCGCAAGCCCTGCCGCCTCAAGGGCGGGGAAATCGTGTGCATGGGCCGCTTGAACCTGCTCTTTCACCTGCCCCAGGGCTTTGCCGAGTACTTGCGCCAGCGCACCGGGCCCAAGGCTGCCAACGGTCCGGCCAGGAAGTAGCGATGTTCAAGAAGTCGCTACTGTCCCCGCACGGCCGGTGTGGTGCCGGCCAGGTTGTACATCAGCGGCACACCTTGCCCGAGCACGCTCACTTCTAGCCCGGGGCTGGAGAGGAGCGCCTGCGTTTCCAGCACTTCGAACAGGGCGTTGGCGATCATCGGGTTCTCGGCGATCTGTCCCAGGGTGCGGCCCACGATCTGCGGGCGCGTGGCCGCGGCCTTGGCGAATTCGATGGCCGCTTGCCGCTCGGCCGTCGAGCGAATAACGTTCACGCGGTTCGAGCCGTCCTGCTGAATGGCCGCGGTGACCTGGCGCAGGCGATTGACCACCTTCTGTTCGATCTGCGAGGTCATGCCGCGGTCGCGGAAGTGCACCTTGCGGATGTAGATGCTGCCCACCTGGTAGCCCCACTCTTGCGACTTGGTGGTGACTTCCTTGCGAACCAGGCCGCTCATGCCGTGACGATTCTCCAGCATGTCGGAGAGTTTCATGTTGGACAGGCAGCGAACCGCGGCGTTGGAAATATTGGCGCGCAGCGAGCCCAGCGGGTCGGTGTTCTTGTAGATGTAGTCGAGCGGCTCGCTCACCACCATCTCGCACCACACGCCGATGCCCATGGGCGCGCCTTCCTCGGAATTCACCGGCTGGCTGCGCAGGTAGGTTTGATCGATGCGCACATCGACGATGAATTTCTTGCCGAAGACGGGCACCAACATGGCGAAGGGGCCCATGCTCTTCCACGGGCAGTGCAGGCCCGGCTCGGTGATCACGGTGCGCACCTTGCCGAAGAGCTCGAACACCACGACCTGGCGTTCGCGAACCACGACGTACAGGGCGAACATGCGCGCAAGGCCGAGCAAAATCGGCATTGCGAAGAAGCACGCGCCGAAGGTGAAAAGCAGCGTGCGGAAAAAATCGATGGGCAGCGAGTCCATCACTTGCCCCCTTCCGTGGCATCGCGCAGAACCAGGTGTCGGGTCTTGCGTTGCAGGGAGATCTTGGCATTTCGCACATAGGCCTCGATGGCTTGCGGGCCGCCGTTGCCGGCCAGCTCGCGCAGCTGCTCGGCCAGCGCCAGCAGCGGTTCGACCTCGGCCTGCGCGTTCAAGGTTTCGATTTCCACCGCGCGCTTCGATTGGACGATGCGCTGGTCGGCCGCGGCCTGGGCCAGGCTGATCTCGCTCGACACATGGTTGTGGGCGGTGTTGATGGCGGCCAGCGCCGAGTCCACCTCGGCCGGTGGATCGATGCCGGTGATGAGCGCGGCATCCAGGTGAATGCCATACCGGGCGGCGGCGGTCTCGCACTCGGCATCCATGCGCTCGTTGAGGTCGCGCAGATTCTTGCGCAAGTCATTGATGGAAATGCCCTGCACGCCACCGATGTCGAGGGCGTCTGCGGCCTCGTCGCCCGTCACCTTGGCCTTGCCCGGCGCTTCGAAGTTGGCGATACGGTCGCGCAAAATGGATACGAAATAGCCAAGCACATGCGCCACCGGCCTCTTCACGCCGAAGAGATACGCATAGAGATTGCGTTCGGAAACGGTGAAACGAATCTGGCCAGAGAGCCCGGTGTTCAATTGATCCTTGGTCACGGCTTCTAGGATCTGCCCGCCCGAATTGGCCGACGGATCCTCGGGATCGTAGGCGATGGAAACAGTCGAAGTGGCAATCGATGCCCGGTGCAGGGTTTGCCACGGCAGCTTCCAGTAGAAGCCCGGACCGACGACGCGCACCTGCGGATACTCATAGCGCTGCTTTTCGTCGTCGTTCAATTTTTCGGCGATGGGATCGCTGAGCGTGGTCTCGTCCTCCAGCCGCTGCGCGCGCCCGAAGGTGCACAGCACCGCCCGCTCGCTCGGACCGATGGTGTAGAAGCCGCCAATACCATAGCGGGCGAAGAACCACAGCACGACCCCCAGAAACAGACCAAGCACGATATCCATAGTGAGGGGATTCTACGCCGATCCGGTCGAGCGTCTATGCAACCCCGTGTGCACGTTTACATCCGGGAGAAAGGCGCTCGGCTTCTGCGGGCTTGCGCCGGGGGCTGCCCCTCGGCGGCCGCATGCCAACGGCCGCGCGGACGCGTCCATGGCACGCTCGGCAGCCGGGTCCTTACGCGACCGGAAGACCGGTCGCTGGCCCCTGTCCCGACTCGCTGGCGCGCGAGCGCGGACGCTCGCGGCGCTCGTCTACGCCGCCTCGAAGCACCCCCGGCCGCCCGCGCGCCGAGCTTGACGACTGCTGGCCGATGACGAATGAAGAAACGAGGAAATCAGTGCGATCGAGCTAGCCGATCAGCCTCAGGGCGTGATCTTGCCGGCGCACTCCAACCGATGCTGGAACCACTCCTCGTAGCTGCGAAAGGAATCGTTTCTTTCAGGATGAACTTCTACGAGGTTTGGATGGTACTTCCGCTGCAGCATCGCCATCTCTACACGGCATTCGTGAATGGCCTTGAGCGCGGCCTTGATCGGTACCATGGCAGCCGAAGGATCGCCCAAGACCGTCGCAAGCTCATCCAGCAAGGTCGTTGCCTGAAGAATTGCAAATATCGCCGGCGGACTCGCTCTGTTCACACGTGACCGCGCCAGCAACTTTAGCGCCAAGGTTACCTCAGCCAAGGCTGACGCGGCTTTTCCGCTTCTCTGCAATCGCCGAGCTTTTCGCACTCGCCGGACTCCACGAAGGACAAGGTCGTAACCCCGAAGCATCCAGCGGAGTTTTCGTAGGAAGTCCAAAGTCAGTCACAAGATCAATCGTCTGTAGGCAGCGGGGCCTGAAACTCGTGTTCGATCAATTGCCGTCCGGCCAACCACCGTTCGTAGACCGAGAGTACCGCACTATTGCAGCGAACGGAGCGTGCCTGCGTGGCCGGGACCTTGGCGGGACACTCGTGGTGAAGCCAAGTTCGGCGCGCGGGCGGCCGGGGGTGCTTCGAGGCGGCGTAGACGAGCGCCGCGAGCGTCCGCGCTCGCGCGCCAGCGAGTCGGGACAGGGGCCAGCGACCGGTCTTCCGGTCGCGTAAGGACCCGGAAGCCGAGCGCGCCACCGGCCGCGTCTGCGCGGCCTATGGCGTGCGGCCGCCGAGGGGCAGCCCCCGGCGCTAGCCCGCAGAAGCCGAGCGCCGCTCTCCCGAATCTCGTCTCCTCTAGCCGGCCTTGGACGTGAGCCCGAGCAACTTCTGCAAGACCGCTTTCGATCCTTCGGCGATCGTCTCGTGTAGCGAACCCCCGTTAGCATCCATGGTGACCACCGTGGGGAAGTCCTTCACTTCAATGACCCACATGGCCTCGGGCACGCCGAACTCTTCCAATTTGAACACGCGCTCCACGCGAACCACGGCGCGCGCCAGCGACTGCGCGGTGCCGCCCACGGCGTGCAGGTAGACCGCGCCGTGCTGGACCAGGCCCTTGCGGGTTTTGTCGAACATACCGCCCTTGCCGATCACGCCGCGCACACCGTAACGGCCGATGACGTCGGCTTGGTAGGGCTCTTCGCGCGCGCTGGTGGTCGGACCCGCGGCCACGAAGTCGTAGGTGCCGTCCGCGTTCTTCCGCACCACCGGACCGCAGTGGTAGATGATTGAACCCTGCAGGTAGGGCGCGACCTCCTCGCGGTATGCACCCACCAGCCAATGGTGGGCCGTGTCGCGGCCGGTGATGATGCGGCCGGAAAGCAGGGCGGGTTCGCCCACGCGCAGGGCGCGGATCGTGGTTTCGTCGCAGGGCAGATTTAGCTGAGCCATGTCACGTCTCCGTTTGCGGCCACCACCGCGCCGGCCCGGCGGGCGGCCCAGCACAGGTAGGCGATGGACACGAAGTAACTGGCCGGCACGCGGCCAAGCGTGCCGATCTTCACGCCGAGCAGCGTGGTCTTGCCGCCGAACCCCATGGGGCCGATGCCGAGCTGGTTGGCTTCGTCGAGAATGCGCGTTTCCATGGCATCGAGCTCGGGCGTTGGATTGTGGTCGTCGAGGTGGCGCAGCAGTTGATACTTGGCCTCCAAATAACCAGTGCCGCGATCGCCGCCCAAACACACACCGAGAATACCGGGCCCGCAACCCTTGCCTTGCGCTTGAAAAACCGCATCCAGGACGACCCGGCGCGCGCCCTCCAGGTTGCGATCCGCCCCCAGCTTGGTGTCGGGTAACGAATACTGCGCGCTGGTGTTTTCGCAACCACCACCCTTGAGCAAAAGCTGAACCTTGGTCTCGGGTCGATCCCATTCCTCGCAGTGCACACTCGGGATGCTGGGCGCGTAGCCATTGCCGGTGTTCTTCCCCGTCAGCGTATCGACCGCGTTTTCGCGCAGTAGATTCTGCGCGGTTGCCTGGCGGACCGCCTCAGCGCAGGCCTTGCTGAGCATGCCCGTCGACACGCCCACCGGATGATGAATCCAGAAGATGGGAACCCCGGTGTCCTGGCACATGGGCGCCTTATCGGTGCACGCCAGCTCGGCGTTCTTCAGCACCGCATCCAGCGCCATGGCGGCTAGCGATCCTTCGGCCTCGTGGGTCCGGCCCTGGCGAATGGCGCGCGTTACATCCTCGGGAAGCTGCGCGGTTGCGCGCGCAATCACATCCACCAGGAGCTTCGTCCATTGTTCGAAATCCTTCATTGCTGCACCCACTTGCGGATCTAGCACGGGCCTGGGCTGGCGGCCGTGGCGAAAGTCCCAGCCGCGATCCGGCAATACCTGGCCGGGGCCGCCCCAAGGAAGTTCTGCTCCGTGCAGCGCAATCAGTTATCATGCCGCCCGCTTTGTTGACGGCATTGAGTTTTCCATTTCGCCGCCGGGGCAGCTTCTGGCTGTTCGGCGCCATCGCGTTTTTGTACCTGTTTTCAACCAGCCGCGAACGGCCGTGGGGCGACGCCACGCCGATTTGGGAAGTGGCTGACAACATCGCCCACGCGCACACCCTCTATGCCAAGACACGCTGGCCGATGGGCCTGCAAAACGGCAAGGACGGAAAGCTTTACGGCCTAGCGCCGCTGCTTCAAAGCGCTATTCACGTTCCCGGCGCGGCCTTGCAGCGCACGCTGGTTGCCCACTATCCGCCCTATTGGCAGATCATTTGGCGTTTTACCTCGCACCTGGCGCCCACCTTGCTCGGCACCTTGTCCTGCGTGCTCTTCTTTGGATTGTGCCGGCGGCTGGGCATGCGGCCTATTCCCGCGGTGGCATCCACGCTGGCCCTGGCCATGTCCACCTCGGTTTGGGTCTATTCGCGCTACCCGTATTCCGAGACCTTGCAGCTGGTGACCTTCACCGGCTTCTTCGCCAAGTTGCTCGACGTTCGTGAAGACCCGTCGTGGCGCCAGGCGGTGTGGCTAGGGGTGTGGGCCGGATTGCTGGTCAACGCCAAGCCGGTCTTCCTGCTCTCGGGCATTGGCGCCGGGCTATTCTTGGCGTGGGAACTGCGGCGCAATTGGCGCGCGCTCGTGCTTGTGGCCGTGGTCAGCGTGGCCGCCTCGTTCCCCTTCGGGGCTGTGTACCTTTGGTACAACTACCATCGCTGGGGCAGCATCTACTTCACCGGCTACGGGCTGGCCTTTGCGGGATCGGGGGTTTCGGCCGCGCAGGTCGGCATCCCGCACGAGTTGCCGCTGGTCGGCCTGTACGGCATGTTCTTCTCGCCGGGCAAGTCCGTCTTCCTCTACAGCCCGCCGCTCATCGTGGCGGCGATTGGGTTTCTCCGCTTCACCAAGCGTTTTCGCTACATCGTCCTGGCCATGGTGCTGACCATCTTGCCCAGCCTCTACCTGCACGCGCAGATGATCTCCTGGGCCGGCGATTACGCCTGGGGCCCGCGCTACCTGACCTTCGCGCTCGCCATCCTTCTGCTGCCGGCGGGTTTTCTCATGCAGGACGTCCTCGACCACACCAGCCGCGTGCGCCGCTGGGCGGGCCTGGCATTCTTTTCTGCCGTTTTTCTTTCCGGCGTCACGGTCACCTATCTCGGCAACGCCATCTACTGGGACCATTTCATCCGCATTGAAACCGAGGCCACGCAGTTCTGGCTGGGCATGCCCAACAACAAGGGCGACGGGGTCAGCACGCCTGGCATGCCCTGTCCGGTGTGTTTCGAAACCATGTATTCGTTGCAGTGGCTGCCACCCTTCCAGCATATCGTGGGCAACTACTGGCTCTTGTCCCACCTGCCCAAGAACGACAATTGGGTGGTGGCGGAGAAGGATGCGCCCTGGCGTCGCTACACCAACCTGCAGGTCGATATCCACGAAGGCTACGGGCGGGCCCGCGTGGACTGGTGGTTCATCGAGTACCGACACACCTTCCCCGCCCTGGCCTGGTCCCTGGTCATCGGGCTGCCATTCTTGAGCGCCGTGATGCTGCTGCTGTTCCTGCTGGAAATTCGCCGCGCTATCCGCGGCCTCCGTCAGGCACCGGCGGAAGTGGTCTTGAGCGCCTCGACGTAACGCAGCCGCAGGTCGAAGAGCAAGCTTTCCAAAATCTGCCCCTCCTCGGAGGTCAGGTTGCCCTTGGTCTTTTCCTCCAGCACGGTGAGTAGGTCGATGGCGTGCTTGGCCATGGGCAAATTGCGCGTGGCCTTCTTGCCATCGGGGCCGTCCTCTTGGCCAAGGTACATGACCGCCGAGCTGCCGAGCGACAGCACCAACGTGGCGAAGTCGGCGGGCGGCAGCGAGCGTGGCGGCTCCTTGGCCGTGGGCGCAGCAGCCTCGGGTTTTTGCGCGGCCACCGCTGCGTCGGATTTGGGTTCGCCGTCGGGGGCAAACGCGCGGCGGTCGGTCACGGTGAAGTTCCCTGTCTTTTGCTCGGAATCAGCCATGGCACGCAAGCGTACGCAGGTGTGGGCCCAGTTTCAACCCTGCGCGTAGGCCTTGTCTATTCCTGCGCCGCGGGTTGGCTTCCCGCCTCGACCGGCAGCGTGTTTTCACTCGCATCGGGTAGCGACTTCAGGAATCGCTCGTAGTCCTTGCGAGTGATCAGCCCGCGCTTGATGTTGCGCTCGATGGTGCGAAGATCGAACAAACGGACATCCTTGACGTCTTCATCGCGGCTCATGGGGATGTGGTTAGCGAAGACCGGGGGCCAAGTCAAGGGCGCTGCGGTCATCCGACGCAGGCCCGGCAACCTGGAAGGGATGAAATCTAGTAGATCGCGGCGGCTGGACAGGCGGTCACGAAGGATAGGGACGCACGGCCCGCCATGTTATGCACATCGTCACAAGGCTTGCCGAAGAGGACGACGGAGTTTCCACGATCCGCATAGTCCCAGCCGTTCTGGCGCGATAGGTCTTGCGGGATGCGAGTCTCCGACAGGATGACCACGACATTGTCTGGCCATGCGACGGGGCCAGGAAGGGCGAAGCTGCAACTCGTCATCTGCGAGCTCAACGTCGCAAGCACGGCGGTCAGCTCGGCGCCGCTTCCAGCAGCATAGTAGGCTGCTTGTCCTTTGGTGGTGTTGGGCATGCCGCCAAGGTTCGCCAGATCTGTGAACAGCTGCACCCGGCTGTTGGGCTGGATCACGTTGCCCGCCGCAGGCAACGCAATGCCGGCGACTGCGACCGGAATGCCCAGCACGCTGGCCACGTGGGCGACGGTTTCTTTGGTGCGCGCGTAGTCGATGGTGGATGCGCCGGTGCATAGACTATCGCTGGCGCAGGTGGGGTCTGCCCCGCTGGCCAAGACGATGTACTTCGACGTGCCGGTCCCGCGCGCTACGAGATAGTTTGCCGCCTGGATGAGCGCACGCGCGGTCGGTGCTCCGATTCCCGTTGGCGCGCTTTGGGCCAGCGCCGCACTGATGGCGGATGTGGACTGCTGTTCAGGGGCCACTTCGGCCACGGGAGAAAGGTCGTTGGCTGGCATCTGGCAGCAGGCCGAGTCGTCGGTGGCCTTGGGAAAGAGCATCAGTCCCCACGCCGTCGCATCGTGGCTGGCCAGCACCGCGCTCTCGATGCCCGAGACGGTGGCCGTCCATTTGTCGGTCTCGTCGGCCGGGAGGGCGTCGGCCATGGTCGTGGATCGGTCTAGCACCAGCATGACTTCGGCTGGCCGTGGAAAGAGGGTCGTGGTTGATACCCCGCAGGTCGCGGGTGCATAGACACCGCCGTCGACCGCGCTGGCTGCACCGTCCACGGATGGTTTGAATACGCTTGCGGCGTCCAACTTGATGGCGATGGGACCGCCGCCTCCGTCCGCCCGGGCCACACTGGCGTCTCGGCTCCAGTCTCCCGTCGGGGTGGCCGAGTCGCTAGCCCCCCCACAAGCCACCAGGCACACCACGGCAGCGGCGGCCAGGCAGTTGTCGCTGCGCCGAGATCGAGCTTTGTGTTGTTGACGGAAGAGAGTCACCGGACCCATGAATCGCGCCTGTCCTGTTCACGATGACATGGCATGGGGGACAAGTCATCCAGCACGGTCCAAGTCGGGTAAGCGCTATCACAGGCGCGCGGCAAGCCCAGAAACACGACTTTCCCCAGTGGAAATTCCCGCTCGCAATTGCTCGCTTGCGCCACACAGAATGACGCTGCTCCGCGCACGCGAGACGGCCGTGTACAGCAACTCGCGCGTGAGCAGGGGAGAGGGGCTGTCGGGCAAGAGCAACAGCACATCGTCGAATTCGGAGCCCTGCGCCTTGTGCACCGTGAGCGCGAAGCCGAGGTCGAGCGCGCCCGCCCTGGCCCACGGATCCACGGCCAGCCAGCCCGCGCGCGAGCGGAAAGCCACGGCCACGGGCTGGCCTGGCTGGCGCACGCGCACGGCAACGCCTTGGTCGCCGTTCCACAGTTCGCGCGCGTAATCATTGCGCAACATCAGCACGGGTTCGCCGGGCTGAAAGGATGGGCCGCCGCCGTGCAAAGCATGCAGAAAGGCGTTGCAGCGCTCGACGCCGGTGGCCCGTCCCCGGGTGACGGCCAGGATGCGTGTGCGCGCCAGGTGCGCGGACAAGGCATCCAGCCGGTGCGCGTCCGCCTCGGCAAACAACCCGCCTTCTTCCGTGTACACGTGGTCGAGCAATTCAGCCACACTGGCGCCGCCAAAATTCCGACCGTAGTAATCGCGCAAGAGATCGTCGCGATGCTCGGACGCCAGGTATTCGACACCGTGCCTGGTTAGAGCGCTTGGGCCAGGTCGCGGGACGCAACATCGGATGGCGTCCTCGGCGTTGCCCGCGCGCACCGCTTTGGCCAGCTCGGCGATCTGTTTGCCTTCGGGCCGGGCAAGGTCGGCGCGATACCCGCGTTCAAGCCGCACGGCCAGGGGGCCGAGGTCGCGGAACACGGCGCCGGCCGCAATGGAGGGTAGCTGGTCAGCGTCGCCCAGCAGGACCAGCAAGGCGTCGCCAGGCAAGGCGGCAAGGAGCTTGTCCATGAGCCCGAGATCAATCATGGACGACTCGTCGACGATCACGGCACGCAAGGGCAGTGGATCGCGCGCGGCACGCAACATCCCACCGAGCCCACGCGAGGCGCCGAGCATGCGGTGCAGGGTTTGTGCTTGCGGACACTCGGCCAGCAGCGCGCGGTCGGCCTCGGCGGGATCCTGGAGCGCGCCGAGGCGCGTGCGGAAATCGTCCTCGAGACGACCGGCGGCCTTGCCCGTGGGCGCGCACAGGGCGATGTCTGCGGGCGCAATGCCAAGCCGGACCAGGCTGCGCACGAGAGCGAGGGCAATGGTGGTCTTGCCCGTGCCCGGACCGCCCGAGATGACGCCCAGGTGGTGCGCAAGCGCGGCCGCGACCGCAGCTTTCTGCTCGTTGCTGGGAGCAGGTGCACCGCTTTCCGCCACCTGGTCGAGGGCGCAAGCGATGGCTGCCGGAGCAAAGGGTGTGGGCCGCGCGTGACTTTGCGCCAGCCGCAACGCCACGCGGGTTTCGCAGGCATGGACCTGCTCGGTGTAGAGGTGGTCACCCTCTAGCAGCAGCGGCGCGCGGGCCGGCGGTCGCTTGACAAGGTCGGGCAGCCTGGCCAGCAGTGCGCGCTCGCCCTCGCTGGTGGCCAGCCGCGTGCTGCCGAGAGCCTGCGCCACCAGCACGCGGCCCACCAGCAGCATGAAGGCGTCGCGCTCGCCTGGAGAAAGGCCCACGGCAAGCTGGGCGACTTGCCAGGCGAGGTAGGCGCTGCCTTCCTCGAGGTCGCTGGCGCGCACGAGCTCAAGCAACCCCGGTGGATAGGCGGGCTGTGCGGCCACGGCTTGGCGGGCAGTGCCGGTGGGCAGAAGGTCGGGTGGGGCTTGCCGCTTCATCGCGAGATCCCCCAGAAGTGCTGGCCGAGCATGTCCGTCTCCCAGGCCAGAATGTCCTCCCAGGCCGGCGTGAAGAAATGGATACCAGTCGAGTCCTTGCCGCCTGCGACGGTCCGCTCGCTAAGGCCGCGCAGAAAAGAAAAGAGCACGCCGCCAAAGCGCCGCGCGTACGCGTCGGCGGTGGTGATGCCACACAGGCGCAGGGCCGCGATAGTGTAGATGCGCGCTTGCACGTCGTAGTTTTCGTCGCAGTGGTGCAAAAGCGCGTCTGGGTCGAACCTCGGCAGATCATCGCTCTTCCAGTCGCACACGAAGACGTGGCCATCGTGCTCGAACAAAAGATCCACGAAGCCCTTGACCACGCCGCGCTCGACTTTCCACGCGCCGGTCTGGGGTTGTGACAGCAGTGGATGTGCGCGCTCGGGAATGGGGAACAGGAATTCCACTTCGCGCAGGGCCGTCTTCGCGCTCGCCAGTCCCGCCATCACGGATGCGCCCAGACGCACCGGCGTGGTGTAGGCCCGGTGCACGAGGCGCGCGGCCAAGGGCAGGTGGCTGGCGGGTCGCGCGTGACGCCGGCCTAGCTTTTCCAGCAGCCAGGAGGTCGCCGGTTTTGCCAGCCAATCCTCAAGACTCGGCCCATCGGCCAGATCGGCCAGGGCGACGGAAGCCAGAACGTCGTGCAGGAAAATGCCGGTTTCGGCACCGCCAGGCAGTGCCTCGCTGCCGCCTGTGTGGCCCAGCGCAAGCTCGCCCGCCATGCGCGGCTCGCTGCCGCTGGCGACGAAGCCACCGCGCGCGTGTTTGACGGCCGTGTAGGACGTCACCACGAAGCCACTGCGCCCGGCTTTGATGGCTGCCACGTCGTCGGGTTCGCGGACTGGCGCCAGCGCCGTCGGCAAAGCTATGGCTTGCGACACTGGCATGGCCATGGCGGTTGTGTGGCCAGGGATCCCGTCGGCCGGGCAAGGCCGCACGTTGAAATGAGGATGGCCGCGCTCGCTGCGCTCGCCGAGGATGCTGTCCAGGCGCTGGTTGGCCTGCCCATAGGGGCCTTTCAACGTCGTGAGCTCGGGCGGGTAGTGGGGCAGGTACAACCGGTAGCGGGCGCGGGTCAGGGCCACGTAGAGCAGTCGGCTGCGCTCGTCCCGGGTTTCAAGTTCCACCAGGCGCTTGCCAGCGTCGTCTAGCGGGCCGGCGTGCAGCACCCGTCTTCCGCCTTCGTGCAGGACGCGCACGGGTTGCTTGCTCATCGCTTCGCCGGTGCCGCCGTAGATGAACACCACGTCGGCTTCCAGGCCCTTGGCCTTGTGCACGGTCAGGATC
>Ga0302321_100002130_pt1 | contig 16968 bp, 11 predicted proteins | sample Fen_T0_1_FD_202505 | JGI IMG/M metagenome (GOLD analysis project Ga0302321, IMG submission 202505) | Peat permafrost microbial communities from Stordalen Mire near Abisko, Sweden - Fen_T0_1 | ecosystem: Environmental > Terrestrial > Soil > Wetlands > Permafrost | place: Sweden: Abisko...
CTCCGTGCACGAACAGTCCCGTCGGGGCGAACATGTTCGTCCGAGTGCACATGTAAGGCGCATTCGTCTGGCCAACCTCAAAGGAAGCGGGACCGTTGCCGGTGGGGATCGGGTCGAAAACGAGTATGCCCGTGTACGCGGTGCCAGTCTGAGGTACGAAGAGCTTTCCACCCGAAGCGACAACAGTATTTGGAGCCGCCATGCCCCCCAGTCCCCCGTTGATACCTGCGGTAACCAGGTCCGGTTGCCCAAGCGCAAACGTCGCTGAAGCATTGCTCGCGGTGGGAATAGGCGAGAAGCCCAACACACGATGGTTGTAAGTGTCTGCGACGAAGAGTGTCTCATCTGCGATCGCTGGGTTGCCGAAGGGGGTTCTCAACGTGTTGGCCGTCGTACCCGCGGTAGCGGTCGTCAGGTTCGGCTGACCGATGGCGAAGGCCGCCTCCTGAAACTTCTCCAGGCTCAGGAAGGGGAAGATGACCGTCGATGTCCGAGTCTCGTAGCTCTTCTCCTTTTCGGCCAGGGACACGGTGATCTGGTTCGTCCCATTGGCCAGCGAGACGGCGACGCTGAAGTTCCCGCTGCTAGCAGAAGCGGTGACTCGGTTCTGTCCGATTGTGGCCTCGACCTGCAGCCCGTCGGCCGGGTTATCGACAGTCCCGGTGATGGTGACGGTCCGGTCCCCGTAGTGGGGGCTGGAAGGCCAGGTGATGCTCTTGAACTTGGGTGAACCACCACATCCCATCGTCACTGTTGCGGCTGCTATGAGTAGGGTGATCCCAGTCGTTCTTCTCATGACTCTCCGTTCTCTTTCTGCCAGCGCTCAGCATCGCTGCTCCCCCCCCTCCTGGGCGGGCACGGACCGGAGCTCCATGGCGGACGCCGCGCCGCAGAATCACACGACGCGCATCTCAAGGAGCACCGAGTCGGCCTGGCATCGCGGAGCCTACCGCGGGTCGCTCCTTGGCACCACTTCAAGCGCACTTGCGCGAGCCCCGTTCGGGTTCTCGCTCCAGATCAAGCCCGGTTGGGTTTCCGGGTCGAAGCGGCTCCCAAGGGAGAATTCGCTCGATCATCGAGAGCGAAAATCGGTGTATCCTCTTCATCCACGATCGGCGCTGGTGTTCGGACCGTGCGGGGGGGAAGTCACCTCGCCCTGCGCCACTTAAGGAAGGGACCAGATGTCACTCTCTCTCGGGTTGGCGGCGCTTGCGCTGGTCACCGCGGCGGGACCCGCCGCTCCAGAGAAGCTCAAGGAAGATCGGATCCTGCTCTGCAGACCCTCCGTCCAGGGGAATGCGAGCAGCGTCCCCGCGGAGGCGCTCACGACCGCCGCCAAGGCGTTCCGGAACACCTTCATCGACTACGGCGCTCCCTGCGAGCAGGATCAGGAGAGCATCGGGGCCGCGCAGCGCGCCGGGTTGCGGTTCGCCATTCGGGTCGGCGCCGAGGGAAAGGTTGGCCTCTCGCGCTTCACGCTCAAACTGAACGACGCACGGACGGAGAAGACCGTGGCGTCACAGGACGTGGACGTCCCGTCCGGCGCCGATGCAGTGGAGCCGCTCAAGATGGCGCTCGCCGATCTGAGCCATTCCAGCCCAACCAAGAACAACGGCTCAGTGGCCCGGAGTGCGGCGCCCTGGTATCTGGTCGCGGCCGGGGCGGCGGTGATGGCTGTTGGAACGGGCCTCGCCCTGGCGGCCGGGTCGGCAGCCTCGGATCGGGACAGCGCGAAGAATACCCAGACCTACATCAGCTCGGACGCGAACTGGCGGAAGTACCGGACCATGAGTGGAGTCGGGTTGGGGGTGGGGGTCGCGGCAGTGGCCGCAGGGCTCACCTGGCGATTCGCGTTCTAGGAATTCCGGACTTCTTTCAGGAGACATCACATGAGGGCGCTTTCGAAGGCACTTTTACCTCTGTCGATCTGCTTCGCGCTCGCCTGCGGCGGGGAAGGTTCACTGAAGCGATGCGCGAGCAAGGACACGGCGCTGCAGGATTGCGGCCCAGGTTTCAGCTGTCGGACGCCGGTATCCGGAGAGCAAGGGGTGTGTGTCCCGACCGGGGACGGCGACTGTCTGGTGTCCTGCGCAACGGGAAATGTCTGCAGCGACTCGGGCGACTGCAAGCCCCGGTATCTGGTGGAGATCACGAGTCCGGCGGGCAACAGCCTCGTCGGTGGTGACCCGCTGACCGTGGTGGTGAAGGTGACGCGTGGTTCGAGCTCGGTGGAGAAAGCGAAGAGCGTGACGCTCGCCACCGGGACCACGACGTTGTCGGCGGCGCCGCAGCAGGCTTCGGTGAGCGGCACGATCGACACCTACACGTGGACCTACGCGCCGGGGAGCGGCGAGGATGACACGGTGGCGTTCACTGCGACCGCGACGGGGTCGGGCCAGGGCGGGGTCGACGAGAAGGTGAGCTCGGCGATCGTGAGCGTGGTGGTCGACGACGCACCGCCTCTCGTTCAGGTGACTCCCGACAGCGGCGGGGCCTTCACGAGCACCACGACGGACGTCCCGAACATGACCTTCACGGTGAAGCTGACGGACAGTCACCCGCCCACAGGAGCGCTTCAGGCGACGATCGGGACGATTACCCAGTCGTTGACGTACTCGGCAGCCGATAGCAGCGCGGGGCAGTTCTCGGTGTACAAAGGCGTGTTGACGCCGAGCGCGATGCACGACGCTTCGCTCGCCTGTGGGGTGACGGTGAGTGTGTCTGGGAGCGATCTGCTCGGCAACTCCGGATCCGGCTCGGCGAACATGCACTACACCTGCGAGGACCCCAAGCAGGTGTGCAGTCGCGAGAGCACGTATCAATGCAAGGCCAAGTACACCGTGACGATCACGAGCGCCGTGCCGAGCACGCCGATCTCGAGCCAGACGTCCGTCACGGCGACGGTGGTGAGAGGGACGGCGACTGACGTGCCGGTGCCGGGTGAGGTGGATCTGTACGCGGACGATGCGTACCAGGCGCCGGGAACCGGCGTGACGGATTCGGCCAACCCGTTGATCACGACCTACTCCTTGAACTACACGCCGAGCGGCACCAACACAGAGGGGAATGTCAATCTGGTGGCGAAGGCGCTCGTGAGTGGGGTCGTGGTGGCGACGAGCTTGGCGGTCGCGGTGCCGGTGGACACGAAGAGCCCGGTCGTGAACGTCACGTCTCCGAGTTCATCGTCGCGGTTCCTTCGGACCGATCCCTTTGGCATCACCTTCGACGTCACCGACAAGAACTACAGCGGCGTCGACTCGATCACGCTCGTACCGATCGATGGCGGCGGTAACGTCCAATCGACCCAGTCCTTCACGGTGCCGAGTCCCAGCTGCGGGAGCGCAGACGGAAGTGGGAAGAGATCGTGCACGGCATCCCTCGACTTTTCGCAGCAGACCTTTCCTTACTTCGTACAGGACTTCACGGTCTCTGTCGTCGCGAGCGATACCGTTGGGCACCATGGGACGGGGTCGATAGGCAAAGTGACCATCACGCGCTTGCGGTGGGCCAATACCAGCACTGCCGGCAACGCTGATGTGACCACGCCCGCGGTTCTGGGGGACGGCAATCTCGTGATCGGAGCGAATATTGCCGGCTCGGTACCAGCGGTGTGGGCACTCGACCGAGCAACAGGCAACCCTATCTGGACTACGCTGTCGTCAGACGTTGGTGGCAGTGTGGCTGCACCCCCAGTGGTCGGCAGCGCCGGAGTCTGGGTCATCGGGGGAAGCCCATCCCAGCTCTGCCTGATCGACTCGAGCAGTGGGCGGGCAAAGACGATCACAGTCGGGGCAACCACTACCAAATACTGCTGTAATTTGAGTGTGAAGAATGGGAATGGGTTTGCCATTACGCCGACTGTCAGCGGTTCGTCGACCACGGAGACGGCGACGGTGGGCGGGGTCGCGACGATCAGTCAAGGGGTCACCAGCGGGAAGTTGTACCAGCTCCAGAGCACGGGTACGCCGCCGACGAACTGTACGGAGGTGTCCGTCGGGACGATTGGAACCGAGGTCGCGACGCCTCCTGTGCTCGACGCGGCCGGGAATCTGTACTGGGGTGACTCATCGAGGAAGGTCTACCGGTATCCGGCCTGGACTGGAACAAATCCCGGCGTGCTTGGTTCCAACGGAGTCGCGGGCGCGCTGGCGCTGGACTCGTCGTCGGTCTTCGCCGTGGATCAGCCTTCAAATGTTCACGATGTCCTCTGGAAGATCGACGCGACGACCGGTGCAGCTTCATCCTGGGACCTCGGGACAAATGCCTACATCGCTGGAGCGTGGCCGGTCGTGCCGGCGGACAATGAGATCTTGATTGGACGCCAGTCGGTCAGCGGTGGAAATACGACCTACATGCTGGGGCGTCTCCGCGCGGGCTCGACTGTCGGGGGCTGGTTGAATCCGTCGTTGGACGGTGGCGTTCGTGGGGCGCTGGTGATGAGGGATCAGGGCGGGAGTCAGACCTTCGTGGTCCCGACCTGGAATGGGAGCATCTATCAGTTCGGAAGCGACGGCACGCTACTCTGGAACGGGTCCGGGCTCAGCCCTCTCCACGAGGGAAACATCCTCACGGAGGTCGACACCCCCGGGTACAGCACTGCATACTTTGGGAGCATAGGCGGCGTGGTCTACGCCGTGATCGTTGATGGCGTCTTGGACACCAATGCTCCTTGGCCCAAGGTGCGCCACGATCGGCAGAATACCGGCAATTACAGCCACTCGAAGAACTGATCGATAGAGAGACCTGATCGTTTGGAGGGCAGCGGAGACCGAAACCTCGGTTCCGCTGCCCTCCGCGTTTCTGCGGGGTCTCACGCCGCGCGGCGCACCCCCCCCGACCCTCAGAACCCGCTGGTCTGCGCCTGGGCCTGATCCGGTTCGGTGGACAGTTGGACTACGCTGCCATCACCAACGTGAACATCTCCTCAAGCTCGGCCGGACTCACGTAGCCGATGGCCGAGTGTAGCCGCTTCTGGTTGTAGAACACCTCGATGAAGTCGAAAGCCTCGTTCCGGGCAACCTCGTTGTTCAGGAACCGCTCGCCGCACTCGATCTTGAACGTTGAGTTCCAGGATTTCATCACGGCGTTGTCGTAGGGGTTTCCGCGCCGGCTCATGCTGCAGACGACCCCTTGCGCGTCGAGGATGTCCCGGTAGTCCTCGCTCGCGTAGGTGGACCCCCGGTCCGAGTGGTGGAGCAGGCCGACCTTGGGGCAGCGCCGCTTGATGGCCATCTCGAGGGCCGCGATGGTGAGGTGGCGGTCGTTCACCGGGGACAGTGCCCAGCCGACGATGAACTTCGAGTATAGGTCCAGGATGACGGCGAGGAAGAGCTTGCCGTTGCCAGTGAGCAGCTCGGTGGCGTCGCCGACCCACTTTTGGTTCGGCGCCGTTGCCTTGAAGTTCCGGTCGAGCAGGTTGGCCGCGATCGGCTGGTCGTGGTCGCTCATCGTGGTGCACTTGAAACGCCGTCGAGGACGCGCCCTGAGCCCTTCCTGGCGCATCAGGCGCGCGACCCGCTTCTGGCTCACGTGGATGTCCTGCGCCTTCGCCACTGGCGGTGTCCTTGCCTCTGACCCGGACGAGGATCAGATACCTCGAGTACCTCTCGACCAGCGTTGCGATGTGCGTGTTCTTGGCTCCAGTGATCAGGTCACCTTCCCAGTGACCCGGTGTTGTTCGGGCGCCGACTACAGCGGGCCGGTCGCGGATGGGAACAGCGTCGATGATCTGCCCGCGCGCCTGTCTGCGCGTGCTGCTCCGCTTCCCCTTCCGCATCGTCCGTTTGGTCCGCAACCGCGCAACCAGCTCTCTGCGCAGCACTTGCCGCGTCTGGAGATACAGGGTGCGGTAGATCGTCTCGTGCGACACCCGCAGCCCATCGTCGCAGCCGCTGCTCGCAGCGAGCCAGCCAGCGATCTGCTCCGGCGACCAGTCGTCCTGCAGTCGTTCCGCTACGAGCGCCCTGAGGGCCGAGTTCTTCTCTAGCAGGCAGATCTTCGGCCGTCTCGCCGCCGTCCAGGCTCTGTCGTCGGCCCGGGCGGCGCGATACTCCACCCGTCCCCTGTTGCGCGAGATCTCACGGCTTATTGTCGATGGCGCTCTCTCCAGTCCTGCTGCTATCTCTCGCAGGGACAGCCCCTCCACCAAGCCCCGCGAGATCTCTTCACGCTCGGCAGGCGACAGATTGCGGAAGTTGCGTGTTCTGACACGCGGAGTGATGCCGCCGTTGGCGGCAAGGACGCCGTGTATCGACCCGGCCTGTTTCCCGAGCGCCCGACCGATCTCGCTAAGCGACTGGCCCTGCCTCCACCTCGACCACAGGTCCTTCTTCTGCTGCGCCGACAGGCCTGGACGCCCACGTTGTGCCATGAATGCACCATACACCATAGGTGTCTGTTGCGCTGACCGGTTGAGCCCACCGCGGCTTTTTTTAGGATGTCCCGCTCCAACCGTAGCTGGCGGACTTCCTTGCGGAGCGTCGCGAGTTCCTCCTTCTCGGCCGTCGTGGCCACGCCGGGCTTGCCCTTGCCACGGTCCGCCCGCGCCCGCTCGACCCAATTCCGCACGCTCGACTCGGTCAGATCGAGGTCGCGTGCCACCTGCGGGATGGTCTTGCCCTCGTCGAGGACCAGGCGCACCGCTCCCGCCTTGAACTCGTCTGTGAAGCTCCTACGCGGCCGCTTCTGCTTCTTCCCTTCCGCCATGTCGGACACCGTACCCGCCTCTCGGTTGGTGTCCACCAGATCGGATCAAGCCCAGAAGTCGCCGGAGAGCCCGGAGGCGTACGCGCTCTGGCTCAAGGCGATCCTGCACCTGACCTACGCGCGGGAGAGCTCCGGCGGCGACGCGTCCGAGCTGCTGGGGCGCGTCCTCGCGACCAACCTCGACTACCGGCCCGATCCGAACGAGTACCCGCCCACCATGTTGCAGAAGGCGAACGCGCTCCGCGCGGCGCTCAAGGCGGGGCCGATCAATCGGTCACGTGCCCATCGAAACTCAACGGCACGGCCGCCCCGGGCATCGGCGGCGGTCGTGCCGTTCGGTCTTCAAGTGACTGCGACCCGAGCGTTTCAGTCAGGTCAACGGCAAACCACGGCCTGAACGCCAGGCACGGCATCGCCCTGAACCCAGGAGCCCTCCGCCCCTGTGGCGGAGAAGATGGAGCCGTTGAGGCCGACGACCACGTAGCCCACGCCGGGGATGTAGGCCGCAGGGCCGAGACTCGCTGGCGCATCCTGCGTGAAAACCTGGTTCCATGTCGCGCCGGAGGTGGAGAGCGAGACCCCCTCCTTGCCCGAGGTTCGATCAACGTAGGTCTCGACGAATCCCTTCGGCGTCGCGGAGAGTGTGACCCTCGATACCGAATTGGGCAAACCGCTGGAGCTTTGCCAACTCGCGAGGTCCGCGGAGTACGCCGTGCCAGGGTAATCACTGCCATTCAGGGCCACACAGGTACCGGGGCCACAGGCGAGTCGCGCCGGAACCATCCATGAGCCGGTCCCACTCACCAGAGTCCATGCACCAGGGATCCACGATGCACCCCGACCGGTTCCGGAGAGCTGCCACAAGGTAGAGGGGGTTTGATATGTATAGCTGCCATTGACCGAGATGAATCGGGTCCCGTCAAACCTCATCAAGTCAGGCGTAAAACCGGCGATATTCGGATGGCTCGTCCACGTGGCCCCGCCGTCCAAGCTGTAGGCGTATCCTGTGTCGAAGACGCCCCGGCCGAATGCGACGTGGCCACCGACGACTGAGTCGACCGCCGGACTCCAGCTGAGCCCGTCCGCGGAGACCATGCCGCGACTCGAAACAAACCTTCCGCCGTTGACGTCGCCGAAGGCCAGATCCCAATAGACCGGATCCATCGCAGCCACCGGAGTCCAGCGAATTCCATCGACGGTGACGTAGACACGCGAGCTATTGAAGCCCTCGCCCACTTGCACTCCCGACACAGCAACGCAACGTACGGCTTCCTTCGGTGGTACGGTCGGAGCCAAGGAGGTGGGATACGACGTCGGCCGGGTACTTCCTCCTGCGTTCCCGACCTCCATCCCCACGAGATACTCCGTTCCGTTCGCGAGCCCCGTCACGGTGCACGAGCGCTGGGGCAGCGTATCAGGCAGAGAGCTCACCGCTACCGTGCAGCCGTCCTTCTTACCTTCCGGGCCCGAGTAAAGAACTCGATACCACGTCGCTCCGGGAACGGTCGGCCACACAGCCGTGAGCGTCGTATCACCGGCCTTCAGCACGAGGTGAGGCACGGCAGACGGCGGCCCCATCGGCGTGGCTGCGACTGGCGCGCTCTCCGGGCTGCTCGCCGGGCTGTTATTGGATGCCGTCACCGTCACGTCGTAAGAAGTCCCATTGATGACAACTTTATTGACGGGAATTCCATAGGGGACATAGCAGGGGGTCGTTTCGCACCCCTGTGTCATCACGACCGTTCCAGCCCCTCCCGTCTTGCGGAGCGTGACGGTGTAGCTGCCCGCGCCCACAACGGGCAGGAACGAGACCACCAGGCGCTCGTCTCCTGCCGCCACGGTCGGAGGCTGCGGGGCTGGTAGGGTCGTGGGCGGAAACATCGGAGTGGCCTCGACCGTCGTAACGGTCGCGTCCTCTGCTGCCAGTGATACCTGGTACTTTGTCCCAGCGCTGAGGCCGGTAATGAGCCCTCCCGGAAACTCCGAGCACTTGAAGGCCTTGTCCGCAACATGGATGGAATAGTGCCACGACAGCTCTGTATCCCAGGTCACGAACAATCCGTACGCCTGCGGGACCACCGTGAGCTTCGTCTTCAGTTCGTCCGACGTGGGCATCGTTGCGGGAGTGCCGATCACCGGCGGGCTGAAGTCGCTCGTCCCGTGAGCGTTGAATGCTCTCACCCAGATGGTGACGGGGAAGCTCTCCCAGAGCACCGCCCGCAGCTCGACGGTATTCGCGACGACCTTGATTGCATCCTTGAGGTCGCCCGACCCTGACCGCCACACCTCGTAGCCCGTGGCTCCGGCGAAGGCATCCCATGTCACCGTGAGCTTCTCGTACCCTGGTGTCACGGTCGGCGTCCCAGGTGCCGTATTGGTCGTGCAGGTCACCGCAATGTTCGCGTTTGCGTTTGCAACGGATCCGGAACCAGCGGAGACCTTGCACGTCTGCGACGGGTTCCTGGGCTGCGCCGTGACGGTCACGGAGTAGTTGGATCCGCTGCTCGCGGGAGTCGCGAACTGGAACGCGGTGTCGAGCGGTTTCACGTTCAGGTCCGACTGCCGTGCAGTGGAGAGCACCAGGCCCGTTCCGGTGAGTCCGCTGACGCTTCCAGCAATGTAGTATTCGTTGGTGCTGCAGGTGATGGTTGCCTGGACGTCTGCTCCTAGGACGACGCCACCGATGCTCGTGCCGTCCCCACCGGTTGGACCCGTGAAGGAGCAGGTCTGCCAAGGGTTGGTCGGCTGGTGGTCGCTGGTCAACACGAGGAGGTAAGGTGCTGCGTTGGCCACAGAGCTTCGGATGACCGACGTACCTTCGCCGCTGACGGGAACCGGAGAGGAGCAGTTCAGGTCAATCTGCTTGTCGCAGATGGCGAGTCCGGTGCCGTGGAGCCCGGTCACGGACACACTGACCTGGAAGCTTTGCGTCGAGCACGTTACCAGAACGTCTGTGACATCGGCCCCCAAGATAGTGCCTTCGCCGTGTGAAATCGTGCAGATCTCGGGAGGATTGGACGGCGGCGTCTTGACCGTCACGTGGTACTTGGCGCCCGTCGGTCCGTAGAGCAAGTCCACGGTGGCGTTCTGGGCCACCGTCGCCAACGCGCCCGCGTCAGTCACCTGAAGCACCACGCTGTTTCCCTCGGTGAGGCCGGTGACCGTCGCCTTGATCTTGAAGTCTGTAGCCTTGGAGCCAGAACCTCCGCAGGCCGTCAGAACCACGACTAGGAACGACACGAGAGATGATTGAATCGCGCAAGAGCGCACTGTGTGACAGGCCGACATGGTCCTCCCCTTTTCTCGAAAGGCTGGCGCTCCTCCCTTGCCAGCAGGTCGCGCTTTCCCGAAAGAGATCATCGAAACGATGGCCAAGCCATAGCACCATTCACCCGATTCGGAGAAGCCTTGGGCGGCGGGAATGCACCCGTCGTGCCCGATCGCGGACCCAGTCCTGGCGAGGCGGAAACGCTGTGGTTTCGGGGGAAGCTGGGGACGTCGGGGCCTCGAGCTTCGCCGCGCGGACGGGAGCCGTCCGCGGAATGGCTGGGCTGTCCGTGGTGCGGACAGGGGGGGGCCACGTTCCCGGGCGCGGATCTGGAGCGTACCGCGCCGAGCAAAGGGACGGTGCTCGGGGCGGGTAACAGCAGATTGTGGCGAGCGCGACGCGCGCCACGACGGATGTCAAGAAGGCCACCGCGGTCGTGGTCTTCGCCGGTGGCACGGCGCTGAGCTCGACGCCGAAGGTCACTTCGGTGAGTGACACGGTCGATACCTACGCCTGGGCGTACACCCGCGCGGAGAACGTCACCTCCTGCTCGATCCCGCTCGACCGGACCCGAGCCCGACGCGAGCACGACAATGTGCATGAGCTCGCCCGACTTGCAGCTCACGGTGGACAGCAAACCGCCCTTCATCCAGGTGATTCCGGACAACAGCGGCAGATTCACTCGTGGCACGGACATGAACTTCCAGAACTCCCGCGCCGACTCCCGGCCAGCCCAATGAGCCAGGCCCACCAGGGCCCCGAACCCCCGGTCCGAAAGGCTAGCCCTCCCGCCCACATTCTGGCACTCTACCCACTCTATTTCGGGGTTCAGCACAGTGCGAGGCAGCGCCATGAGACGTGTTCTCTCCCTTCTTGCCGTCTTCGCTTCCTTCCATGCCGCCGCGGCCGACAAGGCCGACCGGGTCGACAGACTGGTCGTCGTGGGCGTCGCCGAGCCGTTCGGCGGCCCGGGCCCGACCCTCACCCAGCTCACCCGCGAGCTCCGCAACGCCTGCGCGGAGAGGACCCCGGGCGTCCTGGACGCGGCCGACGTCCACGACCGCATGCTCGGCCCGACCACCAAGGCCACCCTCCCGCAGCTCGACCGCGCCTACTCCGCCGCGGTCAACATGGTCCGCAACGGCGAAGAGGAAGTCGCCCTCCGCACCCTCACCGGGATCGCCGATGATCTGGAGAGGCTCCCGGAGACCACCGAGGGCTTCAACCTCTGGGTCCGCACCATGCTCCGCCTCGCCTTCCTCGAGGACGCCCGCGCCCACAAGAAGGAGGCCAAGCTACTTCTGGAGTCGGTCCTGGCGGTCCAGCCCACCGCCGACGACGAGAAGGCCGGCTATCCCGCCCCCTTCGTCCAGTCCCTGGAGCGCGCCCGCACCGAGGTCAACGGCAAGCGCCACGTCCAACTCACGGTCCAGTCCAGCCGCAAGGCGATCGTGGCCGTGAACGGTCGCCCCTTCGGCGAATCCCCCATCACCATCCCCCTGCCGCCCGGTCGCTACCGCATCACCGGCATCGCTGGAAAGCTCCGCGCCCCCATCGTGGCGGTCGAGCTCGCCAACGAGCCCGAGACCGTCAACCTCGACTTCGGCCTGGCCGACGCCTTCCGCCCCGACGGCGGCCCCGGCCTGGCGCTGGGCCGCTCCGACCGCGCCCTGGGCATCATCCGCGCCGGCGGCTGGCTGGGCGCCGACAAGATCCTGGCCGCTACCAGCGTCCGCGAGGGCGGCGGCGACTTCTTAGTCGCGACGATCTACGACGTGCACCGCGGCGCGGTCACCCGCGAGGGGCGGGTCCGCGTGGGCGCGGGCGGCGTTCTCCCGGGCAGCATGGCCATGCTGGTCAAGTTCCTCTTCACCGGTGAGCGCGGCGAGGGCGTCCTCGCCTCGGACGCGCCGCCGCCGAAGGTTGAGCTCAGAGGCAAGGGCACGCTCATCATGCCCAAGACCGGCGAGAAGTAGCCGGCCGTTCGCGTCACTTCTCCTCGGTCTCCCGCCGCGCTGCCTCGGCCGCGGCCTGCAGCGCCGCCTCGAGCCGGTCCGCCAGCTCCGGGCCGTAGTAGGTCCGCGGCGTCTCCCCCAGCTCCTCGGCGATGTGCTCGGACGTCTCGATGTAGCCGAGGTAGTCGCCCATCAGCGACACCACCTCCGCATCCGGCCCGATCGCCTTGCGCCAGCGGGACCCGATCTCGGCCACCGGCTCGCCCGGCACCGCCAGCAGCACCACCGGTCCCACCCGCAGCGCGGAGACCCGGCCCCGCGCCGGCATCAGGTGGTAGAGCAGGTTGGTGGCCATCCGCCGCAGGAACGGCGGCGTGGCGCCCAGCTCCACCTCGGGCAGGAGCGCGTCGGCCGAGGCCATGGAGAGCGGCGGCCAGGGGTCGCCAGGAGAGAGCTCCAGTGACCCAAGGTGATGGTCGAGCGCTCGCGCATAGACGTCCGGTGTGGGGATGGGAGCGTCCCCGGGCAGGTGCGGGCTCTGGTCCCCGAGCGCGCCCTGGAAGTAGAGCCTGACCCCGTGCCCGGCCCGCATCAGGAAGCCGGGCCAGTCGCCGGACAGCTTCCGGTTCTGGAGGTCGAGGATGGCGGCGTGCGCCGGGAAGACGATCACCTCGGAGAGGTCGCCGCCGGCCTGGTCGCGGATCCGGAGGTCGACGAGGTGCCCGTCCACAGGCTCGTGCGAACCGGCCCGGTTGCGCGCGTACGTCGGCCAGCGGTCGCGCGCCACCGAGAGATAGGCGGGGACCTGCGTCTTGACCGCCACCCGCACCGCCGCCGCCATCGCGCCGACGTAGGCCTCGAACAGCTCTGGATCGTAGGGGCCGGTGGCGAGCCGCTCGCCGAAGGGCTCGTCCCAGTACCCGCCCGGCCCGGAGTGCGTATGGGTGGCGCCCACCAGCACCAGGTCGAGCCCCAGGTCCTTCACCGCCCGCTCGACCGCGTGCCCGAGCTTGCCCGGCACGAGCATGATCTCGGCCGACACCAGGGCGATCGAGCAACCGGGCTCGCTCAGCACCAGCGCGCGCACCGCCACCGGGTCGCGGATCCCGTGGTCCGGCCAGGAGAGCCGCGGAAATCCCGCCACCGGCGCGTGCTTTGGTAGGATCAGCGGCACCTCGGCGGCGCCCGCGCGCAGCGGTCCGGCGCCGTGCGCTTCCTTGGTGAGCCGAGGCGGCTCGGGCCGCCTGCCGGGTCGCCAGCGCACCGCTCCCGCCCCCGCGAAGAGGAGCGTCACCGCGACCAGGACGGCTCCGACCCGGCCAGGCCATTTGGCAAGAAGCTTTTTCAACCCCTCATCGTTATACTCCGCCTCCTCCATGGGCTACGACGCCGTTTTAGACAAGTTGCATGAGGAGTGCGGCGTCTTCGGGATCTGGGCGCTCGGTCAGAGCGAAGAAGCGTCCAACTTCACCTATCTCGGACTGCACGCACTCCAGCACCGCGGCCAGGAGTCGGCCGGGATCGTCTCCACAGACGGCCAGACCCTCCACGTCCAGCGCGGCATGGGGCACGTGGCCGACATCTTCACCGCCGACGTGCTGGCCAAGCTCCCGGGCGGCTCCGCCATCGGCCACGTCCGGTACTCCACTGCCGGTGCAAGTCACCTCAAGAACGCCCAGCCCCTCGCCGTCCAGTACTCGGGCGGCGCGGTCGCGGTGGCCCACAACGGCAACCTGGTCAACGCCGAGGTGCTCCGGGCCGAGCTCGAAGCCCAGGGCTCCATCTTCCAGACCACTTCGGACACCGAGGTCATCGTCCACCTGATGGCCCGCGCGCGCCAGGTGACCGGAACCGCGGCCTCGGGCCTGCTCCCCTCCATCCGAACGGCGCTCAGCCGCGTCGCCGGCGCGTACACCCTGGTCTTCCTCACCGAGCACGCCCTGGTCGGGCTCCGCGACCCCTACGGCTTCCGCCCGCTGGTGCTGGGCAAGCTCAAGGGGAGCTACGTCCTCGCCAGCGAGACCACCGCCCTCGACCTGATCGAGGCCGAGTACGTGCGCGAGATCGAGCCCGGCGAGCTGGTGATCATCGACGCCGATGGGCTCCGCAGCGAGAAGCTCTTCCCGGACGCGCCGCCGGTCAAACGCCTGGGGCGCTGCGTCTTCGAGTACGTCTACTTCGCCCGACCCGACTCCAAGCTCTTCGGCCGCTCGGTCTATGCCGTCCGGAGCGCCTTCGGCGCGCAGCTCGCGCGGGAGCACCCGGTCTCCGCTGACCTGGTCATCCCGGTCCCCGACTCGGGCGTGCCGGCCGCCATCGGCTACTCCGAGGAGAGCGGCATCCCCTTCGGCATGGGGCTGGTCCGCTCCCACTACGTCGGCCGCACCTTCATCGAGCCGCAGCAGTCGATCCGCCACTTCGGCGTGAAGCTCAAGCTCAACGCGGTCCGGGAGCTCATGCAGGGCAAGCGGGTGGTGGTGGTCGACGACTCGCTGGTCCGCGGCACCACCAGCCGGAAGATCGTCAAGATGGTGCGCGCAGCCGGCGCCGCCGAGGTCCACCTGCGCATCAGCTCGCCCCCCACCTGCTGGCCCTGCTACTACGGCATGGACACGCCCACCCGACAGGAGCTGATCGCCAGCTCCCACTCGATCGAGGAGATCGCCAAGTACGTGACGGCGGACACGCTCGGGTACCTCTCGCTCGAGGGGCTGTACGGGTCGCTCGGGGACCGGAGCGGGTTCTGCGACGCCTGCTTCTCGGGCAAGTACCTGGTCGAGTTCCCGGAGCGGACCGTCTCGCCCTTGCGCGTCGTCGGAACCTAGGCCAGGCTTCTGCCTGGCGTGAGCGAGCGGGCACGAACGCGGACCTGGCGTGTCGAGGACGGGGCGGTCCACGTCTACCGCCTGTTCGACATCGCCGAGGCGGTCGATCTGGCCCGGGCCGAGGTGCTGGTCGCGGCCCCCACGTCGCGCCTCCGGCTGGAGGGCGCACAGAGCGCCACCGCCCTGGACATCCCCAGGCCTCCGCTCCACCTCGTGCTCGGCCCACGCACCGTCACGCTCGCGAGCGGGCCGTGCGCGGTCGAGGCGAGCGCCCACGTCTTCGACTTCGGCGTGGCCAGCATCCTCTACAAGCTCCCCATCGCGCCCGGCACCGCGCTGGAGGAGCTCCTGCCGCTGGCGGAGGAGCTCCTCTCCGGCACCACCACCGCGCTCGACGACGCGGCCCGACGCGAGACCGAGGAGCTGGGGCGCGCGCTGGCGCCGGCGTTGGAAGGGCCGCACGTGTGGGGCGGGCACGAGACCTACCAGGTGATCTACGTCCGCTCGTTCGACGCGCCCGCGCCCGCCACCGAACTCCTGGCCAGCGCGCCCATCGCCCGGCTGCTGCTGGGCGAGACCAGCGCCACCCCGCTCTCCGACTCCGAGCAGGGCGACGTGCTCCAGCGGCGCTTCAGCTACCTCGAGGAAGACCTGGCGGTGATCGACTGGAACAGCGCCTTCGTGGTGGAGCCCTCGGGCGTGCAGGACATCCCCGACCTCCTGGAGTTCGCAACCGCGCACCTGCTCGAGCTCCGCTTCTACGACGCGCTCCTCGACCGTGAGCTGAACGTCATCTACGACGAGCTGGAGATCAGCGGCAGGACCCTCGCAGAGCTCTTCACCCGTCGTTATCGTCGCCTGCAGCGCCGCACCGCCGCCCTCCTGCTGGAGATCTCCGAGATGATCGAGCGGCTGGAGAACGCGGTGAAGATCGTGGGGGACTTCTACCTGGCGCGCCTGTACCAGGGCGCGGTGCGGCGGTTCCGGCTCCCGGCCTGGGAGGAGACCGTGCTGCGCAAGCAACACCTGCTCGCGGAGGTGAACGCGCTCCTGGGGAGCAGCGCCGACACCAACCGCGGACAGCTCATGGAGCTGGCGGTCATCCTGCTCATTCTGGGTGAGCTGCTCTTGGCGATCCGCGTTCACTGAATGGAAAATATACCTCGAATTCCGCGGCCCCCCGCAGGGTCGCCTCACGGGAGGCCTGAAAAATGGGCCTTTCGTGCGCACTCGCTATTGACTGCGGGATCCGAAAACGCTATCACCGAGCGCGTGTACGCCGCCTGATTTGTGTCGGGCGGCCTCTAAGGAGGGTCTCCTACATGACGCAGGCTCAGTTCTTCCAGTCGGTCGCCGAGAAGTCGAACCTGGCGAAGGCGCAGGTTCGCGCGGTCTTTGCGGCCGTCGAAGAGGTCGTGACGAAGAGCCTCAAGTCCGAGGGAAAGATTCCGCTCGGCGGGCTCGGGGCCGTGAAGTTGGTCGATCGCAAGGCGCGCATGGGGCGCAATCCGGCCACGGGCGAGCCGATCAAGATTCCTGCCCGTACGGCCATCAAGATCACGCCCGCCAAGGCGCTCAAGGACATCTTCAACAAGAAGGGCAAGAAGTAGCCCAAGTCCTTGTAGTTGTTCGGTCTCCAAAGGGCCGGAATGCCAGTGTCTCCACTGGCTTTCCCGGCCCTTTGATATTCCGGGGATTGGCCGCGCAACCGGGTGACGATGCTGCCGTTGGTCGTCCGCAAACGGTTCGAGCCGCGCGCAGCAGGCGCGAAGCAGGGACGAGACCACGAAAGTGGCGTCAGGGCGCGATTCGGAGCAGCATCTGGACGGTCTGGATCACGTCGATGAACTGGACCGGTTTGCGCAGGAACACATCCACGCCCAGCTCCGCCGCGCGGTCCCGCGCGTCCTGGCCGCCGGCGCTGATCACCACCACGGGGGTCTCCATGAGCGCTGGATCGGCCCGGATCTGCTCCAGCAGCGCGAAACCATCCATCACCGGCATGTAGAGATCCGTGATCACCAGGTCGACGCGGGAGCCGGTGCGCAGCCGCGCCAGCGCCTCGTGGCCATTGGTGCCGAAGTCCACCGCCATATCGATCCGCTCCTGGCCGGACCGCATCCGGTGAAGGGCGTACTCGTACATCTCGATCACGTGTGGGTTGTCCTCGACCACCAAGATCCGGTAGCGCCGGCCGGTCGGCTCCGTCCGCGGC
>Ga0302321_100002131_pt1 | contig 16967 bp, 13 predicted proteins | sample Fen_T0_1_FD_202505 | JGI IMG/M metagenome (GOLD analysis project Ga0302321, IMG submission 202505) | Peat permafrost microbial communities from Stordalen Mire near Abisko, Sweden - Fen_T0_1 | ecosystem: Environmental > Terrestrial > Soil > Wetlands > Permafrost | place: Sweden: Abisko...
GAAGGGGGAGTTGGCTTCAGGCGTGCCAACTGAGAAAGGCCTTTCTCGTGCCCTCAAGATTGGGTGGGGTTGAGTGAAGGCGCATAGACAGCTTCCTAAAAGGCCCATCGCACAGAGGTGCGTATGGCTGTAGGGAGGCTCAGCGGCATTTGGGTGCGTCAAGTTCTGGTTGAGAGCTATCCGGATGGTGTGGTGCGGCGAGCCTTGCTCGACCACTTCGCGGTCTTTCTGGTTTCCAAGAGATCCAGCAAAGGCGCCAAGGGCCGTCTGGCCCGACGTCTCTATGGGGTCTTGCTGAAACTACAACGCCGGGGAGTGATCAGTCAGGAGGGCGGGATTGTCCAGTTCGTGGGGGCACCCAAGAAAGTCGAGAAGCCGGAGGCTCTCGCATTGAGTGCGCCTTTGGAGCGAAAGCTCTTTCGAGCACTCCTCGCAGAGGACGGGCAGGGGGATGGGCACACGGCAGCCGCTTTGCGCGAGGCCCAATGGGAATTTTTGTCGCTCGCCATCGAGGCGGGTTGGTCCATGGACCAGGCTGCTTCAATGCTCGGGTTGAAACCAGAACAAGGCACATCGATTCTGAACGCGCGGTGACGGTAGCTCACGAGATCGGCTTATCGAAAGTTGGGTTCGAATGGAACGGCTCAGAATCCTTGGGCTAGTCCTAGCGGGGGTAGGATTTGAACCTACGACCTTTTGGGTAATGAGGCCAACGAGATTTCAGCAATGATGCATATTTGCGCGGTCTTGTTAACTATTGTGTTACCTACACGTTGTAAAAATTGGCCTCTATTTTCATGTTGCTCTGGCAGCGCGAATACAGCTCGACACAAACCAAGCCACTTGGCCGATTTCACCGAATTGACTGGACTAACTTGCGGACAAAACGTCACTCCCCATTTTGCGAAAGGAACGACACGAAGTGGAACGGCTGAAAACGAGGCATTTCTTATTTAAGGTAATTCTAGAATTCCAAATTGAGCTCCCCGGATTCACCCTGGATGTCATGGGCCCTGAGGGTGATGGAGGTGGTGCCGGCGCCCTTGTCGAACAGGATCTTGAGGACCTCGAGCCGGGGATTGGAACTGGTCACGGTCTTGGGGGCCGAGGTCGTGGTGACGACCACGGGCTGCTCTCCATACATCCGAACTTTGAATCGCGCAGAGGTTCCAGACTCGGTTCGAGCGTAGACGAGGTAGGTGCCGTCATTGAGGATGGTCAAGGTCGGGAGGTGGTCTCCGAATTCGTACTTCAGTTCGGCGACACCTCCGGAAAGCGGGGGTAGGTAGAGATGGGCGAATCCCTGGACTTCCTGGATAGATGGAATCGGCTGTTCATCCAGCGTCGCCTTGGAGAGATGGGTGCCTTTCGGAAGTTTGATCTTCAGGACGAGGGGGCCAATCATTCCAGCGTCGAAGGCCTCTTTGGGCATGGCACGGGCATCGATGAGCACCTGGCCAGGGTCCGGTTCCGACACTTTACAGTGCCGTTTGTACAGCCACTGGGCATAGAGCTGTTCGGTGTTCTTGGCTAGGTAGCGACCATCCTCGGCCTGGATGCCCTTCAGCAGGGAGATCCACTTCTCGTTGACTGAGGCCTGGAAGATGTCATCCGTGGCGAGCAGGTTGACCCAGTGCGCCTCGATGATGTCCGTATCGAAGGCCGAGGTGGGTTGGCGGGGTAACATGGCGGGTTCCCACCACTCGTTGCCGAAATTGTGGCGGTCCAGAACCAGGACACCGTTATCGAAACCGCCGGATCCACTGTCGGGCGGATGCAGCTCGGGGATCTGTGAGAACGCCGTGTTGACGTATTTCACGCCGTATTCCCGAAGGATCTTGCCCAGGCTGTAGGGCGTGGCGGAAGGGTTCCAGAAGTAGCTGTAGGCGGTGGGGACGAAGCTCTGGGGAAACGAATGGCCCTGGGCCTTCGACAGGCCGTACTGGGCCATGATCGTCCGGAACATGTCCAGGTGGGCCCGGATCTCCGCCTCGGTCCAGGGACGCTTGTCCTGCAGGTTGTACCACTCCGCGCGGCGGCGGCGCCCGTTCTCCCAGTACTCGTGGCCCACGCCATGGAGGCCGAACTCCAGGAACGCCGCCTGGGACTTGACTGTGTCCATGATCCGCAGCTGTTCGGGGGAGACATTCGCGGTGTTGTCCCACTTGCTCCCGGCCCTCGTGGCCGAAGGGAGCTTGGCCACGGCGTTCTCCCGGTCCAGCTCACAAAGCACGAAAACACCCTGGATGCGGACGCCAACGGCCTGGCCGATCCTGATCATGGGAAGGTAGTCCTCGGCCACCATGTCCCGCTTGATCCCGATGCGATAGGGACCGTTCTGCGGATCCTGGGAGCCCCCATGCAGCCAGCCGAGATCGTCCACCACCACGGCGAAGGGCCTCGGGAACTGCATCCGTGGGGCCGATTGCCCATGCAGCACCTGGGCCATCGCCAGGGCGAGCCCCATGATCCACGTCTTCCTGCCTGGTGTCCCTGGGCGTTTGAGCATGGTGGTTCCCTCCTTGGAGTTGAGGCGGGGGTGGGACCCCGTTCTTCTAGGCGATGGTCACGGCGATGCCCGCTTCGCGAAGCTGCTCAAGTTCACCGGAATCGGCGCTGCCATCGGTGATGAGTTCATGCATTTCAGAGATGGGACAGATGCGGGCGAAGGCCATTCGTCCCACCTTGGAACCATCGGCCACCACGATGACGCGCCGGGCATGTTCAATGAGGGCGCGGTTGGTGTGCGCCTCCACATCGTGGTGGGTCGTAAGGCCACCCTTGGCGCTGATGCCATCCACGCCCACGATGGCCAGATCCAGATGGAGGCCTTCCAGGCTGGCCTCCGCCAAGGGGCCCACCAGCTCGTAGGATTCGCTGCGGGCCGTGCCGCCGGTGACAATCAGCTTCAGGTTCGGGCGCATGGCGAGGTCCGACGCGATGTTGAGGGCATTGGTGACGATGGTGAGCCCGGTCAGATTCGCGAGGGCCCGGGCCACCTCCGTGGTGGTGGTGCCACCCGTGAGCCCGAGGGAGACCACGCCCTCGCCGAGCCGCGTGACAGCCATGGCGGCGATGCGTCGCTTCTCCTCTTTCTGGCGGCCCCCCCGGTAGCGCATGGGGAGTTCGTAGGCGAGGGTGTTGGCCACCGCTCCGCCGTGGGTGCGGGAAAGGAGATGCTGTTCTTCGAGCACTTCGAGATCCCTGCGTACGGAAGCGGTGGAGACCCCGAGCTCAGCCGCGAGGTCAGCGACTCCCAAGGTGCCCTTCCTGGACAGCCGGTCGAGGATGAGACCGAGACGTTCTTCTTGGCGCATGCCCAAAAATAACACCAAAAAAAAATTGACACTGTCGTTTTTTGCTCGATACTTGCTAAAAAGTTGCAGAAATGAACAAAAAAATGGTTCGAATAAGATCAGCTGTGGTGCATGCCAGCCTTCGATCCTCCGCCCAGCTTCCCTCGCCCCAAGCCATCTCTCAGTCCTGCCCATCCATTCGCCTGCTCACGGAGGCCACACCATGAAGGTCAACCGCTCTCTCTCCTGGCTCATGCTCCCGGGTGTCTTTTGTACGGTGCTTCCGCTCTCTGGGGCTGATGGCGGTCCGACCTTCGATTTCAAGATCCGCGGAGGTCTCACCGCCGGAGACCTGAGCAAGGACCAGCACAGCAACCAGGCCTTCGGTTTCGCCGTGGCCAGCAGGTTTCCGCTTGGCAATGCCCGGGCCTTCACGCTGGAACTCGGATTCGACCATTTCAACGGCCAGGACTACGATGCCATGCCCGCAGGCGGGGCGATCTACTACAACCCCCAGAGCCCAGTAGCGAGCTATCAAGGTGAGCCCCTTTACCTGAGCAAGGCAAATTCCATTGATTTCCGGAAGGAGCAAAGCCAGGGTTTCAGCCTGCGCGGCACCTACTCGGATGCCCTCCCGAATCTGGGAGGCTGGTACTGGTTCGCCGGGGTGAGCCTGGACTTCTACAAGGTGACCGCGGAACTGAGCGGCACCCTCATCCCGATGTATGGAGCTGCGCCGGGGACGGCAGTTCCGGATCCCAGCGTGCCAGGGAACGACTACTACGAAGGCTGGGCTTTCGTGAAAGGCAAGACGAAGCCCGGAGTGGGGCTGCTGGGGGGGGTGGGGCTGCCGCTGTCCGACGCCCTCAAGTTCGAGTTCACAGTTCGCAACATCGGCACCACGCACTTCGATTACAAGCCCTTCACCTACACAGGCCAGAGTCCCGTTCTTTCGGAGAGCACCCATCGAGGGTTCGTCTTCGAGTTCGGGCTCGTGGTGAAGATCTAGGCGCCGGGAACAGGAAAAGGAGACAGGTCCATGCTGCACCGAAGCAAGTTCACTCCTCTCATGCTGCTCCTGGCCGCCGCTCCCATGCTGGCCCAGGAGACGACTGGCACCGCTGTGGGAATGGTCACGGGAAAGACCGGGAAACCCATTGCGGGCGCGCTCGTGCGTCTCGTCTCTCCCAATCTGCTGGGGGAAAGGACCGCCACCACCAACGAGAAGGGCCAATTCCGGATCTCGCTTCTGCCGAACGGCAAATTCGCGATCACTGTCTCAGCCAGCGGATTCATCACCATCAAGGGGGAGTTCCAGGTCGTGCCAGGCCAGACGGCCCGGCAGGATGTCATCCTCCCTCAGGTGGTCGAACAGGGGGCGATCGTGGAGGTCATCGACCAGGCGGCCCAGGTGGACAAAACCACCACGACCACGGCTTCGACCTATTCCATGGAGAACCTCAACCAGCTCGCCAAGCAGGAACTGAATTCCATCATCACCCTGTCGCCAGGAATCACCGGGATTCTGGATCCCAACGTCGGCGGCTACGGTGATGACGCCATCTCCATCCGGGGCGGCATCCAGCACAGCACCAAGGTCATCCAGAACGGCCTGAACATCACCGAAGAGGGTGGTGGCTACCTGAATGAACTGACCACCCTTATGGATCTGGTCGATTCCATGTCGGTGATCCAGTCCCCCCTCAATGCCCGCTATGGGAACACCGATGGCGGCCTCGTCTCCATCGTGACCACCCGGGGGAGCAACACCTTCACCGGCACGGCCCGGGTCAAGTACCGGAAGAACTATTGGCAGGACAACAACACGTCCTACCCACGGCGCGACGGTTCCCCCGGGGATCCGGTGCCTCCCAATGATGATTTCCCCAACAGGACCTTCGAGTTTTCACTGCGAGGTCCGATCTGGAAGGATCACATCACCTTCGCCTATGGAACCCAGCGGACCCCGACCTATTCCTATACTTCGCCAGTCGGGCTCACCAACTTGAACGGGCTTCCCACCCAGTCGACCTTCACCTACGTGCCCGGCACGGGGATCACCCCTGCCAACACCTATTCCCTGGGAAATCTGGACATTCTCAAGGACACCTCCAAGTTCAACCAGTTCGTGGTCTTTGCGCAGATCACTCCGGACCACAGCCTGGAGTGGAACTACACGCAGAACGACAGCGAAGCCTATTGGGGGCTTCCGCGCTTCGGCCGCATCGACAATGTGGCCTCTTCGGGGACCGACAACTACCATCACCACCTGTGGAACCTGGGATACAAGGGTCTGATCAGCAGCGCGGGCGTCCTGGAGGCCCGGGTAGGCCACACCTATCGCACCTGGCCGCACCCCTACAGCCCCGGCCAACCACCCATCTGGAGCACGTACATCCCCGCCGAACACGGCGATGGCTCTCCCGTCTCCAGCCTCCTGGATGGCTACGCCTCGGGCGGGGTGGCCTACAACACCAACGGCTACAACGCGGACAAGGGCGACACGATCCTGAACGACTCGGCCATCGTGAACTACGCCCACGTGTTCACCCACGGGGACAGTTCCCATCAGGTGGACATCGGGTTCGACAAGGAGAAGTTCCAATGGGGCATCCAGGTGGGTGCCGCCAAGGACCAGTACATTGTCCCCGGTCAGAATCCCCTGACGGGTCAGTACCTGGTCTACAACGCCGCGACGGCGACCCTGCAGAATCTGGATCCGACCGCTGCGAACACCTCGGTTCTGAGCGACGGACTGGTGAATCCGGGTGTAGGCGCCCCCGGCTCAGACAACCATTACCCCGGTGGCCTGGGCCTCATCCCCACGTGGGTGAGCCGCACCGGGGCCGAGGGCGGGAACTTTGAGAAGACGACCCACGCCTACTGGATCAACGACCTCTGGACCATCAACCGCAACCACAGCGTGATGATGGGGCTCCGCTACGACGTGTTCAAGGTCAACGACGACTACAGCACCATGGTGTCGTACGGGCACCTGAACCCCCGCTTCGAGTACAAGTGGGACGTGTCGGGGGATCAGTCGCGCCTCATCAACGTGTCCTACGGCCAGTTCCAGGCCAGTTCCCCGGGGTCCCTGTTCCTGCCGATGGCCCACGGGCGCCTGGGAGACCAGACCGTGTACTACTGGAGTCAAGGTTCTTCAACACCCTATTACGTGTCCTACAACCAGCTGCTCGACAAGAACAACTACACCGCCTATTCACGCACTTTCGCCGGGGACACCTTCGAGATCGACAAATCCTGGAAAAACCCCGTCTCCAGTGAAATCACGGTGGGCTTCCGCCGTTCCTACACCACCGGCGGCTACTGGCGGGCCACGGCCGTCTACAAGACCTGGTCGAACCTCTTCGATTTCTTCCCGGGCGCGGCCTATACGGATCCTTCCGGGTCCCAGAATTTCAAGCGCATCCTGAGAAACGACCCCGATTCGGAGCGCACCTACAAGAGCGTCGAATTCGAGTGGATGCTGCCCCTGGGGCGACGGGTCACCATCTATGGCAACTATACGTACGCCCGGATGATGGCCAACACCCGCCCCACCCTCGACAACCCGGACCGGACCACGAGCCAGCTGGCCAATTTCCGCGACTACTACAACACGCTGTTCACCAGGGACCAGTACAACCCCACGACCTTGAGGACACCCGAACACAACCTGAACCTGTTCGCCGTGTTCGACCTGAGTTCCGGGAAGGTGAAATCCAACGTCTCGATTCAGGCGAATTACACCAGCGGCAAGCCCGAAGCGCGATGGATCAACTACAACATCCCGTTCCCGACGGTCCCCGGCTACAACGATGTGAACAACCAGAACACGGGAGGATTGCCGAATTCCCTGGCCATCGCCGCCGATGGCGGGCGGATGACGAACACGAGCACCACCACCATCGGCCTGAAGTACAACCTCGAGATCACCATCACGAGCTCCGTGAAGTGGTTCTGCGACATGAACATCGCCAACGTCTTCAACACCAAGCCCATGGGCGCCTACAGCCTGGGCGGCACGGGCCTGACAGACACGACCGGGCAGCCGCCGCAGTACACCGGACACGGATGGCGTGCGGCAAACGATCTATCGACGGTGGGAACGGGGCGCATCCCAGGTCGGCTGTTCACCCTTGATACAGGCATCCGGTTCTAGGCCACGAGGAGATCCCCATGCACATTTCCAAAGTCTTGCTTCCGGGCGTGCTGGCTCTGGCTCTCGCCCATCCGGCCTGGGGCGGGGATACGCAATTCGTGGTTTCCGGTGGGGCCCTCATCAACCAGGGAAACACCGTGGATCTCACCCAGAAGACCAGCGGCGGGTACACCCTCGAAGCAGGAGCCTTGTTCAATCCGAAGGATTTTGGTCCCAAAATCCTGGTCTACCTTGGCTATGCCCATATCCCCGCGGCCACTGGCACGGCGGACCGGCCAACCTTCGCGCTCACCAGTCCCCGATTGGGTGCAGACCTGGTCTACCAGCCCTGGGATTCGCGGCCCTTCACGGTGCGGGTGGGCCCCTCCTTCCATATCTGGAAGGCGGATCAGAACGGTGGCGACCCAAGCCTCTATCCCGCCGACCAGCACATCAAGCTGGGCTGGCGCGTGGGGATGGGGTATGACCTCTCCGAGCACTGGGCAGTGTCGTTGCACTACACCTTCACCGAATGGCGCAGCAATCCCGACCTGCCCGTGGATCCGACCAACCCCAGCCGACCTTCCTATTTCAGCCTCATGGGATCCTATCGCTTCTAGGAGATCAAGCGGGTACCCCTGGGCCCAACCTGCAGTTTTCTGGAGTTTTCAGGCATGAGCGCCGCATTTTCAGTCTTCGCCCCTCCTTCACTACCCTCCCTCGGCGCGATCCACACCATTCCGGAGATACTTGGGCAGCCGGATCTCTGGCTGGCCACCTGGGAAGAACTCTGCCGGAAAGAGAAGGATCTGGGCGCGTTCATGGAAGATGCCTTCCAGGATCCCGGGCGGGAAGTGGTGCTGACAGGAGCCGGTTCGTCGGCCTTCATTGGAGAGCTGCTCCAGGGCTATTACAGTCGCCGGTTGAAGCGCTGCGTTCGGGCCATTCCGACGACCGACATCGTGACGAATCCGGATGAGTGTTTCGCCCAGGATGCCCCAACCCTACTCATCTCATTTGCCAGGTCCGGGGACAGCCCTGAAAGCATCGCGGCCATCGACCGGGCGGACGAGTGCCTCAGTGATGTGAGGCATCTGATCATCACCTGCAACCCCAGCGGAGAGCTCGCGAATCATCCGACGAAACACCCCGGCGCCGTCTTCATCCTGCCCCCGGGGGCCGATGACCGAGGTCTGGCCATGACCGGCAGTTTCACCAGCATGGCTCTGGCCGGACTGCTCATGGTCGACCTGGACTGCCTCAAGGACCAGGAATCCCGTGTCCGTTTCATGGCCACCGCCGCAGAGCGCATCCTGTCCACCGAGGGCGAACGATTCCACGAACTGACCCGGCTGGGTACCAAGCGGGCCATCTTCCTCGGGGCCGGGGCCCTCAAGGGGGCCGCGCGGGAAAGCCATCTCAAGGTCCAGGAATTGACGAACGGATCCGTCATGTGTTCCTACGATTCCTTCCTGGGTTTCCGGCACGGGCCCAAGGCCGCCCTTGATGCGACCACCCTCCTCGTCTTCCTCTTTTCGGGCCGTGCCAGCCAGAGGGCCTATGAACTGGACCTCGTGAACGAGATCCGGGCCGGTGGCCTTGGCTGCTTCCGCCTGGGCGTGGGCACCGGGCTCGCGCCCCATGAAGGCCCTGAAGCCACCATCCCCCTCGATGCGGAAGGTCTGCTGGGCGACGAAGAGCGTGCCATCTGCAGTGTCCTGGTGGCGCAGATCCTTGGGGTGGAGTTATCGATCGCGCAGGGGCTCAGCCCCGACAACCCCTCTCCCACCGGGAGCATCTCGCGGGTGGTGCAGGGCGTCACGATCTACCCGCTGGTCCACGATGCCCGTTGATCAGACGAAGAAAGAGGTCCCAGGCATGGCATCCCCCTTTGATGTGCTGGTGGTCGGCGAGCTCAACGTCGACCTGATCTTGAATGGCCTCCCCAGGATGCCGGAGGTGGGAAAGGAGATCCTGGCGGAAGCCATGACCCTCACCCTGGGCAGTTCCTCGGCCATCTTCGCCAGCAACCTCAGCAGCATCGGGGCCCGAGTCACTTTCCTCGGCAAGGTGGGCAACGACATTTTCGGCGATCTGGTGGTGCAGCGGCTGCTCGCCAAACGGGTGGATACCGGGATGGTCCTCAGGACCGCCGAATACGCCACGGGTGCGACCATGGTGCTCAACCGGGGCGAAGACCGGGCCATGGTCACCTACATGGGCGCCATGGAGCACCTGACGCTGGCGGATCTGGCTGCTGACCGCCTGCAGACCGCCCGGCACCTGCATTTCGCCTCCGTCTTCCTCCAGCCCGGGCTGCGCAAGGACGTGGCCGCCCTGTTCCAGCGGGCGAAAGCCTGCGGACTCACCACCTCCTTCGACCCCCAGTGGGATCCCTTAGAGCAGTGGGATCTGGATCTGCCCGCCATCCTGCCTTACGTCGATGTCTTCCTGCCGAATGAACAGGAGATCCTGCACCTCACCCGCAAGCCGACTGTCGAAGAAGCGATGGCTGAACTACGGTCCTATGCGCGGACGGTGGTCGTGAAACAGGGCAACCTGGGGGCCCTGGGCATGTCCAAAGGGGAACACTTGTTCTCCCCATCCTTCCTGAACACCGAGGTGGTGGATGCCATCGGGGCCGGGGACAGCTTCGACGCCGGCTTCGTTTCCTGTTTCATCGAAGGGCAGGCCCTGGAGGAATGCCTGCGCTTTGGCAACCTGGTGGGGGCCATCTCCACCACCGCCGCAGGAGGCACGGGTGCCTTCACGGATCGGGCAGGCCTGCGGGTCCTCGCCAAGGAGCGTTTCAACCATGACCTCTAGATTGACCATGAAGGAAAAGCTCATGGAGGCGCGGGATCGCAAGACGGCCCTGCTCGCGACCAATTTCTATAATGCCGAGACGCTCCGCGGCATCCTGGAGGCGGCCTCGGAGTTGCGGCAGCCGATCATCCTGCAGTTGACCCGGAGTTCCATCGACTACCTCGGCCTCGCCCTCGCCCTGGCCATGGGGCGGGCAGCCCTGGAACAGTACGGGGTGGAAGGCTGGATCCACCTGGATCACGCCTCCTCCCTGGACCTCGTAGAGCGCTGCCTCGAGGCCGGCTTCGATTCCGTCATGATCGACGCCAGTGAAGCAGACTTCGCCCAGAACGTGGCGCTCACCCGAAAGGTGGTGGAGCTGGCCCGGAAGACCGGCGCGAACGTGGAGGCGGAGCTCGGCTTCGTGGCCAAGCTGGGCCAGGAGGAGAATTCCGCTGGCCTGACCGATCCCGATGAGGCCGCCCGATTCGTGCGCGAGACCGGCGTGGATTCTCTGGCGGTGGCCATCGGTACGGCCCACGGCTTCTACAAGTCCACCCCGCGCCTCGACCTGGAGCGCCTGGCGGCGATCCATTCAGCCACCAGTGCACCCCTGGTGCTCCATGGCGGCTCCGGTGTGGACGAGGCCGCCATCCGGGCGGCGGTCGCCCGGGGCATCTGCAAGGTCAACGTGGCCACCGAAACCAAGGACGCCTTTGTCCGGGGCGTGAAACGCGAGATCCAGGCCACGTCAGACATCGATCTGCGGAACATCTTCCCTCCCGCCATCCGGGACGTGAAGGAACTGATCAAGCAGAAGCTCGGCATGTTCATGGACGCTTCCGGTCGTGTCTGAACTGCTCAGGCTCCGGGAGGCGTGTCGCCACGCGGCGGGACAGGGCATCTACTCTGTCTGCTCGGCGCACCCGGTGGTGCTGCGAGCCGCCCTGGCACAGGGCAGGGAGGATGCCTCCGCGGTGTTGATTGAGGCCACCAGCAACCAGGTGAACCAGTTCGGCGGCTATACGGGGATGACGCCGCTGGCGTTCAAGGCCTTCGTGGACGATCTGGCCCAGGTCGCTGGGTTGCCCGGCGAAAGGCTCATCCTCGGCGGGGACCACCTCGGTCCCAACCCCTGGCGAGATCAGCCCGCCGCCGCCGCCCTGGAGAAAGCCGGGGAACTGGTAGAGGCCTACGTCAGCGCGGGCTTCCACAAGATCCACCTGGATGCGAGCATGCGCTGTGCCGATGACCCGGCCCACCTGCCCGATGCCCTCATCGCCGAGCGGGCGGCGGTGCTCTGCCTCCGGGCGGAACAGGCCTATGGCCACCGAGGGTGGGGGCCGCCGCCGGTCTATGTCATCGGCACCGAGGTGCCCATGCCCGGCGGCTCGGTGGAAGAGGAGGCCCACCTCCAGCCAACGGCATCTTCGGATGTGGCCCGCACCCTGGACCTCAGCCAGGCCGCCTTCGCCAGGCTCGGTCTCGAATCCGCCTGGGAGCGAGTTGTCGCCCTGGTGGTGCAACCTGGCGTCGAGTTCGGCGAGGCCAGTGTCTGCGACTACGACCACAACCTCGCGGCGCCGTTGACCGAAGCCATCTCCCGGCGGCTGCCCTGGATGTACGAGGCCCATTCCACGGACTACCAGAGCCCCAGGGCCCTGCGCCAGCTGGTGGAGGACCGTTTCGCCATCCTCAAGGTCGGGCCGTGGCTCACCTTCGCCTTCCGGGAAGCCGTGTTCTCGCTGGAGGAGCTCGCGCGGGAACTCCAGGGCCGTGATTCCCGGCGTGCCTGCCCACCCCTAGCGGCGACTCTGGAAGCCGCCATGCTTCGGGACCCCATCCACTGGCAGGGCCATTACCATGGCACGGAAGGCGAGCTGGCCTTCGCGCGCCGCTTTAGCCTGAGCGACCGCTCCCGCTACTACTGGGGCGATTCCGCCGTCAGGGAAGTCCTGGAGGCCCTGTTCCAGGCCCTGGAAGGGCCCCTGCCGTTGGAGCTGATCAGTCAGTACCGGCCTCAGGAGTACGATGCGGTCCGGGCCGGGAGCATCCCCGCGAGTGGCCGAGCCATCGCCACCCAGGCCGTGCGCAGGGTGCTGGGGCACTACGCCACCGCCTGTGGCCATTCCATGTCCATGCCACGGGGAGGCTCATGAAGAAGCCGCAATGGTTCCTCTACACCGTCATCACGGTCCTGGCCTGGGGCCTCTGGGGGGCCCTCATCGACACGCCCGCCAAGGCGGGGTTCCCAGAGACCCTGGGCTACATCGTGTGGGCCCTCACCATGATCCCGCCCTGCCTCGTGGCCCTGGCCCTGGTGGGCTGGAAGGTCGAGACCGACCTGCGGTCGATCATCTATGGCGGTTTGGCGGGCTTCCTGGGGGCCGGGGGGCAGCTGATCCTCTTCAAGGTGCTGCGTTTGGCGCCGGCCTACCTGGTCTTCCCCTTCATCGCCCTATCCCCCCTCGTGACCATCATCCTGGCCTTCATCGTGTCCCGGGAGCGGGCCTCCCTCAAAGGCTGGATCGGCATCGCCCTGGCGCTGGTGGCCGGGATCCTGCTGGCCTACGCGCCTCCCGAAGGCCGGGCCGGCGCGGGCTTGCTGTGGGTCGGTCTGGCCCTGCTGGTCTTCCTGGCCTGGGGTTTCCAGGGGTTTGTCATCTCCCATGGGAACAAGTCCATGCGGGCCGAGAGCATCTTCTTCTACATGACCATCACGGGCCTTCTGCTGATCCCGGTGGCCTGGGTGATGACGGACTTCCATCAACCCATCAACTGGGGGTTCCGCGGGCCCTGGCTGGCGGCGCTGATCCAGGTGCTCAACGCCGTCGGGGCACTGCTGCTGGTCTACGCCTTCCGCTACGGCCGGGCCATCATCGTCTCGCCGCTCATCAATGCCGGGGCGCCGGTGGTCACCATCCTGATCTCCCTCCTCCTCTACCGGACCGTCCCCCTGGCCATCCAGGGGGTGGGCATGGCCGCGGCCATCCTCGCCACGGTGCTCATGGCCTTGGAGGAAGAGGTCGAAGCTCCCGGGAAGGTTTAAAGGCCTGGCCAAATTCTCTTCAAGGGAGGTCCCATGCAGGCGCTCCGCGGGATAGTAGGACGAAGCGTTCTGGCCTTTACCCTGGCCATGGACCTCGGCCTGCTGACTATGGATCTGTCGGCCCACCAGCCGCTCAAGCTGGTGACGCCCGGTGCGGAATTCCAGGTGCTGGCCTCCGGTCACATCCTCGCCTCCCGTCTCCAGGGTGGACGGATCCTTTCTCTCTCTGAGGCCAGGCCTGGGGCGGTGGCTTCCAAGGTGTCCATCCTGGACCTGGGCAGGGCCCGCCGCTCCGAGAATGGCCGACACTGGGAAATCCCCTGCCTCGGGGGCGGCTCGGTGTCGAAGACCCTGATCCTGGAACTCCGGGAGAGTCAGCCTGAGGTTCTCTTCGCCTCCCTGCGCGTGACCAATCCCACGAAGGCCCGGCGGAACACCGGCAGGATCGAGGTCCTCTGGGTCCCCTTGGCGAAGGATCGCCTGTGGTCCTTCCAGGGCACCAGCAAGGGCTGGGGGTTGGACGAGGTGGGGCTTCTCCGTCCCAGCCACCATAAGAACCTCCTGGGGGTCATGGTCGATGGGGGCCTCGGCGGCGGGATCCCCGTCGTCGATTTCTGGAACGCCTCCACCGGGGAGGCGCTGGGTTGCCTTTCCGCCGACCCCTGCGCCCTGCCGGTGCAGGTGGCTCCGGATGGCCGCGCCATGGCCTCCGTGGCTTTTCCTCCAAGGATGCTCGCGCCGGGAGAGACCTGGGCTTCCCCCTGGTGTTTCCTGGCGGTCCATCGGGGCGATTTCTTCGAGCCGGTGAGCCTCTGGTCGCGGCTCATGGCGCCTTCGGCCTGGAAGCCCCTGGCGGCGAACGCCGAGGCCTACGAAGCCACCTGGTGCAGCTGGGGCTATGGCTTCGACATCACCCCGGCCCAGATGCTCGGCGTGCTGCCCAAACTGAAGGAGTTAGGCCTCACCTGGGCCACCCTGGATGACCGCTGGTTCGATGCCTACGGCGATTGGCGGGCCCGCCCCGACACCTTCCCCGGTGACACTCTGAAGGCCATGGTGGCCGCCTACCACCGAGCCGGGGTCAAGGTGCAGCTCTGGTGGCTGCCCATCGCCGCCGAGATCGCCAACGGCAAGGGCGAGTCGCACAAGTACCGCCAGTCCCAGGTGGTGCGGGACCATCCGGACTGGCTGGTGCTGGACTCCAAAGGCCGGCCCGCCACCATGGTCCGCGACCTGGCGGTGCTGGATCCCTCCCTGCCGGAGGTCCAGGCCTACTTCCGCGACATGGCCGTGGCCTTCATCCGGGACTTCGGCTTCGACGGCTTCAAGATGGACAACGTCTTCACCGTTCCGCCCTGTTTCAATCCCAAGCATCATCATGCTTCTCCCCTGGAATCCACGCGGGCGGTCGGTGAGGTCTACCGGCAGATCCAGGCGGCCGTCTCCGCCCTGAAACCCGGAGCGGTGATCCAGATCTGTCCCTGCGGAACCATGCCCGCCGCGGCCTGGCTGCCCTGGATGAACCAGGGCGTGACCGCCGATCCCGTGGGGGCGGTCCAGGTCCGGCGCCGGATCAAGCTCTACAAGGCCCTGCTGGGGCCCACCGCAGCCGTGTACGGGGACCATGTGGAACTGAGTGCCATGAAGTCTCTCGGCAAGGATGATTGGCTGGAGACCGGCGAGGACTTCGCCTCCACCGTGGGTACTGGCGGTGTACCGGGCACCAAGTTCGTGTGGCCCCCCACGGGGCAGGTGCCCAAATCCGGCCCCGTCGACCTGAACCCAGCCAAAAACGCGGTCTGGCGCCGGTGGCTGGATCTCTACCGGGAGAAGCGCCTGTCCAGCGGCACCTACCTGAACCTGTACACCCTGGGCGTGGACCTCCCGGAGGGCTACGCCATCGCCCGCGACGGACGGCTGTACTACGGCTTTTTCGCCGAAGAAGAGTGGAAGGGCGAGGTGGAGCTCCGGGGTCTGGAGCCCGGCCGCCATCGCGTGAGGGATTTTGTCGAAGGCCGGGATCTGGGCGAGGTGGTGGCCGTCCCGGGGAAGCCGCCGCACCTGTCTGTGGCCTTCAAGGATCATCTGCTGCTGGAGGTGGCGCCATGACTTCATTCCATCCAACCGGGCTCCCGTCGCTGCGACGGGCCCTGGGATTTTGCTCGTTGCTCATCCTCGGCGCTGGCCTCCAGGCCCAGGCGCCCAAGGCGGCCATTGCTCCGGACCAGCTGCTGCTGAAAGACTACCGCCCCCGTTCCATCTTCAAGGTCCCCCAGACCCGTATCGAGAAGGCCCGCTATCCCACCATCGACATCCATTCCCATCCCTACGCGGAGACCGAGGCCGAGGTGGCCGCCTGGGTGAAGACCATGGATGCGGTGGGCATCGAGAAGACCGTGATCCTGTTCGGAAGCACGGGAAAGGCCTTTGACGAAGCCAGCCAGAAATACCGGAAGTTCCCCGCGCGCTTCGAGCTCTGGTGCGGCATCGACTTCATCGGATTCGATCAGCCGGGTTTCGGGCCCGCCGCCTTGGCGGAACTGGAGCGCTGCCGCCGTCTCGGGGCCGTGGGTGTGGGCGAGATCACCGACAAGGGCGGCGGGTTGAATGGGAATGCCGGTGGCATGCACCTCGACGATCCCCGGATGGACGCGATCCTGGAGAAGTGTGCGGAACTGGGCCTGCCCATCAACGTGCACGTGGGCGAGGACCAGTGGATGTACGAGCCCCAGGACCAGACCAACGATGGCCTGATGAACGCCTTCGAGTGGAAGATCCCCAATCGGCCCGACGTGCTTCGGCACGACCAGGTCATCGCGACCCTGGGCCGCGCGGTGAAGAAGCATCCCCGGACCCTCTTCATCGCCTGCCACCTGGCCAACTGCTGCCACGACCTGGCCATCCTGGGCACGATGCTGGACAAGTACCCGAACCTCTACGCCGACATCGGCGCCCGCTACGGCGAGACGGCCCCGATTCCGCGGCAGGTTGCCCGCTTCCTCGGGCGCTACCAGGACCGGATCCTCTACGGCACCGACATGGGGATGGAAGCCGAGATGTACCGCACGACCTTCCGGATCCTGGAATCCGAGGATGAGCACTTCTACGAAACCGAGCTGTTCGGCTACCACTGGCCCCTGTACGGATTCGGCCTGAAAGCCACCATCCTCAAGAAGGTGTACAGTGAAAATGCCCGTGCCGTGATGAAGCGTGCGAAACAGCCATGAAACGGCGGGATTTTTTTCAGGCAGCAGGTGTGGCGGCGCTGACGGCGGGCCTTGGAACCAAGGCTGCCTATGGTTTTGTCCCCGCCCACAATTGGGACAAGCACGATTTCGGGGCGGCTCCACCCGTACGGGATCGTCTGTACCAGGGCCCCTTCCCTCAGTACCAGCCTGAAGAAGTGGTGCCTGGCAGCAGTGTGGTCATGACGACCACACCCTCTCGGAGCATTGTTCCCAACTTCGGGATGGGCCTCACGGTCTACGTCTCCGGGGACTATTGGCCCCCGAGAACTCGCGGCCAATCGCTGGAAAAATACTGCGAGGATCTGGTCAGCCTGCCCTTCGCCCAGAAGATCTACATCCGGCTCAACTGGCGCGATATCCAGAAGCGGCGCGGGAGGCTCGATTTCCCGGAAGGGTGGAAGATCGTCTTCGATCTGGCCAAGCGCCAT
>Ga0302321_100002136_pt1 | contig 16960 bp, 9 predicted proteins | sample Fen_T0_1_FD_202505 | JGI IMG/M metagenome (GOLD analysis project Ga0302321, IMG submission 202505) | Peat permafrost microbial communities from Stordalen Mire near Abisko, Sweden - Fen_T0_1 | ecosystem: Environmental > Terrestrial > Soil > Wetlands > Permafrost | place: Sweden: Abisko...
TCGGGTTGCTTCAGGTTGGGATCATTTGCCATCATCGTTCCCTTTTTTCCATCATCATAGCAAACAAACACCCAGCAAGCAAAATAGCCTCCTAATCATGCTATTTTTGCTGTGGGCAAGCAGATGCAAGGTTGGATAGCAGCAGAATTCATACGGGCGTCTTAGAGCTAGCGCCTCTACTCATCTGCAAAAGGCGTTCGGCAAGTCCGGTATTGCGCAGTGCGACACGATCGTTATGCACTGCCCACTCCAATGCCTGCGGCTGACCCACGATAACACAAAAGCGTTTAGCACGCGTGATAGCCGTATAGAGCAAATTTCGCTGCAACAGCATACGATGCTCTTTTACCAGAGGCAAAACAACGGCTGGATACTCGCTACCTTGACTCTTATGCACAGTCATAGCGTAGGCCAGCACCAGTGCCTCCAATTCATGGAACGCATACTCAACCAGCAGCGGGCCTGCTTCTTCTAAAAACTCCACTTTGAGTGCTGCATTCTCTTTATCAATACGACGAATGAAGCCAACGTCACCATTAAAAACGCCTTTGTCATAATCGTTTTTCGTCTGCATAACTTTATCGCCCACACGGAATATGCGATCACCCCACTCCACCTGCGCAAAAGACGTTGGATTTAAAAGAGCCTGGAGACGTTCATTGAGCAGTGTCACACCGACAGCGCCCTTGTACATAGGAGCAAGAACTTGAATATCACTCACCGGATTAAAATTATAGCGAGCTGGCAGACGGCGCTGAACGAGATCCAGGATGAGTTGCTGGGCACACAATGGATCTTCCTCAGGCATAAAGAAGAAATCGCTCGCCGCCTCGATTTTTGTGCTCGGCAGCAGCCCACGATTGATGCGGTGAGCATTCACGATAATCTTACTTTGTTGCGCCTGCCGAAAGAGCTCTAGCAGACGCACGGATGGCAACGTCTCATAACGTAGCAGATCACGCAGAACGTTGCCGGGCCCAACCGATGGCAATTGATCAGCATCACCAACCAGCAAGAGATGGGCATCACGAGGTAGAGCCTTGAGCAGATGGTAGAATAGCAAGATATCCACCATCGAAAACTCATCAACAATTACAAATTGGAAGGGCAATGGATTGTCTTCGTTGCGCTGATAACTATTATTGTGCGGGGCATATTCCAGGAGACGATGCAGCGTCTTCACCTGGGCTCCCGTCGCTTCCGAGAGACGTTTAGCCGCCCGACCGGTTGGCGCGGCGAGAGCCACTTCAATCTTGCGTGTACGCAAAAGCATGAGCAGTGCACGAATAGATGTTGACTTGCCAGTGCCGGGACCACCGGTCAAAATAGAAACTTTTTCTTTGTATGCCAGCTGCACCGCTTCACGTTGACTCTCCGTCAGGTGCATATTACGCTTCTGCTTGAGCAACTCAAAGACGCGATCCCATTGTTGCTGCGAGGTTGGAGGCAGACTACTTGGAGCATTCTGCAACAAGCGCAACAGACGCGTCGAGCCGCTCTCAGCGTACCAGAAGGGGCCATAATAGACGCGTGATGGCGGCTCTTCCTCCAGCTCTTCAGCTTCCACTAAAGATGCCATATCTGAGGTTGCCTGAGCATTCGTAACGTTGGTCGGCAGCGGAACATTTACGGGCGGCTCAATAAACACGTCACGATCGTTATGCAGCTGTTCCATTGCAATCTGGAGCGCCTCGGCAGGTGCATTCAGCATTATTGAGGCTCGGTGGAGAAGATCATTTTCGAATACGAAGCAGTGCCCATCCTCATTCGCAGCCTGTGTAAGCACATATTTTAAGCCCGTCGATAGGCGAGGAATGCTATCGGGCGGCAGACCTAGCTTGACTGCTATATCATCTGCCGTACGGAAACCAATACCATTGACTTCCTGTGCCAATTGGTAGGGATTTTCACGAATGACCTTAATAGAATCTTTGCCATACTGCTTATAAACGCGAGTTGCCACATTCATCGACACATCGTGCGATTGGAGAAAGAGATGCAGCTCTTTGATATCAGTCTGCTCAAGCCACGACTTTATGATCTGATCACGATCTTTCGCACTCACTCCCTTGACCTGGCTCAGCAATTCAGGCTGCTGCTCAATGATCGCCAATGTCTGCTCACCAAAATGATCTACGATCAACTTCGCCTTCTTCGGCCCGATCCCTTTGATTAAGCCCGAACTCAGGTAACGAATCATCCCCTGCGTCGAAGCCGGCAAGCGCTGGACAAAACTTGTCACATGTAGCTGGCGACCATAGCGTGGATCACTTTCCCACTCACCCTCAACCGAAAGGAGCTCGCCTGTATGTACGCCCGGCATAATACCTACAATGGTTGTCAGGTCATCACGAAAGAGCCGCCCACTATCATTTAAACGGAAACGAGCCACAATATACTGATTATCTTCATTGCGGAAAACAATGTTTTCGACAGAACCTTCAAGCTTTGGCATAGTACTCAATTCCACAACAACAACGCAAATGAGGAAAATAACACTCACCCATCATAACATAACAATTCAACGGGCGTCGAGGAGTATCTTTTATGCTGCCTCGCAGAACCATGGGAGTAAGAAAGCAACACATTCTCAACAAAGCAGGTGCATTTTTCAGCACATTCCATGCCTATCTTCATGACTATAGGAATTATCGTTCAAGAAAACGGCAGGCACACATGTACAGCTGATGTATAATGTCTTCTATATAGCCAGTTCTCATCTATACGAGGATAGTAATAACAAGGAATTAAATACTTTTATGAGCAACACACCTTCACCACAAAGTAGTGACGAGAAGAAAGCACACGTACAGGATTATTTTAGCCGTACCGCTGCAAGCTATGTCACCAGCATTTCACATCGTACTGGCGGCGATCTAAATCGATTAATCGAACTAGGTGAATGGAACCCGCAGCAACTGGCCATTGATATTGCGACGGGAGGTGGGCATACGGCACGTGCGGTGGCACCATATGTTGCCCAGGTTACAGTCACCGATCTAACCCCTGTCATGCTCGATTCAGCTAAAGCGTTCTTGCAATCAGAGGGTATTACAAATGCTCAGTTTCAAGTCGCAGATGCTGAGAACCTTCCATTTGCAGCCGACAGCTTTGATCGGGCCACTTGCCGCATCGCCCCTCATCATTTTCCTAATGTGGCACGAGCTGTACAAGAAGCCGCCCGCGTGCTCAAACCCGGCGGACTCTTTCTACTCATCGATAGTATCGCTCCAAAAGATTCTGCCCTGGACGCCTTTGATAATGCTATTGAAAAGCTGCGTGATCCATCACATGAGCGGTCTTATACAAAAGAGGAATGGCTAACGTTCTTCGCCCAGGCAGGGCTGCAAGTCGCACACGTAGAAATTTTTCGCAGAACACATAACTTCGATGATTGGACACTACGCTCACAGATGCTTATCTCTGATAAGGAGAAACTTGAAAATTATATATTGAATAGTACCCCTCATGTCCGACAATACTTCGATGTCGTTACACGAGAAGATGGTCATCTTTCCAGCTTCACAACAGATTCTATTCTATTAAAAGGTCGAAAACAGTAATATACAGCAATACAGTCTAGACATCAGGCACGTAATACCATCAGCACGAGAAAAAGAACTGTAGAGGACACTATAGGTCTTCTCGTGCACACTCCCTACTGTTTTGCCTGTACAAGAACAGATAGGCTACAGCGTTGTGATCTCTAAATAATCGGGCTATAATAGAGAGCATTATAGTAGAATAGCAAATACGACACGAGCACTCACCATTTACTACATCTATCTTTTGCGTAAAAGGCAGATAGGCAGAGGACATGAACGGTAAAGTCACCTATCGCCAGCAGTTTACACGTTGCGGTAAACAACGCTGCCATAAATGCCGCGAAGGTCCAGGACATGGGCCTTATTGGTACGCCTATTGGAGTGAGAAGGGGCGTACTATCAGCAAATATATTGGAAGCAACCTTCCCGCAGATATAGCCGCTGAACAGAATGCTGCCAGGGAAGATAAGCACGCAGCGAACACTGGTACCGCCACCCTGCAAACAGCCACTCCTGTTTTACGCATCTATTTATTAGGCCAATTTCGGCTCGAACGAAATGTAGATGGTGAATGGAGCGCAGTAGACGGTCGTACCTGGCATCGACGCCGTGCGCGTGCGTTACTGGGATGCCTGCTCAGCAGTTCGGGGCGCAGGTTAGGGCGCGAACAAATTATGGATCTACTGTGGCCTGACCTGGATATTGATATTGCTGCAAATCGCCTCAATGGCGCTGTCCACGAATTGCGTCAGATTCTAGAACCTGATATCCTGAGACCTGCCTCTTCGCGTATGCTGCGCCTCGAAAGAGACGTGCTTGAGCTTGCCGATAGCACGCAAATCTGGGTAGATGCTGAGGAGTTTGAAAACCTGCTCAAAGAAGCCGACGCAGCGACGGATACCGAGACCATAAAAACACGTCTCGAAGCGGCGGCAGCCCTCTATCAAGGCAGTTACCTCCTGGAAGAACTTTATTCAGAATGGGCGACGCAGCGGCGTGATGCATTGCAACGAGCATGGGCTGGCCTACTCCTCAAACTGGCACAGATACTGGTCGAGCAGGAAGAGTTTGTTAATGCGATTGAAACACTGGATCGCCTACGGGCAACTGACCCTGGCAATGAGACTGCGCTTCAGCGTCTCATGATCCTTCTTACACAGCTTGACCGACGCGGAGAGGCACTACAGGTCTACCGGCAACATATCTCTATGCTGGAGCGGGACTATGAAAGTGAGCCACTTCCAGAGACGGTTGAGCTTTTTGAAAAGCTACGTCGCGGTCACGTCCCTACACTGGCTAGCACGAAAGAACGCATAAAGACGGTACCAGAAGTTGAACAGCAGCCCCAGTCACCCCCTCCCGCTGACATCACGTTTACACGTCCCATTTTCCAGTTAGGGCGGCATAATCAAAGCCCGCTTATCGGACGGGAACGAGAACTGCAAACACTCCTTCAGGTTATGCATACCATTGAAGGCAATACGGCAACTCAACAAGTAGGGCTACGGGAGGGCAGTTCAACAATACACACCCTGCCTGCAAGTTCCCCAACACATCCAGGACGTATACATTTTTTACTTCTAAAGGGGGAACCGGGCATCGGGAAGACTCGTCTGGCAGAAGAACTTAGTCTGGCAGCTTATAGCGACGGTTGGACGGTAGCCTGGAGCAGATCATATGAGCAAGAAAGCTCTATTCCTTATCATCCCTGGACTGAGTTATTACGCACTCTCTTTCAAAGTTCATCGACCTTTACAGATTTAGTAAAAAGTGCGGTCTCTGCGAGTGAGACGACATCCGCCTTCCCTGGCTCATCCACGCTCAGAATTGAGCGGCTCGGTGCATTGTTGCCCGATCTTCACCTGCATTCATCTGCGTCAGGCGCAAAACCAGCACCATCAGTCCCTCACGAACAAGAACGCTTACATCTATGGGAAGCGGCACTTGGACTTATTGAGGCTTGCAGCAAACGGCAACCACTCCTGCTTGTTTTGGATGACTTGCATTGGGCCGACGATAGTAGCATTGAACTCCTCACTCATCTTATACATCACCTCCATAATCAGCGTGTCCTGGTTATCGGCACATGTCGAGACGGCGAGATTGCTCCACAACATAGGCTTCGTTCACTCGTGGCCGACCTACAACGCGAACAAACAATAGCGATTGTGTCCGTTCAGCCGCTAACACAATCGCAGATCGGCAGCATGGTCTCACATCTACCAGTGGGTATTGTACAAAGCATTCAAACACAGGCAGCGGGCAATCCCTTCTTTGCTGAAGAACTGGCCCGACATGTAAGCGCTACTCACGATGATGAAGACCCATTTGAGGCTATTGCACTCGATGAACAGCCGCAAAATACACAGTATCCGAGCTACACGAAAAGTACGCGCAAAGCACACGGCGACCCTACCAGGAATACTGCACGTAATCGAGCACAACCGCAGGGCCTGTTACCCGAAGCCATCGCAGCAGTACTCGAACGTCGCCTCAACCGGCTCAGTGGCGACTGCCAGAGCTTATTGGGAAAAGCCGCAGTACTCGGTGGCTCTTTCGAGTTAAGCCAGTTAGAGACAATGGCGGGTGAGCAAAATGAAGATAATGTCCTTGATCTATTAGAGGAAGCTCTCCACGCTGGTTTACTCATTGAAGAAGGCACAGGAGCACACATTACCTATCACTTCTGGCATCCACTTATTATCAGTCATCTCTATGGCCGGCTCTCAGCTGCCAGGCGAGCTCAACTCCATCGCAAAGCTGCTGAGGCGGTCAAAGCTGCATATCCCGAAAAAGCGGCGGCAACTATTGTCTATCATCTGAGTAAAGGGGGCGGCAATCCAGCACAGATCGCCCATTACGCAGAGATTGCTGGGAATCAAGCCTACATGCTCGCCGCATATGCAGAAGCACAGCAATATTATTTCCAGGTTTTACAGGCGCTTGCACATAACGCCTGGGAAGCAACGGCAAGCTCAGACACACATAGTCAACTGCAGCAATTACTCACAAAAGATATTGCGCACTTCCCTTTCGCAAATCCTCTGCATGCCAGTCGCACCCTGGAACGTATAGCTGAATGTAGCGTCATTTTAGGCAGCTTTAAAGAGGGAAGACAGCTCTATGAAAATATTTTGCGCCTAAGGACAAGAGAGCATTTTCAGCACTTTATTTATTCCGCAATTATGACCGATGAGCAGATGCAAACAGAAGCACAGATACAGGCACTGCTCTGGCGCGAAATCGGTAACACATGGTCGGCAACAGGCGATTATGAGCAGGCTTATAGTTGCTATGGCAAAGGAAAAAATGTCATGGCTCAGGCAGGGATACACAACGGTGCCGCCTGGGCCTGCCTGCACATCCAATATGGTGCAATGCTCCGGCTTGATGGCAACTATCATGAAGCTCGTCGCTATCTACAAGAGGCGCTGGCTATGTTAGAAGAGGCGGTTCAGCATCCTTCTACCGCCGGACAACAAGCAGAAAGAGTTGCGCACACATCCAGGTCAGAGATAACGCCACACAGCGAGCAGAATAGCCATCCAGAAACGCCTCCAACACGTATTGAGCGTGCATTAAAGGGTGATCCATTAGAGATCGGCTATGCTCATGAACGGCTGGGTATTGTTGCCGCCAGTCTGGGAGAAAACAATACTGCACTTGAGCATCTGCACACAGCTCTGGCCATCTATGAACGGAGTGAGCTTGTCTCTATTATGGCACGTGTCTGCGGTAATCTTGGTGCAGTTTATATCACAAAGGGCGAACATGATGCCGCCTGGAAGTATCTACGGCGCTCATTAGACTTAGCTGAGCGTGGAGGAGATCTTCCTAATATGACCTTCGTTACCCACAATCTAGGGGATGTGGCCCAGCGCACAGGAAAACTGCATGAAGCGGAGAAATGGTTCCGGCGCAGCCTTACATTGGCCGAACGCATCACCGACCGTGAACGCATAAGCTCAAGCAGCGTAGCACTTGCATCAGTTCAAGTCGATCTAGGCAATTGTCGGGATGCCGCGGCCAATATCAAGCGTGCTATCCATGGTGCACGAGCCATTAAGAGTCCACGCTGCATCCGCTATGCCCTTGTCGGTCTGGCAGATCTACGCATCGCACAGGCAACCGAAGAGATTCAGTTACCGCTATCTGCAGAACACGAAGGGCCTCAACTCCAGGCTCAACGCTACCTCTTACGCGCACAATCCATATTACAGCGTGCAATTGCACTAGAAGGGATGGAAGTCGAAAACATTATTGAAGGCAAGCACCTCTTAGCGCTCGTCTATTTCTGGCTCGATGATCTGGAGTCGGCATCCTGCACTGCACAGCAAGCATTACAGGATGCACAGGGACACGAAACACCAAGAATTGTTGGGCGAGCATTACGGCTCTTAGGGCGCATTTGCGCACGCCAGGACAAATCACAACTGGCCGATGACTATTTCCAGCGTGCTATCCAGCATTGCCAGGAACATGGGCTACGGCTCGATTATGCACGAGCACTCCATAACTACGGTGATATCTTACTGCAGCGCCACCAAGCTTTAGTGGAAAATAATATCGCGCACTTCAAACATCCCTCTGTCCCATCTCTGCAACAGCAAGGATTGACTTATATCTATGAAGCACGCTCCATCTTTACAGACTGTCAGGCAGCAACCGATCTTCTCCTTGTTGAAAACACAATCAAGCTACGAAAAAACCGCGAGTTCAGCGTAGATTAATTTGAAAAGTTAAATATGTAACTTTCCTTATGGATTCCTCAAAAAGACAAAGTGAACAGAAATGGATAATTATCTCTTCATCTGGCTTGCTACTCTCTTACTTGCTATGCTGGGCGCTATCTGCAGCATCGTAGTTTTTAGACGTTTCTCCGCAAGACGACAAAAAGCGCAGGAACTCGACTCCATACTATTCACGGTAGAAAAAAAGGAATGAAGCTATAATATTATTGATGGGCAAGCAAAGGGCGGGCTTTCTGTCCATCAATCAAGGTGAGTATAGATGCGCTGAAATGCTCGCCGCGCACGCGATAACCTGCTACGTACAGCGGACAACGAGTCTTGCATAGTTTCAGCGATCTCATTATATGTAAAGCCTTCAGCATCTAGCAATAGACACTGGACAGAAGATTGGGGTAGTTGCGCGAGGACATGGTGCACAAGCTCACATTGCACAACACGCTCTTCAAATTGATCATCACTCACGAGGAAATCTTCAGCTTGCTCACCGAATAGGTTATCCTCATTTCGCTGCGGCGATAGAAAAGGAACAACCTTCACATGTTTGCGGCGACGCCACTCACTACGCACCAGATTCAAAGCAATGCGATAAATCCAGGGCCCAAAATGTAGTTCATCCCCATTCATTCTGGGCAGTGCACGATACGCGGCCAGAAAGGCGTCCTGACAGAGGTCCTGCGTCAACTGCATATCTTGCGTCATTCCATAAAGCATGCGTCTGATACGCGGCTCATAAAGTTGAAGCAGAGACTCAAACGCTGCTATCGAACCTTGGCATGCTGCTCGCACAAGCTGCGCTTCATTTTCTTCTGAATCTAACGAGTCTTCCGCTTTTATTGCTTCTATTGCATTCATATTTTTATATCCAGTAATATTGCTAAATACATATATTTCGAACATACTAGCTACATTTAGCTTACCAAAAAACGTTTTCGTGTTTCCTGGCAAGTGACATCCATTTCTATTTTGCCGTCTTTTTCACAGGAAAACTATGAAACAGTTCACATTTTGCAAAAAATCAACCCGGATGGTATATATCTCTATCTCTTTTCTTGCTTCAAAGGCTCAAAAATTACAAGTAGATTCTTCTGAAAAATTTCTGGGGATGGTATCTGGATGCTACTCTTCGTCTTGCTGCTCGGTGGTTGCACGTATTCTGTCATAAGCGCACCAGAATATATCGGTGATATTTTGCTGACCAACAGTGAGGGGAGAAGGGCCTAATCTTTTCAACACAGCTTTATCGATATCAGGAGAGCGTGGCTTCACGATGAACGTATCCAGATCGATACCTGTTTGCCAGAATGTGTCCAGTTGATCCTCAAGGCGTAATGGGGCCGCATCAGAAGGATTTTCTAGAACTTTCTTACGATCCGTCTGTCTGTCTGCCACTATCGGCGCGCCAGGAGTTGCCTCAAGGCGCTTCTTTCTAAGCACAGCCATGATATCTTCTTTTGTACGTCCACGCAATGTGAAAAGCAAAAAGGGGTCGCTATCAAATTGTTCCGCAAGGATATAGTAGACTGCCGCCGTATGTTTACAAGGGTTTGCCCAATCGGGGCAAGAGCAACGGGTACGCAGATCCTCCTCTGAGGTGGGAAAGAGCGAGATCTGCACAGACGAGAAGGCCTCCTCAATAGTAGATGGCATTTCACCTGCGAGCAGTTTTGCAGCAAACATCGCCTGAGCGGCCATTGCTGATGTTACCTTGTCCCAATCATCATTGGAGAGCGGCAGTAAATGGATAGTAACTTTGTAGGGCTCCCGTACTGATCCCTGAACATTCGCTTTTACAACACCCGGCTTGATGTCAATTGAGACAACCTGACCTTGACGCGCATAAGAACGGCCGCGGGAAATGCGTGACCCCATGCCAAAAGATTCCAGTGTATGAAGCCAGCGTTTAGACCACCAGGTTTCGCCGATTGCACCATGGTCTTTCCTGGTTTTCATACCACCAACAACTCTTCTGGGACGATTCTCGGAATAATAGTCCCAATCGTACCCATCGTACCCATCACTCATAACTATTCTCCCACCGCCTCACGGCTTAAAGCAAAGAGCTCTTTTAGCTGGTCCGTAGACATCTCGGTTAGCCAGTTCTCGCCTTCGCCAACGATACGTTCCGCAAGATCTCGTTTTTGTTCTATCATCTGATCAATACGTTCTTCGAGCGTTCCCACACAGACAAACTTGTGTACCTGCACGTTCTTGCGCTGCCCAATACGAAACGCTCTATCCGTTGCCTGATTCTCGACTGCTGGATTCCACCAGCGATCGAAATGAAAAACATGGTTGGCAGCCGTCAGATTCAGCCCCACCCCACCAGCTTTCAAGGACAGAATAAATATTGCCGCTCCACGCAGCTCCTCCTGGAAGCGCTGCACCAGCATATCGCGCTGCTTCTTCGGCGTTCCACCGTATAGGAAAAGAACTTCAACACCCAGAGCCTCCTGCAAATAGCGACGAAGCAGGCCACCCATTTCTGCGTATTGAGTAAAGATAAGCGCCTTATCACCTTCTGCCAGCACTTCTTCAAGCATCTCCTCTAAACGCGTCAGTTTCCCTGAGCGCTGGTTTAGCTGGCTGCCATCGCTCATAAACTGGGCAGGATGATTGCAGATCTGTTTAAGCTTGGTCAGCGTTGCCAGAATAAGGCCACGACGAGTCATACCATCCGTCGCTTCAATCTTCTCCAGCATCTCTTTGAGCACAGCTTCATAGAGCGATGCTTGCTCCTGCGTAAGATTGCAAAAGACGTTCATCTCCATTTTTTCGGGCAGGTCCTGGATAATTTCTTTATCGGTTTTCAGGCGACGCAGCACAAAGGGTTGTATCAGACGTTTAAGCGTTGTAGCTTGTTCAATATCATGATAGCGCTCAATTGGATTGGCAAAACTCTTACGAAACTCAGTATCCGACCCCAGATAACCCGGATTGAGAAAATCCATAATGGACCATAATTCAGACAGGCGGTTCTCAACAGGCGTACCCGTCAGGGCAATCTTCGCTTGCGCTTTAAAGCTCTTAATGGCTTGCGTCTGCTTTGCGCTTTCGTTTTTGATATTCTGCGCTTCGTCAATTACTACGTTCTGCCAAACATCCTGTGAGAGCTGTTCTTTATCACGTAGCGCCATAGCATACGTCGTGATAACAATATCGTGCTGGCTTGCCGCCTCCGCAAACGCCGGACCAGACAGGCGCTCTCCACCATGATGGACCATAACTGAAAGTGACGGGGCAAAGCGCTGGATTTCACGCTGCCAGTTCCCTACAATAGACATAGGGCATATGAGCAACGTAGGGCTGAGCTGAATACCTGCAGCCGCTTGAGCGCGTTCATGAAGCAACAAGGTAATTAGCTCGATGGTTTTGCCGAGGCCCATGTCATCCGCTAAGCAGCCCCCAAAGCCAAGCTCTTTGAGAAAAGCCAGCCAGGAGACGCCTCTCAATTGATAGGGGCGCAGCTGGCCACGGAACGTTGGTGGAGGCTTGATAGGAGTCAGCGGCACGCGCTGGGCAAGCTTATCAAATGCGTCTTTTACCCAACCCTCGGCCTCTATATCCACAACCGGGAGACCTGCAACACGCATATCAGCACCCAGGCTATCATGCAATGCCTCTGCGAGAGATACAGCCTGTTTGGTATATTTCTTCTTGAAAAAAGCAATCGCCGCTTCGATCTGATCTGGACGCAGCTCTACCCATTGACCGCGCACTTTGACCAGTGGCAATTTTAGATCGACCAGTTGTTCAAACTCACGCATTGAGAGCGTCTTATCACCAATCGCAACATTCCAGTCGTAATTGACAATCTTCTCAAAGCCAAGCAGACCCAGACTAGACGTTGTATCAACCTTCGGCCTTAACTTGAGTTTGACTCCAACGCGAGCCGATGCCTTCTGCCACCAGGGAGGGACCAGGACACCAAAACCACTGCTCTCCAGTAAAGGAGCTGTCTCACGCAAAAACATATACGCTTGCTCTGTGCTTAAAAACAGCTCTTGCGGACGTGCCATTTTCAAACTCTCTTCAATCAAAGGAAAGAGACGAGAAGCTCGGCCAAGATCTGCGAGTAAACGTTCCTGAGGATGATCAAACTTGCGTGACAAGAAGGTGAGAGCCTCGGAACGCTCCTGCCACGCATTTTCCGCCGGAACCAGTAAGCTATGATCATCGTTTGCTTGCAAATGAAAACTAACGCGCCAGGCATCGGGTTCAGCGGCCTCCTCACCTGGTGGATCTAATTTGAAACAAGTTCGAAAAGGAGCCTGAACAGACTCTATCTGGGCCTGCTCTAGCCATTGCCGAGTGAGCGTCACCACAACCATGTCGGCGGAAGAGAGCGTAAAGGCTGCATGCGGGGATGAAAGAGCACGCAACCAGCGTTCAGGAAATTTTTCGTGCCCACCCTGGCTCACACGACGACTTTTAGATGCAGGCACCAGTGAGGCCGTTGTAAGTTGTGCACGAACAAAGCTATCAATGGTCTGATTGAGAAAATGGGTCAGCATATCCTGCAAAAACGTCGCCGCCCTCTCCCCAGGAGGCGTATTCGCCCAACAGACAGGAGGCATCGCCTGAGCCAACACGTGCACCCGTTGCCTATCTTCAGGAGACAAGAGAGCATTCCAGCGTGCATAGCCCGAATATATTGTGCCATGTTGATCCAGATCGATAGTGGGAACGAAACACTGCCGGGTAATCAATTCAAACGCGAGTCTGGCAGCCTTCACCCAGAAACGCAGCGAATCCCCGAAAGCAATACCCAGCGGAGGTTCGGGAAGCATCTCCAATAAGAAATCTAGTGCATGACGCGCAGCAAGACTACATGTTTCGACATGCCACCATCTCAGCGTCCGTTTTTGGACAAGCTTCACTCCCTCATCCAACAAGAGGCCAGGCGAGGGCAAGGGCCTATTTGAAGTGGTTGGCAAACGCAAAGCCAATACAGTAGGCTTCTCTTCTGCAAAGCGCACATGCGGCAGCAAACACGTTCCTTCATTTCGCAACACAGCATGAGAAAGTGAGAAGGGATGCAACGTGCCGCGCTCAGGCTCCTCGTTAGACTGATGTGCTGATAGAGCCGCGAACTCAGATGACTCGCCCCAGAGATGCAGAATACCAGATGCAGTATTATCCCAGATGGCATGTAGAACAATCAAATATGCTTCCTTAATAGGTGATCGACTATGTGGTTTCCTATATATTGTACAGACAGCTGCTTATTCTTCCAGCGAGAAACTCACCATAACACGTAAATATAGTGTGTAGACAGAGCAAAAAAATTTTACCGCTCGCAAGCTCTACTCATAATTAACCGAGATAGCGATAGACGCGGCTCATGCGACGCCGATCCGCCGCACGTCCTCGCACCGGGCGATCTTCATCCAACGCACTCAAGCGATTTGTTGCCAGGAAACGTCGCCTTAAATTTGAAAGGTCCACAGGCTCATCGGCGGGGAAAAGCGCACGATAGAGTAAAGATGCTTCGGCAAGCGTCAATGTTCCATCACCAGCATCCGGCTTTTTTACAACACTTAGTGGTTGTGTATCACGATTGTTAGAAACCTCTGCATGATCTTTGTCCTTCCGCCACCACTCGTTCACAATAGCTCTGGTAAAACCCGTCTGACCCATATCAGCGAGATAGCGCAAGATAATCTCAGGATCGTGCTGAACATGAGCACGGAGCGATTGCAACGCTAATAGTACGCCTGGTCGCACATCAGAATCCATCGAATGATGTCCCGACTCGACCTCGGCAACGGGCACCCATTGGACATGCAGACTAGGCACTGGTTGTAAATGGAGATTGGGGCGGAGCTCATCTCGATTTGCACGCAACAAAATACCATGCATCAGCGAAACAGCCATCCCTTGCTCCTCGCTTCCCCACACTTTCACCTGTTGCTCTTGCCAACCAGCTTTCAATTGAAGCAGTGAAGAATCAGAGGCCCACAGCAAGATGGCATCTAATGTGCGATCCACCGCATCTACCACAGACTCATTGCCAAGCACCAGGCGCATAGGTGGCCCCCACGGCCCTACACGCAACAACACCCATAACGACCAATCACGGAGTGCAAATGCAACGACACCCGCCGTCACAATAAGACGGCGCGGTGTCATATCGCGCGCAGGCTGCGAAGAAATAGGAGTATTCGTTCTGGGTAGAAGTGTACTCATTTCGTCTCATTCTAATATTTTGCATGATCTAAACACAGTGATGATTTTAACTTCATGTATCAATTGTATCCATATCAGCGAACATATGCAAGTATAGTATAACCTATTTCTTATCAAAATGGCACTTGCCCGAAGCAAGTGCCGTCTTACCTTACAACCAAACAACGCACTCTAGCGCCCAAAGATTCCATGAAGACCAAGAGCAAATGCAGCTGAAAGAACTATTGAGAAGAATATATAGAGCCGATAGCGCGCCATCATCACCTTCTCATCCAACACAACAGCCTTTGCGCCACTAGAGCGTCGATTTTGATCTGGTTTTTGCATAGTCTTTCCCCCTTAGAGTAGAGAGTAGGAGGGTGACCTACTTCTAGAACTTCTGTAACTACAATATATACGGTCGAAGCAAGCTTTTCGTTGTATATTGTCGCAATATAGCTCGCAGCCGAAACATAGTGGTGCATTCTCTTGCTATACAGTATGTGGGGAATTATCTTTTCTCGACTCGAAGATCTCGGGGCTTTCTGGCGAGATCCACTCATAGTTCATCTCTAGCAGGCGACGAGCCTTGGCAAAATCCTTCTCAATCAATATGCGAAAGACCTGCTCACACACGACAATGGATTCGGCGGCCGATGCACGCGCAATTGCGGTCAGTGAGCCGAGCACATCATGACGTTTCGCGGTGCGAAATAAAACATGGACTTTCTCTAGTACTTCCGCAAACTCATCATGCATCTGCTCGTTCCACACTTGTTTTTCGACTAGACTCAAAGCCTTCAGCAGGAAACGGGCACAGACCTTAACAACTTTGTTGTAGTCAGCATTGCGCACATCAAGCAATGCCTGCAGGATGCGCTTCTCATCGGCAACGTCGAGCGCGACGACAGAGAAGATGCTCGCTTCACCCCCCATCTCACGAATCTCATGGACAAGTTGACTGAAATGCTTCTCAACTTCATCTGAATATGGGAGTAAATACACGGAGTTTTGCAGGGCATATGCACCCAGATTTTGGAGCCGGCGCCATACCCACACCCGCTTCTGCGAAGGTTCGCTTGGAACTTTATACGTTAACTGTAACCAACGCATAGTGGCGCGCTCTTGCATGAAATTCGCTCCCCACTTCAAGTAAAATACACCCGATAGTATGTATAGCCGGTGCTTATAGTACCGCAAAGAATCAAAGAAAGTCAAGCATAACAAGAACAGCTAGCGCGTATGTTCCAGTTACACCAGGCTACTTCTTCGACGTACCCGATCACTAAAAAGTTTCGGGCCCACTGAAGCAAAAAAACTTACATACTATGAAGAGGTGCAATAGTCTCCTTTAGCATGAGACAAAATCACTTCAACACTGTATAATGTTGACTAGCACTTCTGACAAAGGCATCTGCACCTTTAGAGGGATGCAGATCAAGTGGGGCAAGCAACACCCGACGAATAAGTGTATAATCAGTGCTTGCATGGATGAAGTGTGTCGTCGTAATACACTTCGCGGACGGAGACCCCGACGCCATCTTGAAGGCCAGGGGAACAGCGGGATATGTAGTTCACCCAGTACGGCTCGCCGTATGAACGCAACAAGAACGCTGATGTTTTTGGAACTATTGAGGAGGATACATTGGCATGAGTAGTAATAATCTGTTTGAAGATACCGACAGTATTTTATCAGAGAAGCGTATTTTCCCTCCCACCCACGAGATGGTGGAAAATGCCAATATCACTGCCTATATGAAAAAGAAAGGCTTTAGCGACTACGAAGCATTCTATAAGTGGTCGCTGGCCAATCGTTTCGAGTTCTGGGATGACATGGCGAATGAGCTTCATTGGTTTGAACCCTGGCAAAAAACTTTTGAATGGACTGATAAACCCTTCTTCAAATGGTTCGTGGGCGGCAAATTTAATGTTGTTTATAATTGCCTGGATCGTCACATGGATACCCCTACGCGCAACAAAGTGGCGTTTCACTGGGAAGGTGACAAAGGCGATACACGCACGATAACCTATGAACAGTTGTATGTAATGACAAATCAGATGGCGAAGGGGCTGCAAAACATTGGCTTGCAGAAAGGCGACCGCGTTGCCATTTATATGCCTGCTATACTTGAGCAGATCGTCGCTGTCCTGGCTGTTGCCAGACTAGGAGCGATACATACCGTCGTATTTGGTGGCTTCGCGGCCAATGCGCTACGCGATCGCATTATCGATGCGGAAGCGAAAATCGTGATTACTGCTGATGGGAACTATCGCGGTGGCAAACTCATTCAGCTCAAAAAAATTGCCGATGAGGCAGTTGCTGAGACACCAGCCATAGAGAAGGTTGTCGTCTATAATCACGAAAAGCTCGATATACCCATGCAGGCGGGGCGAGACGTTTACTGGCACGATCTCATCGCCGATATCCCTGCAAGTACTGTTGTTCCCTGCGAACCTATGGATAGCGAAGATCTGCTTTATATTTTGTATACAAGCGGC
>Ga0302321_100002137_pt1 | contig 16958 bp, 16 predicted proteins | sample Fen_T0_1_FD_202505 | JGI IMG/M metagenome (GOLD analysis project Ga0302321, IMG submission 202505) | Peat permafrost microbial communities from Stordalen Mire near Abisko, Sweden - Fen_T0_1 | ecosystem: Environmental > Terrestrial > Soil > Wetlands > Permafrost | place: Sweden: Abisko...
CGCCAAGGCGATCGAGGCGGCCCTCGGCGCGCTCCGGAGCCAGCAGCGCGCCATCGAGACCGCGCTTCGCAAGGTCACCCTCGACCTCGACGCGGTGGCGCTCCTGGTTCCCTGACAAACCGTTGACCAACACCCGCCCTCTCCCCCGCGAAGCGCAGCGGGGGAGAGGGTTGGGACAGGGGGCGTCACTGCCGGTCTCCGGTTTCCATCAGGGTCGCAAGGGCTTGGAAGCTCCTGTGGCCTTTTTCCCGCAAGAACGCTAAAGCCCTGCTACGGTTTTCTCGGCGCTCGAGGTGCGCCCCGCGTGGAGCTGATCCCCCTTCTCCAGACACTCGTCGCCATCGACTCGACGTCCTCGCGACCCAACGGGCCGGTGCTCGATCTGCTCGAGCCCCTCATGCGCTCGATCGGCTTCGCCACCCGGCGCATCGACTGGATCGACGACGAGGGCGTCCCCAAGGGCGACCTGGTCTGCCGCCGCGGCCCGGACCAGCCGGGCGGACTGGCGCTGGTGGGCCACATCGACTGTGTCCCCTATGACTTCGAGTGGAAGGAGGCGCTCTCGGGGAACATCCGGGACGGCCGGCTCTACGGCCGAGGCAGCGCCGACACCAAGGGCTCGGTGGCGGCCATGGTCTACGCAGCCAGCCGCGTTCGGGCCGCGCGCGCGCCACTCACGGTGCTCTTCACCTCGGACGAGGAGGCCGGCTGCTGGGGCGCGAAGAAGCTGGTCGATGATGGCCAGGTCCGGCCGCGCTGGGCCATCGTGGGCGAGCCGACGTGCCTCGTTCCGGTGCGCGCGCACAAGGGCTACTGCGCCGTCGATGTCGAGGTGACCGGCAGTGAAGCACACAGCTCCTATCCGGACGCCGGCGCCTCGGCGATCCAGGCCGCCGCCAAGCTCCTCGGCCAGATCGAGCAGATCGAGCAGGAGCTCTCGGCCGACGCCGACGCGCTCTTCACGCCTCCGCACACCACCTTCAACGTCGGCATGATCCAGGGCGGCAAGGCGCGCAACATCATCCCCGGCTCCTGCTCCTTCACGCTCGAGTGGCGCCCCATCCCGAGTCAGGAGCCGGAGCAGGCGCTGCGGCTCTTCGACGCGGCCTTTGCCCGGCTGGCCGCCGCGAGCAACGGCCGGATCCACGTGACCCGCACGCCCTTGCGGCTCGACAAGGCCGCGGTCACCCCCGCCGACGCCGAGATCGTCCGCTTCCTGGAGCGGGAGAGCGGAAACCCCTCGCGCAGCGTCCCCTTCGGCACCGAGCTGCCCGAGCTCATCGACATGGGCGCGGAGGGGTGTGTCTTCGGGCCGGGCGACATCAAGGTGGCCCACCGGACCGGCGAGTTCATCGAGCTGGCCGAGCTGGAGAGGGGCGTCGGGATCCTGGAGCGGGCCATCGAGCGGTTCTGCGGGGCGCCCTCGGCCTAGAGCCCAAAGTCTCAGGCGCGACCCGGAGTCCTGGGCTACAATCGCCGGATGTCAACTCGGTTCGCCAAGTACCACGGGCTCGGGAACGACTTCATCCTCGTCGAGGGGCCGCTCATGGACGCGGCCCGGGCGGCCCAGCTCTGCGACCGCCGCCGCGGGATCGGCGCCGACGGCGTGCTCACCATCCTCCCGGCCCGCGACGGCGGGGCCGCCTTCATGCACATCTTCAACTCCGACGGCTCGGTCGCCAAGATGTGCGGCAACGGCATCCGCTGCGTGGCCCGCCACCTCGCCGAGTCGCGCATGCTGGGCGAGAGCCTGGTGATCGAGACCGAGGCCGGCCCCAAGCGCTGCCAGGTCCACCGCGCGGCCAGCGGCCTCGTGGAGGCCATCACCGTGGACATGGGCCCGGCCCGGGTCGAGGGCGACCAGCACATCGAGGTGGCCGGCGAGCAGTTCGCCGCCCTTCGCGTCTCGATGGGCAACCCGCACGCGGTCATCTTCGGTGAGGCGAGCCGGGAGCGGGCCGGGAAGCTCGGACCGCTGGTCGAGGCGATGGTGCCCGGTGGCGTGAACGTCGGTTTCGCCAACCCCCACGGCAACGTCATCGACCTGGTGGTCTGGGAGCGGGGCGCGGGGCTCACCGAGGCCTGCGGGACGGGCGCCTGCGCGGCGACCGTGGCAGCGGTCCGCGCCGGGAAGGTCCCGGCCGGAGAGCGGGTCCAGGTGAACCTGCCCGGCGGCGCGCTCCAGATCACGGTCGGCGCCGACCTGCGGGACGTGGAGATGCGCGGGCCGGCCGAAAAGACCTTCGAGGGCGTGACCGAGCTGTAGCCCCGAGCCGTGTAGTCAGGCCGGCGCCAGCTGACGTCCACCCGTCTCTGGAAGCGCCCCCGACTCCGGGCTAAGCTGCGCCCATGGCGGTCGGCCGCGTCCTCATCGTCGATGACGAGCTCTTCTTCCGGGCGTTCTACCAGGAGGCGCTCGCGCCGCGTGGCCACAAGGTCAGCCTGGCCGCCTCGGGCGAGGAGGCGCTCCGCGCCCTGGCCGCCGAGCCCTTCGACCTGCTCCTCACCGACATTCTCATGCCGGAGATGGACGGCATCGCCCTGGTGGAGGAGGCGCGGCGCCGAGACCCGGAGCTGGAGGCGGTGGCCATCACCGCCGACGAGAAGGTGAGCACCGCGGTCCGGGCCATGAAGGCCGGCTGCGCCGACTTCCTGGTCAAGCCGGTGGAGCAGGAGGACCTGGCCCTGCTGGTGGAGCGGGCCCTGGACCGCCAGCGGCTCCGGCGGGAGCACTCGCAGCTCCTCACCGAGAACCTACAGCTCGCGCGCTTCCAGGTGCTCTTCCGCCAGTCCCTGGGCATCCTGGCCACCCTCGACCTGGAGCGACTCCAAGATCTGATCCTCTCGGTCCTGGCCCGCGTCGCCGACGCGCAGAGCGCGGCCATCTGGATCGCCGACGAGACCGGACAGCTCTCGCTCCGCGGCTACCGAGGGCTGGTCGATCGCTCGGGCCTCTCACCCCGCATCGATCCCCGCGACGGGATCTGGAGCGAGCCCTTCCGCGCGGGTCGGCCCTTCCCGGTGCCGGGCGCGGCCGAGGGCGAGGCCTTCTACCTGCCGCTGGTGGTGGACGACGAGCCGATGGGGCTGGCGCTGCTCGCCGACCGCGCCGCGGGACGGTTCGGGCCGGAGGAGCAGGCGACCGCCGCCTCGGTGGCCCAGTACGCGGCGCTGGCGGTGCGGAACGCGCGCCGGTTCCAGACGCTGGAGCGGGTAGGGCTGCGCGATCGCGAGACCAACGCCTACAACCTCTCCTACTTCGTCGACTACGCGGCCAAGGAGTTCTACAAATCGCGCCGCTACGGCCGCCAGTTCTCGCTGGTGATCGTCTCGGTCGACAACCTGGAGCAGATGCGCAAGACGGCGGGCCGCGAGCTCTTCCGCTGCGCCACCCGGGACATCGTGGCCGCGGTGCTGCGCGTGGCCCGCGACGCCGACATCCTCGCCAAGGTCTCCGAGAACGAGTACTACGTGCTCCTCCCCGAGACCGACTACTTCGGCGCGCTCATGTTCCTCCGGCGCGCGGCCGAGGAGGTCCGCAAGGAGGAGTCGGTCCGCAAGCTGGCCGAGCGCTGCCCGGTGCTCCTCTCGATGGGCGCGGCCACCTTCCCCAAGGACGGAGAGGACTTCGACGAGCTCCTCCACCGCTGCCGCGACCGGGTCGAGGAGCAGCGAGGCTCGATCCTGCGGCGGCTCCACCTCCCCGACTTCGAGCCGGGGGCGTTCTGGGAGCTGGTCGACATGCTGCTCCAGGACTCGGCGCGGCTCCCCGAGAGCTCGCCGTCGTCGCGGCTCCCGGCCGATCCCGAGCTCTTCGCCGCGGTCCAGCACGAGGCGGCGCGCGAGATCGGCCGCGATCCCCGCGCCCGCGGCCTGCTCTATCTGGGCGCCGGCAGCCGCGCGGCGAGCTCGCCGCTCCTGGCCTGCCTCCCGGACGCCGATCTGGCCGCGCGCGCTGGCGACAGCTCGGTCCGCGTCTACCTCCTGGGCCCCCACGGCAACGCCGCCGAGGATCCCATCGCCGAGCACCCCCTGGTCACCCCGGTCTTCCTCGACGGCGACCAGCGGCTCGGCAGCCACCAGTTCCTCTTCTTCCTGTCGGAGAACGCGGCCTACGCCCTGATCCAGCGCCCCGGCGAGCAGCTCTTCCACACCAGCGACGTCCCGCTCGTCGACGCCCTGGTTGCGAAGCTTCAGGCGCTCTACGACCTGCAGCCCATGTGACCCACCGATGCCCTCGGCCCGAAAGATCCTGATCGCCGATCCCGACCCGACCACCCTGCGGTCGCTCGGTCCAGCGCTGCGCCAGCGGGGTTACCAGGTCCACGCGGCCCGGGACGGCTCGCGCGCCCTCCAGCTCGCCATCCTCCGCTTCCCCGACCTGATCCTGTTCGACGAGCGCTCGCCCCTCCTCGACGCCCGCACCTTCGTCCGCATCCTGCGCACCAATCCCCGCACCGAGCGGATCCCGGTGGTGCTCACCGGCGAGTCGCCCGACATCGACCGGACCCGGCTCGGCACCTTCCTCAAGAAGCCGTTCAACCAGGACGAGGTGCTGGCGCGCGTCGAGCAGATCTTCCGGCGCATCGACGCGGCTCGCGCGGTGGCGGCCGGCAGCCGCGACATCGAAGGCAACCTGGCCCAGATCCCGCTCGTCGATCTGCTCCAGATCCTGGCGGTGAACCGGAAGACCGGCGTCCTCCACCTGGAGCGCGAGGGCGACAAGGCCGAGATCCTGCTGGCCGACGGGCGGATCGTCGACGCCCGGGTGGCCACCATCGCCGGCGAGAAGGCGCTCTACCGGCTCCTCACTCTGCGCGAAGGGCAGTTCGCCTTCGTGCCCGCCAAGGTGATCGCCACCCAGCGGGTGGAGCGGAAGCTGGAGGAGCTGATCCTGGAGGGGCTGCGCCAGGCCGACGAGGTGGCCCGGCTGCTCCCGACCCTGCCGCACAAGGACGACCGGCTCGAGCTCTGCGTGGCCAAGAGCGACATCCCGCCCGGGCTGCACCCCGTCACCGAGGGTGTGGTGTCGGTCCTGGAGCGCCCCGCCACCTTCGCCGAGATCCTCGATCGATCCGGTGCCAGCGACCTGGAGGTCATGCGGGCGGTGCTGGCCCTGCAGGAGCGCGGGTACGTGCGGCGCGCGAGCGCCGAGCCGGCCAAGCAGAAAGGCGCGGAGCTCCTGGCGCCGCAGGACCTGCACGCGCTGCGCACCCGGATCTCGCGCGGCCGGGCCAGCGGGCCGCAGACGGTGGGGAAGGTGATCGTGGTCGGCGGCGGTCCGCTGTCGCGCCGCTCCGCCTGGGCCCGCTTCGAGAGCCTCCCCGGCTTCGCGCCCGAGCGGCAGCGCGGGGGTGGCTTCGGGACCCTCGGCCGGCTCACCCTCGACGGCGGGCTCCGGGTCGATCTCTGCGAGATCCCCGGCGAGCCCTCGCATCGCCCGCTCTGGCGCCCCTTCGCCGCCGGCGCGGTCGGCGCCCTGGTGCTCCTCCCGGCCGAGGGGCTCGACCTGTTCCTGGAGGAGATCACCCGGGTGCTGCGGCTGCCCACCGTGATCTGCGGCCCCTCGCGCGAGGCCATCCCGGAGGTGCTCAGGAGCGCGCCGCGCGGGGTGGTCTTCTGCGGCAGCGACGCGGCCGAGGCGCTCCGGGCCCTCCTCGCCGGCGCGGGAGGGGCGCGGCCGGCGATCTGACGCGCCCTCATGAACTTTACGGAGAGAGGATCGATGCAGACTGGTGTCGATGAACAGCAGGAACCGGAGCAGCCCGCTCCAGGCCGAGCTCGAAGGTTCCCAAGGCTTCCCCGCTGGGCCTATGCGCTCATCGCCGTCGGCCTCGTGGCCGTGGCGGCCCTGAGCGTGCCGATCGTCCGGCTGGCGCGCATCCGCGCCGACTACCGCCGGGCCGAGGAGGTGGCCGAAACCGGCTTCTACCCGGGCGCCTGGGCGACCTGGGACGCGCTGCAGGCCAAGTCGCCGGCCACCGACAAGGACCGGGCGAACTTCGCCCTCGCCTTGCTGCGCGGCGGCGACTTCCGGGGCGCCACGATCGTCTCGAGCGGCCTCACCCTCTCCGAGAACAAGTACCAGGCCCTGTCGGACGAGCTGAAGCGCTACGCCGCGGCCTTCGACGACTACAAGGCTGTCCGTGAGGCCCTGCTCCAGGGCAAGGAGCAGGAGGCCTGGCCGCGCGCCGAGAAGGCCATGCAGGTCCTCCGCAAGCTCAGCCGACCGCCAGGTCCTGCCAGCCGGCCGGAGCTGCTGATCGAGCTGGCCGGCGACATGCTCGCCCCGGGGTTCGACGAGCAGCAGATCGTGGCGGCGCAGCGCTTCCTGGACCAGGCCGGCACCGAGGTCCCGCGGGCGAGGTCGTGGCTGGTGCGGGCCCGCATCCTCGCCTTCCGCGGGGACGTCGAGGGGGCGCGCTCGGCCCTGGACGGCGTGGACGGCCTGTCTCGCCCCGACCGGCACCGGCTCCACGAGAGCTGGCAGCTCCTGGCGCTGGAGGCGCGGGCGGCCATCACGCACGACCCGATCGACCTGAAGGAGATCGCCACCCGGGCGGCCACCATCCCGGAGCGCTGGCTGCGGCAGGACCAGGCAGATCGGCGCGCGGCGCTGATGGCCCTGGGTAAAAAGTGAGGGTCAGCTCTCGGCGGTTTGCGCGCCCAGGGCGGCGCGCACCGCTGGGTTGCTGCAGAGGATGCGGAACTCACCCGGGGTGAGGTAAGCGACCCGGCGATCGCTCCGCGAGCGGAGCACCAGGCAGACGCGCGCCGGGCCGACCTCGACGGTGCCGGCCCATCCTCGCGAGAGGTCCCGCTCGATGGAGCGGAGGTGCCGGTGGATCCGCAGCGCCTTCTTCCCCTCCGGAGAAGAGAAGGTGGCGTAGTGCCGGTTTCGGCTGAAACCGGGATCCTGGCGGAGCCGCAGCACCGCACGCTCGACGAAATCGGCCATGCTTTGGGCCATTATACTCAACGCGGCGGCCTCCGGTCCGGAACCCCGCGGGTGTCCAGCTCTGCGCGGGTGATCCGGACTCCAGGTCCGCTCCGCTCCAAACGAAAGACCAAAGTTCCCCGACGATCCGGGCTGGCACCCCCCTTGCTCAGGAAGCCTCTGCGAGGTGCAGGGATGCGACGCAAGCCCAAGGTGTTGGTGGTCGGCGGTGATCCGCTGGTGGTCCGCGCCCTGCGGCGCGAGCTGCTCGGCAACGGAATCGACCTCGAGATGGCGACCGCCGATCAGCCGCCCAGCCAGGTGGAGGGCGGTCGGCCACCTCACGCCGTGATCTCGGACCTGCGGCTCTCCCACGTCGCCGATCGCGACTTCATCCCCTTCATCGACGACCCGACGCCGCTGGCGGTCTGCGCCATCACCCGGCCGGCGGGCGAGCCGAGCTCGGCCGGATGCAAGATCCTGGTGGTCCCGTGGGACAGCCAGGATCTCGCCAAGGTGCTCTTCCAACACCTTCACGGGCGCGAGGCCATCGGCAGGTTCGGGCGGCTGGGGCGCCGCAGCGGACCCAAGCCGGTTCCGCTCTTCTAGATCGCCGTCGCCGGGACCCGCCTCTCAGGGCAAGGCGGAGGCTTTGATCGCCTTCTCCAGCGCGCGCTGGGTCTTGCGGCCGCCCGGGCCCACGAAGACCGCGGCCAGCTTCCCCTGGGTGAAGGTCTCGCGGGCCACGCGCTGCACGTCTTTGGCGGTGACCGCCTCGACGCGGAGGCAGCGCTCCTCGAAGCCCTCGGGCGACCGGAGCACCTCGCCGGAGCCGTACCAGCCGGCCAGCTCCGCGGCGCTGTCGAGGGAGAACGCCAGGGTCATGCGGTGGCGTCGCTGAACCCGAAGCAGCTCCTCCTCGGGCACCGGCTCCTCCGCCAGCTTGCCGAGCACCCGCAGGATCTCCTCCATCAGCCCGGGCAGCTTGCGCGGCGCGCAGGCCGCGTCCACCACGAACATGCCCGCGTCGGCGAAGGTGTCCATCCCGGCGTGGAGCGAGTAGGCCAGCCCGCGCCGTTCCACGATCTCGAACGGCAGCCGGGTGGAGAGACCGTCGTCGAGCAGCCGGCGGATGCAGAGGAAGACCGGGTAGTCGGGGTCGTGCTCCGGCGGACAGGGGAAGTTGATGCAGAACTCGGCCTGCGCGTCGTCGTGGTCGATGAGCTCGAGGGTGGGGCCGCGCGGCCAGCCGGGCGCCGGTCCGTCCCGGGAGATCCGGCCTCGGGGGAGCTCGCCCAGGTGCTCCAGGGCCAGGTCCATCACCTCGGCCTCGTCGATCGGGCCGGCCACGGACAGGACCATGTTGGACCCGCAGTAGAAGCGGGCGTGGTGCTCCCGGATCGCCTCCTCGCCGAGGCTGCGGATGTTGTCCGGGGTCCCGGCGATCTTGAGGCCGAGCGGGTGTTCGCCGAAGACCAGCCGCTTGGAGAGGTTGTCGGCGTCGATGTCCCGGCCGTCGGCGTCCACCTCGTCGAGGATCTCCTCCAGGATCACCTCGCGCTCCACGTCCATCTCGCGGAGCAGCGGGCGCCGGATCATGTCGCCCAGGATGGCGAGGCCGGTGCCGATCTCGGCGGCGTGGATGGGCGTGTAGTAGCAGCCGTGATCACGGGCCGTGATGCCGTTGAGGCTCCCGCCGGCGTTCTCGACCGCCGCGTTCATGGCCACCGTGTCCGGGTAGCCCTTGGAGCCACGGAAGAAGAGGTGCTCCAGGAAGTGGGAGATCCCGTTGGAGGCCCGCTGCTCGTGGCGCGATCCGGCGCGCACGTAGAGCGCGAGCATGGCCGAGTGCAGGCCTGGCGCACTGGCAGTGACGACGCTCAGGCCGTTGGGGAGCGTGCGGCGGACCGCCTCGCCCCATTTCATCTTGGAGCGGACCGCCCTGCGGCCACGCCCCGGACCCCGCAACCGGGATCTGCCCACCGCTGCTCGTCGATGTCGCATCATACCGTCGCCGCCTCCACCTGGGCCGACCTGGCCTCACCCTGGTCCTCGTGCGCTGCAGGGAGCCTAACCCGGAAGACCGTCCCACGGCCGACCTGGCTGTCACAGGCGATGGTCCCGCCATGCTCCTGGATGACCTGGAGCGTGAAGGCGAGCCCCAAGCCGGTCCCCCGTTCCTTCGTGGAATAGAACGGATCGAAGATGCGAGATAGTCCCTCGGCAGGGATACCGGAGCCCGTATCTTCCACCGCCGCCTCGACCCAGCCGTCCGCGCCCACGGAAGTCCGCACGATCACTGCACCTCCGCCCGGCATCGCCTCCCGGCTGTTGCGCAGGAGGTTCAAAAAGGCCGCTCGCAGCTGGCCCTCGTCGGCGCGGACCGGCGGCAAGGAGGATGCCAGCCCTCGCCGGACCTCCACCCGGGCCGCGGTCAGCTCCGGCTCGAAGAAGTCTAGTAATCCCGAGAGGATTTCGTTCAAGTCCTCCGGCGCGAAGGTCGGCTTGGGCAGGCGAGCGAAGCTCAGGTACTCCTCGGTCACCGCGTTGAGGCGATCGACCTCCCGGGTGATCGCCAGCACCAGCTGCTGGAGGTCGGACCAGCTCGCACCGGTCTCCGGCGCGTCGGGGTCTTTGCCCTCGGACGGGAAGCGGGCGGTCCACTCGGCCGCGCGCCCCGCGATCTCCTCAGCCAGCAGCTCGGCGTTGAGCCCGATGGCGTTGAGCGGGTTCCGGATCTCGTGGGTGATCTGGGCCGAGATGCGCCCCACCGCGGCCAGCCGCTCGGCCCGGAGCAGCTCGGCGCGCTGGCGCGCCAGGGAGCTGGCCATGGCGTTGAACTCACGGGCCAGGAGGCCGACCTCGTCGTCGGTCTTCACGTCCACCTTGCGTGACAGGTCGCCGGCCGCGACAGCCTTGACACCATCGGTCAGGGTCCGGATCGGCGCCAGCAGGCGCTGCGACAGCGCCGCGGCGCCCAGCCCCACCAGCGCCGCCAGGACCGAGTAGACCACGTCGGCCAGCACCGCGCGGGACTCGTCTCGCTCCGCCGCGTGCACCCGGTCGGCGATCTGGTTCTCCAGCGCCACCGCCAGCAGCTTCACCTCCAGCGAGAGCCCCTTCTCCAGCCGGACGAGCTGGGCCCGCTGGTCTCCCGAGGCGGCGCGGTCGAGGTCGCGGCCCCGCTCCAGGGCGTCGTAGAGCACCTTGGCCGCGGCGTCGTAGTGGCCCCAACGACCGTCGAGGCTCTCCAGCCGGCTGTCCACGTCCGAGAGGAAGTGCGAGTCGTCGTCCGAGGCGAAGGCCCGAGCGCGCGCCACCACCTGCCGGCCCTCGGCGATCCGCTCCCGGACCGCGGCGAAGTGGGCCCGCGCCACCGGCAGGTAGGCGCGACGGGCGGCCGGATCGATGACGTTGACCTCCAGGACCCGGGCGCTCACCCAGTCCTTCACGTCGATCTGGGCGACGATGCGGGTGAGCGGGAGGTAGCCCTCGCTCAACAGGCGCAGGTCTCGCCCCAGGCCGTGGAGGCGGGTGATCCCGAACCCGACCACGACGCCGAACACCGCCAGGGCCACCGCGAAGGTGAGGAAGATTTTGGTCGCGACGCTGCGCATGGGCTCTCTGCCCGGGAGGGCGAAAAGAGCCCATCCTAACAACAAATCTGGTGGAACCCAGGTTTCTGGCCCGCGTGGGTGGCGCCGCGGCCATACCCAGGAGCAGGTAGGACGAACGGGGTAGGGCCTGGCCGCCGCCGCGGTGCCTGTCTAGGTTTCTCTCGGATGTCCGCGGCGAGCGCGATCTTCTTGGGTCTCTGGGCGATTTCGGCGGTCGGCTCCGAGGCGCCAGCCTGCTGGCCCAGCGATCCCCCGGCCACCTGCGATCCACCGTCCAAGAGCGCCCCGCCCCCCGGGAGTGGAGCGCCGGTCGCGCCCGGCCCAGCCAAGACTCCGGGAGAGGCGCGAGACCCGAGCGTCGTGCCCGCCGGCAGCCTCGACGACGGGCTGCCCGCGACCTGGGATCCGCTCGAGGCCGAGGACGACACGCTGGAGGCGCTCGGAGAGGCCTCGCAGAGCGCGCTTCCCGCCTGAGGTCCGAGCAGCGAACGGGGTCGGCGCAGGGCAGCTGCTGGGCCGCCGGTACTTCTTTACAATGATCGACCTCCCCGGCTAGCTTTGTCCTGGACCCATTCCCCAGCGGCTTCCTCCACCGGAGCACTTCCATGACCTCCTCCGTTTTGTTCTTCGTGGCGCTCATCTGCCTCCTCTTTGCCGTGGGTTACTTCCTCGCGGCCCGGAGCGCGCGCGCCGCATCCCAGAAGCTGGCCAGCGAGCTGGAGGGGCTGCGCGGTGACCAGGAGCAACTCCGGAAGGAGGCCGCCGCCCAGAGGGTCGAGGCCAAGGAGCGGCGCGAGGAGGCGGTCGGCCTGCGGGAGCAGCTCCGGGACTCGAAGAAGAAGTCCTTCGACAAGAACGAGTCGGCCAAGAAGATCGTCGCCGCCAACGTGGCCCGCGAAGAGCTTGAGAAGGTGACTGCCCGCCTCGCCGAGGCCCGGGCCGAGGCCGATCAGACGGCGGAGCAGGCCAAGGCGCTCCAGCGCGAGCTCGACAAGAAGACCGCAGAGCTGGAGCGAGCCCGAGCGGCCGCCGAGCGCAAGGCCGCCGAGCCGGCAGTGACTCTCACGGCCCCGACACCTGCGCCTGCCCCGGCCGGGGATGGCGAGGCGAAGCTGGCCGCCGAGGCCGATCGGGCCAACAAGGCCGAGGGCAAGCTGGCCGACGCGCGCAAGCGCGTGGCGGAGCTGGAGAGAGATCTGAAAAACGCTCGCGGCCGGCTCGAGACCGAGCGGCGGGTCTACATCGTCCAGAAGGGCGAGTACGAGCTGTCGCTGGACCGCTACGCCGAGCTTCGCCGCCGGTACGATCGGGTCCGCAAGGACCACGACGAGCTCCTGGAGGCCGTGCGGCAGGCGGCCCGCGAGGACCGGAAGCTCGCTCAGAAGGAGGTCCAGAGCGCGGAGCTCAAGGCCGAGAATGCCGCCTCGGTCGCGCCCCTGGAGACGTCGCCGGTCTCTCCCGATCCGGAGGAGGCCGATGGCGAGGAGACCAGCGGCAAGCAGCAGGGAACCTCGGCCGCCTGAGGCTCGAGCAGGTTCGGTCTCGGTGTACCTAGGGCCCCGCCGGCTGCGAGCCGCCGCCGGGGCCCGAACCGTCCGCTGACTGCGAGTTGGCGAGCAGCTTGTAGAGCGGCGCCAGATCGCGGAAGACGCCCAGAACATCCCCGACCGAGAGGCTCCGCGCCTCCTCGCTGGGCCAGGAGACCCCCACCTCGAGCGCCGGCGACCGCGAGGGCAGCGAGGGGATCAGCCCTTCGGCCAGCTCCTGCCAGAAGGCGGCCGAGTGGGCCGGCGCGACCTCGGGCAGCTCCTCGAAGTCCCACTGAGTGAAGTCGCGGATGCGCCGGAACGGCTTCCCCTTGCGCGCCAGGTTCCGCGCCTCACGCTCCAGCGCCTGCTGCATGCCGATCCTGCGGTCCGAATCGCCGCGCACGGCGACCCGCGCGTGCAGGTGTGCGTGGGTCACGGCGATCGCCAGGTACGGCAGTCCCTTGAACATCCTGGGGTTTTCACAGAAGGCGACGAAGACCTCACCCGGCGGCACCTTCTTGCGCCGGACGATCTTGGTGTCGTGGAGGAAGAGGTCCTTCCCCACGACGCGGGAGAGCCCCTCCACGATCTCGTCGCCGAGCGACTGTAGCTTCGGTTGAAGCTGCCGCTCGAGCCGATCGGCACGCTCCACCGGATCCTCGATCTCGAAGAGCGCGAACTCGTCCGGACCGATCCCCAGCCCTGCCATGCGTGGCTCCCGCGCTGGTAACGCCCCATTCTACCACACCTCCCGGCTACCTCCCGCGCGCTCGCATTGACTCCGGGGGCTCGCCTGTTAAGGTGAGCGACCGCATGCAGAAGGCGCAGCGCCTCCTCGATCTGGCCGCGTTCCTCCTGCGCGCGGTCGAGCCGGTTTCGTGGCGGGAGATCCAGGACCAGTTCCCTGACGATTACCGCGGCTCGTCCAGCGAGGCGGCCATCCGCAAGTTCGAGCGCGACAAGGCCGAGTTACTGGAGCTGGGGATCCCGATCCGTTACGTGGTCGGGGACGACGACCTGCCGGCCGGCTATCTCATCGACAAGGACGAGTTCTACCTGCCGGATCTGAAGCTGCCGCCCGAGGACCTGGCGCTGCTCTATCTGGCTGGGTCGGCGGCCCTGGCGCAGGGCGCGTTCCCCTACGCCCGCGATCTGGCGCACGCGCTCAACAAGCTCTCCTTCGCCGCGCGGGCGCCGGGCGCGGCCGAGTCGGCGGGCCTGGCCTCCCTCCAGCTCTCCGCATCGGAAGGAGTCGGCGAGGGCGAGCAGGCCTTTGTGGCGAGCCGGCTGGAGGAGCTGGCCCGGGCGGTCGCGGCCAAGAAGCGGGTCCGGCTGGTCTACGCGGGCGCGGAGCGGCAGGAGCCGACCGAGCGGGAGGTCGATCCGTATGGCCTCTACCAGAACGCCGGGGCCTGGTACCTGGCCGGATGGTGTCACCTCCGCAAGGACCTGCGCACCTTCCTCCTGGGGCGGATCCGCTCACTTCGCGTCAACCCCGCGTCGCCGCGCACGCCGGACTTCAAGCCGCGCCGGGACTTCTCCCTGGCCGAGTACGCCACCCGTGAATCCTGGGAGTATCCGCTCCACCCGCCCCAGCGCTGCCGGATCCGGCTGGAGCCGCCCGTCTCCCCCGAGGCGCGCGCCTCCTTTGGCCCACGGGCCCGCGTGAGTGAGGCGCGCAACGGCCTGCTGGTGGAGGTGGAGGCCCAGAACAGCGAGGCGCTGGTGCGGCACGTGCTGTCGCTGGGCGATCGGGCCGAGCTGCTCTCGCCGCGGAGCCTGCGCGCGCGGGCGCGGGAGGTGCTGGAGCAGCTCGCCAGCAGGTGCACATGACGCGCAAGAAGCGAGAGGCCCACAAGGACGACGCGCGCGAGCGGCTCCGGCGGGTGCTGTTCCTGGTCCCGTACGCGGTGCGCCACCCCGGGATCCACGTCCGCGAGCTGGCCCGCAAGTGCGGCATCTCCGAGAAGCAGCTGGTGGAGGACCTCGACTTCCTCCTTGGGGTGGGCTGCCCTCCCTTCGCGCCGGACGACTTCCTCGACGTGTACGTGGAGGGTGACCGCGTCCACGTGGCGCTCCACCAGAGCCTCTCCCGTCCCCCCCGGTTCACCCAGAGCGAGGCTGCCGCGTTGGCCGCCGCGGCGAACGCGCTGGGCGGGGAGGGGAAGGACCGCGCCGTCCAAGCCCTGCGCGAGTCGATCCCGGCCGACCGCCGGGAGAGCTTCGACGAGCTGGTGACCCGGATCTACGCCGGCCGTCCGCCGGCGCCGGACTCGATCCTGGGCCGCCTGGAGCGGGCCATCGCCGAGCGCCGGGCGGTCCGGCTGCTCTATTTTACGGAGTCGCGCGGCGCCGAAGGGGAGCGGATCGCGCACCCCCTCACACTGGCGCAGCGGCTGGGTCACTGGTACCTCTTCGCCCACGACCCGGCCCGCGGTCGCGCCCTGCCGTTCCGCATCGACCGCATCCGCGACTGCACGCTCACCGACACCCGCTTCGAGCCGCCCTCCGAGGCGGAGCTGCAGCGGGCCCACCTCTTCTCGGAGACCAGCGGCGAGCCGGTGCGGATGCGCCTCGGGCCCCTCGCCGCCGCGCGGGCGCTGGCCCGGCCCGGCCAGGTGAAGCTGGTGAAGCGCACGCCTCAGGGCGGCGCGGTGGTGGAGATGCAGAGCTCCAGCGCCGACTGGGCCACCCGGTACGCGCTCTCCTTCGGGCCCGACGCCGAGGTGCTCTCGCCTCCGGCCGCGCGCCGCCACTTTGCCGAGGCGGTCCGGCGTGCCCTGGGTCGCTACTCCCGGTCAGCTTCTCCTCGACGGAGCGTACCCACGGGTCCCACCGCGAGCTAGGCGCGCAGCCGCGCACACCGGGCCACGCGCGCCTCCATCGGCTCGGTGCGGCGCCGCGCGCGGGCCGCCAGCCAGATCGCTCACCCAAGGGTGGCCCGTCACCCAAAGAAAACCCCTGAGACGTGGGCTTCTCGGCTCGGCACGTCGCGCGCAATGGACCAGAGGCGGAGGCAGAACCGCCATGGCTCGAGTCCTGATCGTCGATGACACCCAGATCGTGCGCAAGGCACTCGAGGTGGCCGTCCGTCGCATGGGGCACGACGCCTACAGCACCTCGGACGCGCGCGAGGCGCTCAAGTTCGCCGAGACGGAGTGCCCAGACCTGGCACTGCTCGACTACCGGATGCCGGAGATGGACGGCGTCGAGCTCTTCGGCGCCATGCACGACTCCCTGGGCGAGCGCTGCCCCAAGGTGCTCTTCGTCTCCGCCACGCCGGCGGAGGACTTCCAGGACCAGCTCGGCATGCCAGGACTCAAGCCCTTCGGGTTCGTGAGGAAGCCCTTCCACCTCGACGACCTGACCAAGATGGTCTACGACGCGCTCGAGACGGCGTAGCGCCCCCAGCGTCTGCACCTACTTCTTGCTGGCCGCGCGCTCGGTCGAGATCCGGACCGCCTCCTCCACCAGCGCCCCTTCCAGCTCCTCGGCCTTCATCCGCTTCACGATCTGGCCGTTCTTGAAGAGCAACCCAACGCCCTTGTGGCCGAAGGCGATGCCCACGTCGGCGGCGGTCGCCTCGCCCGGCCCGTTCACCTCGCAGCCCATCACCGCCACGTTCACGTCCCCTTTGAGCAACGCCAGGCGGTTCTCCACCCGCTCCGCGATCGGGATCATGTCGACCGAGCAGCGGCCGCAGGTCGGACAGGCGGTCATCGTCGCGCCGCCGAACTTGAGCCCGAGCGCCTTGAGGAGAATCCGGGCCACCTTCACCTCCTCCAGGGGATCGGCCGCCAGCGAGACGCGGATGGTGTCGCCGATCCCGTCCGCCAGCAGGATGCCGATGCCGGCCGAGCTCTTGACCGCGCCGGAGAGGAGCGTCCCTGCCTCGGTCACCCCGAGGTGGAGCGGGTAGTCGAATTGCTGGGCGAAGAGCCGGTTGGCGCGGACGGTCATGGCCACGTCGTGCGCCTTGAGTGAAACCTTGATCTCGCGGTAGTCCAGGTCTTCCAGGATCCGGATGTGGTGCGCGGCGCTCTCCACCATCCCCTCGGGGGTGGGCCAACCGTGGCGCTTCACGATCTCCTCCTCGAGGGAGCCCGCGTTCACGCCGATCCGGATCGGCACCTTGCGCTCCTTGGCCGCCTTCACCACCTCGCGCACGCGGTCCTGGGAGCCGATGTTGCCCGGGTTGAGCCGGATGCATGCCATTCCTGCGTCGAGCGCGGCCAAGGCCAGCCGGTAGTCGAAGTGGATGTCCGCCACCAGCGGGATGGGGCTCCCGGCCACGATCTCCGGCAGGGCCGCGGCGGCCTCCTTGTCGGGGACGGCGAGGCGCACCACGTCCGCGCCCACGCCGGCGAGCGCCCTCACCTGCGCGAGCGTGGCGGCCACGTCCGCGGTCTGGGTGGTGGTCATCGACTGGACCGAGATCGGCGCTCCACCTCCGATCGGGACGTTCCCGACCCGGATCTGTCGCGTCTTCTTCCTCTCGGCGATGGCCGAGAGCGGCTGGTGATCGTAGGCGCCCATCCTGTCTCCGTCTCCTGGCTAGAAAAGAAAAGAGAAAGGCCCCGGCAGGTGCGGCCGCCGGGGCCTTCGATGCCACGAGATGATCTAGAGCGCGGGGGCCGCGCCCGCCACGGCGGCTACTTCTTGGCCAGCTCGGCGTCGATGACCGACTTGAAGTTCTCGAGCGGCAGCGCCCCGCTCAGCAGCATCCCGTTCACGAAGAACGCCGGGGTGCCGGAGACGCCCGCCTCCATGCCCGCCTTGGTCGAGGCCTCGATCTCCTTCGCCTTGCTGCCGGACTCGAGGCACTTGTCGAACTTGCCGGTGTTGAGCCCCAGCTCCTTGGCGTAGCCCTTGAGC